>Ga0208828_1000450_pt1 | contig 18312 bp, 18 predicted proteins | sample Kivu_160m_FD_185487 | JGI IMG/M metagenome (GOLD analysis project Ga0208828, IMG submission 185487) | Freshwater microbial communities from Lake Kivu, Western Province, Rwanda to study Microbial Dark Matter (Phase II) - Kivu_160m (SPAdes)... | ecosystem: Environmental > Aquatic > Freshwater >... | reverse complement strand
TGTCTTACTGCTTCAGACACATAATAACGATTACTCCATTGGCTCTGGTCGCATGGGATGGTCCACGTCACGGCGTCGGGGCACTAGGTTCTTGAGAGTCTAACGATTGCCTCTCTGTAGCCAGATCCTTCCGTAGCAACAACTGTCAGGATTTCCTGTGCGCCAAGTCCCAGTTTCCTTAGAGAATGACCCTTCTCGACCTTTATCGTTTCGCTGCCTTTCTGGCAGAACAGCATGACCTGCTTGTCGGAGACTTTCATCTTCCCTGCGACTGCGTCGTGTAGTCGCGACGTTGAGTCGCCGAGCTGTGCCATTGGTATGATCAATACCGGGACTGGCTTCTCCACTATTCCTTTGTCTCCGCATACGATACAGTTCCTGTTTCGCTTGATCTCCGTGAGACTGTACCGATTGTACCGCAAGTCCATCATGAGAATTCCTCTCAGGGGTTCGCCAGTGGATTTCGGCCACTTGCCTTCCTGGGTGTACTTGTGATACCCAATGATGAGCTTGATGGCCTCTTGTGATTGGATCGACGAGACGAGAGAGATTGTCGTTGGAAGGGACGGGACTTTGATCTCCTCTGCCGGTCCATCGCAGGGGTTTCTTAGACCTGCGATGCGCCCGTAGTCTCCTGAGGGAAAGGCGCAGAGAGGGCAGGGCATGTCAGGAGGGACATACACTTGGACGCGCCCTTGGTATCCGACGATGCCGCCATCGACCATTGGCAACGAGTATCTTCTTGAGATCTGAGCGAGGTATATCCTTGATAGCACGTTGTCTAGGCCGCAGATAATCGCGTCTACGCTCAAGAGATGCTTGAGCGGCAGGTCTTCCAGTGCCCCCGTCCACGCCAGAGTCTCCACGTGTGGGAACTTGGAGGTAATCACTCGCGCCAGCACGTGTGCCTTGTTGGAGCCTTGGTTCTTCCGTTCGAAGAAGATCATTCGGCTCGTGTTCGAGAGTTCGACAATATCATTGTCGATTATGAGGAGGCGTTTGACGCCGAGCATCGCAAGGTTCTTCGCAACCTCGTTGCCGATTGCTCCTGCCCCGGCTACTAGCACGCTCGCTTCTCTCAGTCGTTTCTGGCCTTCCTGACCCCATAGGATCAGGTGACGTGCCCATAGATAGTCAACTATGAGGGGCTTCTGTCCGAGTCCAAGCTTGCCGACCATGCGGTTGTCATCAACGCGTACTCCGTTGTGAAGGATTGTTGTGAGTTCCGGTTCTATTCCCAGCTGTCGGCATGCTCTCTTCTTCACAAGACCGGCTGTCGCAGTCGTGGGGACACTAAGCTCGATGTCCCGAACCGATGGCATCGAGAGCTTCACTTTCAACTAGTGTTCCTTTCGCTCCCTCTCAGGAATTCGGAAACGTATCACATCTCCAGGCGGGGACGACCGTCTAGGCACCTGGGGGATCGGAACGATGTTGAATCGCAGCACATCGCTCTGCTGTGTGTTTGTCTTTCGTTTCGTCATCTTCGGGAAACCATACTGTCTGCACACGCTTGCGGCCTTCAGACAGCCCGGATGGTCGAACACGTTGTCAGGATTCGGGTCAGATAGAAGATAGTAGAGTGCGTTGACGACTGAGACCAGTTTCAGGTCAGGGCGCCAGTTCTCGCCGAGGATCGAAACACAGACGGCGTTCATGACCTTCGGGACAATATTCGGATGGGATATGTCCGTGAGCCACATCGCCGTCGGCGGTTTCAGCGGATACTCCTCAGGAAGCTCGAGTCTGAATCTGTTCCAGTCCACATACTCGGTGAATGGCCAGATCTTCTTCTCGGCGAGTGTTTTGACCTGCCCCTTCTCGCATCTGAGCATGCCCTCGTATGCCGTAGGCGGGTCGTTCAACGCTGTAACGGTCGGGAACTGATGGTTTGTAAAGGTCTTCTCCTTGTAGAGAAGTGGAATGTTCACCTTCCGTTGCCACCGATGATATTGTAGGGCATGAGCGCCAGTTGAGCATTCTCTGGTATGCCCGCTTTGCCAATCGTATTCGACTCGTCCAGTATGATACCGCCGTACATCAATGCCACCGTCGCAGCGTCTACACCAAAGGAGGTGCACACCTGCTGCTTGACCTCTCCGATTGTGTGATCCGGAATGACATCAATCTCCGCCAGACCAGTCTGTGGTCCGATCGGTGCCTGAACGAAGAGCTTCAAGTTCTTCTCTCACCTCCGAGAAGTAATCCTCAACTTGCCTCGCCATTAGACGACCTTTAGCTGGATATTGGTTACGTCGTGGCTGATCGTACCGTCCGACCTGACGACAGTTATGACCACGCTGAACAGGTACAGTCCTGTCTTCGTCCCTGACTCGACATCTATCACTAAGTCATATTTCATGTCGGCCATCTGGCCCTTGTCAATTCTATAGTCAACCAGCACCAGTTTCCAGGTCGCCTTAGCCGGCAGGGAATTGACGCTGATCTGGAACCCGTTTGGAGCTGTGAAGCCGTCGTAGGTCTTCAGTTCTAGGGTGTAGGTGATCTCTTTGTCGGGGTGCACTTCTGGGACAGGAGGTGAGAAGACTTCCATATCGAAGTCCGTCACGGTCAGAATGAGTGTTGTCGAACGTATGATCTGGATCGCCCCGCCCCCTGGTGGCACATACACTGCATCAATTTCCACTTCTGCTCGGGAGAAGAGCTGAGCATTGTCAGCGGTTGTAATCCGGAGCTGTGCCTTCTGGGGTGGCACAACTTGGCTGTTGATCGGTGCTATCAGTACTCCCAGTGGGACTGGACCGACGACCTTGATCGTGACAGCCCTGGAGAACGAGTTGATCGGATCGATGTCGATCGAGACTATCTGGGCAATTGTTCGAGTGACAATGACTTCATCAGTTCTGTCACGGGTCCATTGGAAGTCTCCCACGGAAAGGGTGTACACATCACTGCGAGCAGTGTTCCCGGAGGTATCAAAAGCTGTGATGTAGTAGTTGATGAAGAGCCCCGAGACCTCAGATCCGGGCAAAGTGAATGAATAGGTGTCCTTGCCTGCGGCCTTGAGAAGCATTGGAAATTGCCTCAAGTCCCCGACCATGTATCCTCTGCCCGAGGGGTCCTGTTCGATGATTCTGTATGCGAGCGTGACATTGCTAAGGTTGCTGCCGGTGACGTTTGCGTCGAACGTTATTGGATGCGCTATCGTGAATGGTGACTGTGGTGGGTTGTGCTTCACGGCGAGGTTCCCGCAGGAAGTTCCTCCTCCGCCGCTTCCGCGGTAGTATACGAGAGCCACCATGCCGGCAGTCACTGCCAACGTGATGAACAGTACCACCAGCAGTATCGTGCGAATCGATATCGCCGGTGGCGCCGCGGCCGGTGGAGCTTGCGGATAGTATGCAGAGCTGACCGGAGAGGGAGCAGGAGCGGGCAGAGCCATCTCGGCAGGCTGCACGACCTCAGTCCTGACATTCTGTGGAGGAATGAGGACGGCCCCTTTTGTTTTGGCGTCAGCTCTGAAGAAGCCGGATTTACCGGTTTGCGTGTCAATCACCATGGCTGTCACCATCGGGGAGAACTGCTGCAATTTGAGCTGAGTCTCCACGTCCGTCTCGGACATGAAGACACCGCCACGAACATGAGAATGATACCAACCTACAATACTACCTCCTATTCTCTTATTGATTATATCATCTGCGATCTTGGCGATCGAATCCCCGGTCAAGGTCACGTGAGAGGAGTTCGATTCAGCGGCGCCCGTCGCGGCGTCATCGATTACGATTGCGTTGCCGGACTGCCCGCCGAGGAGCACTCCAACCACTTGCTCGTCCGGGTGGTCTCTCGCCTCCCTGACTACCCTATCGATCACCTCGCCGGAGATCGCGACGTACGACACGGAAGACACACCAAACAGATCGTAAGTTAAAGAAAAACTTGGGGGGATTTAAGGACTATCGCCCTATCATGCCGAGGATGCCGCCGACGATTCCCAGTACGAAGCCTGCGATGAAGCCGCCTCCGATGACCAAACTGAAGACTGCCATCGGAAAGACGACGATGCTGCCGATTGTGCCATAGCCCAGAATCATCAGGATCGAACCGACGATCAAGATGAGCCCTATGATGACGCCGATGACAAACGTGAGGTTGCCAGTGTAGGTCGTGGATCCTGAAGGTATTGGGCAGACAGCGTATCCGTCGAGCTTGCACATCCAGAAGAAGATGTTACCCCATAGGAATGTCCCGCCGTAGAACTGCCAAGCCAAGAGCAAGCCCGCGTTCAGTAGTACCAAGATGCCTGAGACCATGGATACTATGAAACCCCAGAGGGATCTTGCAGGTGCACCTGGCATCATTGGCGCTCCTACCGGACCGAACATCGGTCCAGGAAACGGCGCATAACCAGGTCCCGGTCCTGCCGGCGGTCCGTATGCCGGTCCTACTGGGGCCTGTGGCGCCATAGCCATCGGTGGAACGATTCCAGCGTAGCACTGCGTGCAGAGCACTAGATCCATGTAGGATTTTGAGTCGTCACGACAGATTGCGCGACCGCACCGGTTGCATATGTACACTGCAGGAAGGCTTGGGTGATAGAAACACATGCCTGGGGGGGGAACTCTCATCGGAGCCCCTGGAGTCACTGGAGTCACTACACGGACAGACGGCACCGGTTTCATCATTGGTGCTCCCGGAGCCATTAGTGAACCGCCACAGCTCGAGCAGAAGACAGCGTCATCCCTGTTGTTGTATCCGCATGATGGACATCGCTTAACCAATATTCATTCTTCCTCCTTAGATTCGTTGAACAAGCTGTCATGATGGAGCGGTCTTAAACATTTGGTAAAAGCAATTGGCGAGCGGCTGATAGACAAACCCCGGCTTGACCAATCGTCTCCAAGACGCGACTGATACACGCACATTCCTGTCATTCCTTGACTGCAGACTTGGAGCAGAATGGCTCCTCCAATGCACTCTCCATCCTACTCGAAACCTTATTAGAAGAGGATTCTGACCTGAACAATTCCGTAGCCCCGGTGGCTCAGCCTGGTAGATGTCGGGAGAACAGCAGAAAGCGTTGCCTTGGTAAGAGTTGTTGGTCGAGCACTCCCGTTGAGGCAAAGGTCGCGGGTTCAAACCCCGCCCGGGGCTCCACAATCATCATCCCTTCTCCCGCATCCGACTTGGCCGACACGAGATGCCGTGAGCTAGGCCTGCCGGGAATCAGTCATCGCGTGAACGCATGCTAGCGGTCTACGGGAATGCCTGTCCGAGAAATCCACTTCTCAAGTTCGTATCTCGTGGGGCTGCCTCGCGTCTCAGTCTTGGTGGCTTTCAAGGCGCCTGCCCAATTCGCCCAGTGCAGGGCGTCCTCATCACTGCGCTTCATTGCCTTTGCAGCTGAGAAGGCCCCAAGGAAGGCGTCACCACAGCCAACAGTGTTGACAACCTCAAGTCCCCATTCCGAGAGATTGATACCTGGGACTCGAACCGTTGATTTCGATCCGAACATCGTACATCCCTCTTTGCCAGATTTGAGGATGGCAGTCAGATGCGGATTGATCGCAGACAGGCGTCTCGCGGCCTCGGCGGGTTCCTTGACCCTCGTCATGTATTCAACCTCAATCTCGTTGAGAAACAAGTAGTCAGTGCAAAGAAGGATCCTACGAAGTCTCTCCATACCTGCCTCCGCCCTCACGCCCGGGTCCCAGACCACAAGTCCTCCGGCTTCGTGCGCAGTCTTGGCTATGGGCGCCACCGCCTCCTCGGGCGGGTCAGTCATGACTGTGATTGCCGCGGATTCTATCATTTCTCTAACCTGTCTCCCTGAGACATCCATGGGGCTCAGCATCGAATTGGCTCCGAAGTAAGTGTGAATCACATTCTCGCCGGAATCGTCAGTAACGATGTATGCCTGCCCGGATTCGGCATCCATCTTGCGAGTGATCGCAGAAGTGTCAACCCCTTCGTCGCCGAGAAGACGAATCTGCGTATCTGCTATTTCGTCACTGCCTAGTGCCCCTACGATTCCAACTTGACCAGGCCCGAGAAGTCTTGCCGCAGCAACCGACGCGTTGCCAGCTTTCCCTCCAGGCACCCTCGTGATTCGCAGCACGGGGCTTTCTTCGCCGGGTTTAGGGAACTTCCTGACAAACAGGTTGATGTCCCAGTTTATGGCGCCAGCTGCAACGACCTTGACCAAGAGCTGTCCCCCACAAATACGTGATACGACGCAAGATAAATCAAGAGATTCGAATTGTAGGCCTAGGAACAGATGGGCGTCTCCCCACTGGCATTCGGCTAGGCAGACCGACCTTACAAGAGAAGCCCCGAGGGCCCATGCTGCTGTCGATCTGAAGGTACGTGAGAATGGATTCCCGAGAATTGGTCTCCGAGGCAATGCAGGGAAAGGCGACTGGACTGCCGGTCTATTTCTGGCTCGCGGATCCTGAGCTTGAGGCAAGAGTGGGCGATATCGTCGGTATCAGATGCTGGTTCAAGCCCTTTGAGTTTCTGGAGAAGGGCGGACCTTTCAACAGAGGCTCGGAAACCCGGCGAGAATGGTGTGACAGACTTCGACCCGACGAATATGACTGGCCGACCGTCAACGAGCTCAAGAGTGAGATGGATGAGGTGGTGGCCGCCGCCCTCAAAATAGACAAGTCGAAGTCATATCAGCTCGAGCTCTTGGGACCGACTGAATACTCTGAGTATTCCTGTAGTTCGGGCAAGACTCCCGAGGCGATGAAGCTTGGGCAGGTTACGCATGGATTCGACTTCTCAGTGTTGACGATTCTCGAGCCTCGAAAAGCCGACATGATTCATAGGAGGTTCTTTGAGCTTCTTGCTGGGGTTGCGAGTAGAGCAACTCGGTACGACGGGATCGACTCCATCAGGATTGCAGACGATTTCTGCACCTATGCAGGATCGATCTATAGGCCGGACTTCACGAATGTGATTCTGGGTCGGCAGGCAGAGCTCGGGAAAGCGATCACCGAAGGAGGCAAGTACTCGGTGCTCCACAGTGACGGGGATCTCAGGAAACATCTGCTTCCGCTCTCGAAAGCCTACTCCGGGTTCCACCCCTTGGACATTAGCTCGAAATCGACTGTTGCAGACGCTCACGAATGGGCCGAATCTCTAGAGGCCGTGAGGGCCTCGCTGCCGGAGGCCGTTTTCTTTACCGGCATTCCGGTGGATCTTCTGTGCAGCTCGTACGTGTCAGCGGGCGAAATGGTCGAAGTGGTCAAACATGTGGTGAAGAGCGTAGGCCGAGAGCGACTGGTTCTGACGACAACGCACAGGCCGTACCCCGGTTGGTCATTCCGCGACTTCGAAGAGAAGGCGAATGCAGTCAAGCGCTTCGTACGCGCTACTGCCGAGCAGTCCATCTAGCTCGGCAACGATTACTCACTTCTGCGACCGCGGCGTGTAGCTAAGCGAAGGGAACCAGTTCTTCTTGGCTCTTGCTTGGCTGTCCCGGTCCCATTGGTCTAAGATCTTCACCGCTCCAACCGCACATCTGCAAGCCTTGAGGATATACTCTGGCTTGGGCTGAAAAGCTTCTTCGACCGACAGCTCCTGTCCGGGTTTCTGAGCCTCGTCCGCTATCACGAGGTCAATGATTGAGCAGATGCACCCTGCGCGCAGCCCAAACAAGTTCGCGAGGGTGAAGATGGTCGACGCCTCCATTTCGGAACTGATGACGTTCGCTCTTGCGAAGTCCGCTTCGACATTCCTCATCCAACTCTGATGGTAGCCTCCAAACGCCATTCCCGCGTACAGGCTGTCGCCGGACTTCGTGATCCCAACGTGGTAGTCGACCCCCATCTGTTCCGCAGCTTCAACCAGTGCCATGACCACCTCGGGCGTGCCCACGGCCGGGTACTCGATCGGAACGTACTGGCGGGTCGTTCCCTCCCATCTGACAGCGCCGGTCGCTATTGCCACGTCGCCGATCTTCTGATCCTTCTGGTTACCGCCGCAGGTTCCAACACGTATGAAGGTGTCAGCGCCACATCTTGCCAGCTCCTCGACTGCGATGGCAGCAGATGGGCCGCCTATGCCTGTCGATGTTGCAGATATCTCGACGCCGGAAATCCTGCCGGTATACGTGATATACTGGCGGTGCTCTGCCACCTTTCGTGACTCATCCCATAGTGAAGCTATTGTCTTGACCCGACCGGGGTCTCCCGGCAGAAGCACGTAGCGTGCAACATCGTGTCTTCTGCACTTGATGTGATACTGCAGTGTGTCAGGCATCGGTATCTCGCTCCTCATCCGCCTGGTCTCACATATTGGATGCCGACCATGAAAGGCACCAATCCCCGGGTCCAGATAAGATAGACGAAAACGCAAGTCATTATTCCGATGATCGCCATGACCGCGTAGTCTGCGGCCTTCAGCTTTGGGTCTCGTAGCATCACCTTCTTGACGGGAGCGCTGAAGCCGCGGGATTCTAGGGCGATTGCTCTGACTTGGGTTTGGTTGATCGCGCCGAGTGTAAGAGGGATCATCAGCACTATGATGCTCTTGAATCGGTCAATCAGCTTGGCTTGCACGTTGAGGCCTCTGGAGACTTGAGCTTGGTAGATCGTCGTTATCTCGTTTGTGAGGATAGGTATGAGTTGAATCGTCGCCAGAAAGGCGTATGCGAACTTGTACGGCAGTCTACTCTTCAGCATTATCGAAGCGAGATCTGACGGGTGAGTGGTAACGTAGGCGAGCAGCGCAGCTGTTATCGTGACCGCCAAGCGTGATGTCCACACGGATACGTAGACTGTTCCCTCGAGGTAGAAGCCGATTGTGAATCCGAACACCTCCACGGCAGCCAGGACAGTCCTATTTTGCGAGAATCCAAATGGGCCACCAATAATGCCCATGCCCAAGAGGATGATGGGGAGCACAATTATGACAAGAACCGTTATGACGAATCTCTGAATACGGGCGACAAAAGCGAGAGAGATCACAACAGCAAAGGACACCATGGTCACGTAGAGGTCATAGAACAAGTAGTTGAATACGGATATCCAAAGAAAAAAGAGGAATTTGGTACGCCCATCGAGGCGATGTACGAACGTGTCTCGAGCCACATAGCCGGACTTGAGTATCGCGAAAGCGGTGCTCGACATTTCGTACTATGCCTTCGGTGGACGAAGTGTGAACCTAGCTGGCATGCGTGAAGCAACAACGGCGGCCAAGATGAGGCTGATGAGCTTGTCTGGAATCTCGGCGATGATGCTGCTGACAACGGATGCTGACAATGTGTCTCCAGTGCTGGCCAGTACTGCTGCGTAGATCCATGCTGTCCCTGCATAGGTTGGCATGAGCCCGAAGACTCCCCAGCTGATCAGTGTCACTGGTATGACGTTCGTGACGCCCACGATGATGCCTGCGGCGACGAGTTTCACGGGGCTCTTGACTGTCACCCACCCGATTCTCCAGAATACCCAGGTTATCAAAGCGATGTAGATGTTGATGAAGCCCCAGACCCAAGCTGGAAGACCCCACAGTGTGAAGGCCATTATGATGTTGTAGAGGAAGCCTCCTGCGGCGCCCACCCAGAGTCCCGCAACGATAGTTCCGAACATTGTTGCCCAAGTATCGAGGAAGATTGGCAGTTTGAGGATATTGACGATCACACCCGTCACGTAGTTGAGTGCAGCAATGACAGGAATCAGGACGATCTGTAGGATCGCGAAGCCTGCCGGTCTCTCGACAGTTGTCGCTCCACTGCCCTTTGTCTGAGATGTCATGATCAGCAATCGAGCCGTCGAATTATTTAAGCCGTTTCGCAGTCCTACGCGAGCACGCAGGACTCGGCCAATGCCAGCTGACGAGACTACTGTGCAAGTCGATGGCTTGATCTACGGGTATCCCGGTCACGCCCCCGTTCTTCAAGAGATCAGCCTGAAAGTCACGAAAGGCGAGATGTTCGGTATCGTGGGTCCGAATGGCGCAGGCAAGTCCACTCTCTGCAAGGCACTGAACGGCCTGGTTCCACACTTCTATGGGGGAACCTACGGCGGGAGTGTCATTGTCTCCGGAATGAACACTATGAAACATACGGTGGCGGAACTGTCATTGAAAGTGGGCTTGGTCTTCCAGGAGCCCAGCAACCAGTTCTCGGGCGTGTCGACGAGAGTGGACGAAGAGGTTGCGTTCGGCATGTCGATGATGGGCTTTGACCGACAGGAGATGTCCGGCCGGATGACCAATGCTCTGAAGCAAGTCGGCTTAGAAGGCTTGGAAGATAGGTCACCTTACGAGCTATCGGGAGGACAACAGCAACGCCTCGCGATAGCCACGGTCCTAGCTGTGCGTCCCGAGGTGATTGTCATGGACGAGCCTACCGCGCAGCTTGATCCCGTGGGGAAGACCGAGGTTCTGGAGACGATGCACGCGCTGAACAAAGAAGGCTACACGATCATTGTCGCCGAGCACGAGATAGAAGAGCTGGCCACTTTCGCAGACAGGATCATCGCGCTGAACGAGGGAAAGATCATCCTGGAAGGACCAACGCATGGGGTACTGACGCAGATCGAGCGGCTCAGAGGAATAGGTGTTGACCCTCCGAGCGTGACTGAACTCTCCCATCTCCTAGCCAATGAGATTGCGCTGAAACCTGAGAAGTATCCGATCACACTCGACGAGGCCATCGCACTCTATCGGACCACGCTGGAGGGGAATCCATCATGAGCCTGATCGATGTCCAAGACGTTTGGTACAGCTATGGAAACGAGGTCATGGCTCTGAACGGTGTGAGCTTGCAGATCGAGCCGAGAGAGACCATAGCCCTCATCGGCCAGAATGGGGGAGGCAAGACCACACTGGCGAAACAGTTCAATGGTCTCCTCAAGCCTACGAAAGGGCAAGTCCTGGTGAAGGGAGTCGCAACCAGTAAGGTCCCGGCAAACAAACTGGCACTGACCGTTGGCTACGTCTTTCAGAACCCGTCCCACCAGATCTTCTCGAGCAAAGTCTGGGACGAGGTAGCGTTCGGCCCTAAGAATGCCGGTTTGGCGCCTCAGGAGATCGAGGCACGAACAGAGTGGGCCATTGATGCTGTGGGTCTTTCGGGACTTGAGCAGACGCACCCGTACGATCTTGACTATGGGAAGATGAAACTCCTCACGATCGCCTCTATCATGTCCATAAAGCCCGAAGTATACTGTCTAGATGAGCCCACGACCGGACAAGACCATCAGGGGAGGAAACGAGTGGCCGAGCTAATCCGCAGCCTGAATGACGCTGGCTCCACAGTAGTTGTCATCACACACGACATGAAGTTCGTTGCTGAAGTTGTGAAGAGAATAGTCTTAGTGGCAGAAGGGAAGATAGTTGCGGACGGTCGCACGAGGGAGATCTTCGAGGAGACCGACACACTCGCGGGCGCTCAGATTAGGCCACCACAGATAACCCAGCTTGCTCATGCGTTGGCAGGCCTTGGAGTGCGTCAGGATTTGATGACCGTCAGGGAAGCAGCCGATTCCATCTTGGGCATGGTCCATGCAGGGAAGGGGCACAGCCTCGGACATGCCTAGGGACATAATCATCGACTGTGACGTCGGTGTCGACGATGCACTCGCGATAATGCTGGCCCTAGGATCGAAAGAACTGAAGATACGCGCAATCACCGCTGTGTGCGGAAATGCTGAGGTCGAGAAGACAAGCGAGAACGCTCTCAGTGTGCTAGAGGCGTTCGGTCGCGGAGAGATTCCGGTCGCCCGAGGTCATTCCAAACCTCTCAGGCGGGAACTCTACACTGCAGGATATGTACATGGAACAGACGGCTTGGGAGACTCTAAGCTTCCCAAGTCATCATTGAAACTCGACCCTCGCCACGCCGTTGACCTAATCATAGAAGAAGCTGAGCGCGGAGCCCTCCACCTTGTGTGCCTGGGCCCGCTGACCAACTTGGCGTCCGCCTTGGCCAAAGCTCCGCACATAGTGGAGATCATGGAGGACGTCACGATAATGGGAGGAGCATTCGGCTTGACACCTTACGGCATCGGAAACGTGACACCTGTCTCCGAGTTCAATGCATACGTGGACCCAGAAGCTGCAAAGGCTGTCTTCTCCTCCGGCCTGAAACTCACCGTCGTCGGCTTGGACGTGACCACCGATCCGACGTCAGTGTTGACCAGAGACAAGTACGAAGAGCTCGTCAAGATACCTAGCCGAGGAGCGAAGTTCGCGAAAAGAATCAGCGAGAATCTGATAACGTCTTGGGGAAGTTTTTCACTACACGACCCAATGGCCGTCGCATATCTTGTCGATCCAACGCTCCTCACTGTGAGAGAGTACCCGGTGGACGTGGAAACAGAAGGCACGATAGCACGTGGTCAAGCCGTCGCCGACAGGCGGCCTTGGGCGGAGATCATAGAATTCAAAGGAAGGGCGAATATTGCTGTCTCTGTTGACGGTCCTCGTTTCTTGAAGACGTTTGAGGAAAGGGCCATCAGAGGACTCTAGCCTCCCACATACGGCTGCATTCATCGGCCAATTTCATGACCTCTGTCCCATGTGAGCGTCGGTCTAAGAACTCTTTTAATGAGTCCGACGCTCAGACTAGTCCGTGTGCAAGCCTTGCCAAACCGGATTGATGATACAGATTTCCACATTCTCACTGCGCTTGCAGAGGATGGGAGACGCTCGCTTAGGGACATCGCTCGCACGTCTGGTGTGAGCACGCCGACGGTTGAAAGCCGGCTCAAGAAGATGTTCGACATGGGCCTGATCAGGAAGATCGCGCCCATAATTGACGCCTCCAAGATAACGAATGGCCTCTTCGCTGTCGCAACGGCTAGGGTGGAGCCTGGAAAGATCGATGAAGTTCTGAATGCTCTGGCGAAGATTCCGGATATTCGAAACGTCTACGGAATGACGGGCGAACACAACGTACTCTTCACGATCTTCTCGGCCAGTCTCGATGACCTTCAATCGATCCTTTCATCTTCGATATCATCGATACCGAATGTGTCCTCTCTCACCTACAACGTGGTGGCACGAGTTGTCAAGGACGAGCCCAATGTCGCAATCAGGCCGGGCCAGTTCGTGAGACTGGCTTGTGACACGTGCGGGCAGGAGATCAAGGGTGAACTGGTCACTCTCATGGTCGGGGATCGAAACCGCTACTTCTGCTGCAAGCCATGCCTCACGGAATACAAGGAGAGGTACGGAGGCAAGATCACCAAACTCGCACTTGAACACAAGGATTAGGCCGATTCGGATCACATTCTCCTTCATGTGATCGCGTGCTACGGGACCTTGGAAGGATTGAACCTAGACAGCAGAAGCGAGTTGCCTACAACAGTGACTGAGCTGAGGGCCATCGCTATGCCTGCCAGGAATGGTAGATAGTCATAGATTCCGATGCCCAGGATCGGAACGAGCGCTCCGGCTGCAATAGGTATCAGAAGAGCATTGTAGGCGAAAGCCCAAAACAAGTTCTGCTTGATCTTCCGCAACGTCCGTCTGCCAAGTTGAATTGCGGCGGGGACATCTCTCGGATCGTCCCTCATCAGGACTATTCCGCCAGTCTCAACTGCGACATCAGTTCCACTTCCAATAGCAATGCCGACATCTGCTGCGGCCAAGGCAGGTGCATCGTTCACCCCGTCTCCTACCATTGCCACGCATCTGCCCTCGCGCTGTATCTCTCTCACAACCTGCTCTTTCCGATCAGGAAGGACCTGTGATAGCACTCGCTCGATCCCGACTTTTCCGGCGATTGCACGTGCCGTTCTTTCGTTGTCTCCTGTCAGCATGATCGTCTGGATCTTCATGCTATGGAGCCTCTCGATCGCGTCTCGGGCGTTTTCCTTGAGTGTGTCTGCAACTCCTACCAGGCCCACCAGGGCGCGGTCAACCACTAGAATCATCGCTGTCTTGCCATCATTTTCGAGGCTCAATACTCGCTTCTCAACCTCGAGTGGTATGATCACTTCTGCGTCAGATGTCAGTGCTCTGTTCCCAAATGCTATGTCATGATCATCATAGCGGCAGACGACGCCCTTGCCCGGTATTGCCTCGAATGACTCTGGATCGGGCACTTGCAGCTTCAATCGATTTGCTTCGTGAAGGATCGCTTCGCCTAAGGGATGCTCAGACCTTTTCTCCGCTATTGCCGCGTAACGTAGGACTCGATCCTCCACAGAGTCGCCGAAGGCAACGACGTCGGTCACTGCAGGCTTTCCTCTCGTCAGCGTCCCCGTCTTGTCGAATACTGCAGTGTCCACATTGTGCATTGCCTCGAGATATTCGCCGCCCTTGATCAGTATGCCGTGCTGTGCTGCTTTTGCAGTCCCAACCATGACTGCCGCAGGTGTGGCGATTCCGAGGGCACATGGGCATGCGATGATGACCACTGAGACGAAGGCCAGCACTGCGAAGTTCAATCCAATGTGGCCGATAAGATACCAACTCAGCGCAGAGACAGTGGCGATTGCCAAGACAACCGGCACGAAGTAGCCTGATATTCTGTCCGCCAGCCTCTGGATTGGAGCCCTCGCCATCTGTGCCTCCTCCACAAGCTGGACGATCTTGGAAAGGACAGTGTCCGCCCCGACCTTCTCAGCGCTGGCTCGCAAGAAACCGGCCTTGTTGATCGTGCTCCCGATGATGTGGTCGCCGGCTTTCTTCTCGACCGGCATGCTCTCTCCGGTAATCATGGATTCGTCGACCGACGTGTGACCTTCGAGAACGACAGCGTCAACTGGTACTCTCTCCCCCGGTCTGACAAGGAAGATGTCGCCCACTTCCACTTCTTCGACGGGAACCTCGACCTCGGCCCCCTCACGCACGACACGAGCGGTCCTAGATTGAAGGTCCAAGAGTCTTCTAACCCCCTCAGAAGCCTTGCCTTTGCTCATGTACTCGAGCAGATTCCCGACCAGAACCAATGTGATAATCAATGCGGCTGCGTCAAAGTACACGCCGGTCGAAGAGAACGCCGAAGGCACCAATGTGACGATGAAGCTATAGATCCACGCAGCGGTCGTCCCCACCGCTATCAGTGTGTCCATGTTTCCCATGCGGTTCTTCAACGCATCATAGGCTCCCCGGTAGAAACGGTAGCCCACCACGAACTGTACAGGAGCACTCAGCAACAGCAACAGGTAGTTGTTGAGAGGCTGCGGAAGAACCGGCACATACGTGAGCATGAGCGTGGGAGCAGCTAGAACAGCGCCAATGGAGGCGAGCGTCTTGAGCTTGTGCATCTCAACCTCAGGTTTCTCGAACTGTCTGAGGCAGCTTTCGCTACAGAAGTAGTACGTCGTGCCGTGGAGATCTTTCTTGATCTTCGCTGTCTTCTCGTCGACGTACATTCCGCATATGGGATCTTTCATCTAGCCGTCCACCTCCCTGCGGGGGCTTGGTCTCGCCTCTACCAGGCCATTCCAGAGACCTATGTTCACAATTCCCACCACGTATCTCCTACATACATCGTCGCTCGCGAATCAACATGGCAAAGGATCAGCAGAGAATAAAGGAGTGATCAGTTCACTACCGCAAGGTATTCCGAGTCGATGTTGACAATCCGCAAGGATTCATCCATGTGGATGCTGCAGATCATCATGTGGACGGCAAGCGGATTTATAACAGCACCCTCCGACATAGGCGTCTCAGAAGAGGACAATCCGTGACCTGCTCAATGCTGTCGCGGCTTCTTCCCCTCCTAGTGTCTCTGATCTTCTGGAGGAAGAAGTCAGGGCAGAGCGTACCGGGACCTGTCGAGACAGGTGGGCCCGAGACTGAGCAGGCCGTCAAGGAATCCGATGCGTCCCGCTCGCGCGATATTCTCAAGGTTCTCACACTAGAACGTGAGATCATCGGAACCGCCCTCACAACGATCTACGAGTCCGAAGTGCAAGGCATAATCACACGTGAGGAACGGGATCGGCTCATTGACAAGTACTCCTCAGATCTGAAACAGCTAGAATCCAGAATCTCGGAGCACCAGAGAATCGTTGACATGTTCGATTTGGAATCCGCAAAGAAGGAACTCACATCCAGTTTTAGCGAGAAGCTGTCCCAAATAGACAAGAGGCTCGCGGATCTCCGACAAGGAACAGTGCCCACGACCTCTCTAGCCACCGCCGCAAGAACCGAAGCTGTCAAACCTAGTGAGGGAGCTGGAATGCCACCTGAGTCTGGCCTCAAGCTCGCCACAGCTGAGCTCCAAGATACGAAGACGAAGACTGAGAAGAAGATCGAAGCCATCAGGGAGGAAGTTCTCAAGGCGATGGAGCGTCTTGAGCAGATAGAGTCAGAGGGCTAGACATTGAGCTGGGTTGATGCAGCAAAGCACGTAGCGATCCTAAGAGCGCTTGAAGAGATTCGAGACGCACAGGTGATTGGAATAGGAAGCGGCACAACGCTGGAACTGCTGGTTGGCGAACTCGCCAAGAAAGTGAAGGGCAGAGGACTCAAGCTGAAGCTTGTTGCGACCTCCAGTCAGATCGAGTCGGCGATCATCAGAGCCGGGCTGACAACTGTGAACCCAGACGATTTGTCGGAGATTGACTTGGCGCTTGACGGAGCAGACCAAGTCGAGTCAGAGACGCTTAACCTCATCAAGGGAGGAGGAGCAGCACTGACAAGAGAGAAGATCGTCGACGCTGCCGCAAAGAAGTTGGTGGTCGTCGTTGATGAGAGAAAACTGACCCAGACTCTGGGCAGCGGTCAAGTCGTTCCCGTCGAGGTCATTCCCTTCGCCCATCGGCTCGTCATGTCAAGACTGGCTGAGCTCGGGGGAAAGCCAAGACTAAGATGCGGCAAGGATTCAGCTCCGACTAGCACTGACAACGGGAACTTCGTGGTCGACGTGGATTTTGGCCCCATCAAGGATGCTCTTGTTCTAGATCGTCAAATGAGATCGATTCCGGGGCTCTTGGAGACGGGATTGTTCATAGGTCTGACGGATCGCGTCTATGTCGGGCTTAGAGACGGGACGGTTCAAGTTCTACAAGCCAAGTGACCACATCGTATGCCGCCCGGGATGGGCTGAGGTCAGAAGAGCGAGTGTGGTGCCGGGAGGGGGTATCGAACCCCCGACTTCTGGGCCCTACGCTCTCCAGATTATGAGTTTCGCCAATCCGGCTCGTGCTGGCGCTCTACCAGCTGAGCCACCCCGGCGCCGCCCCTAGGGTCACTGAGTCCGCACATTAAGCCTTGCTCATCGTCGCGCAGCGGCCTCTTCAGAAGATATCGCACAAACAGACTTAAACCAAGTATCTGGGAATCACGGCTGCAACATCGAGGAGTCGAATTTGAGTAGCGACGAGTTTCATTTCTTGGGCTTGGACGATATTCCGACGAAAGGCAAGACGGTTTTCGTTCGTGTTGACATTAATTGTCCGCTCGATCCTTCGAGCAACAAGATCCTCGACGACACGAGAATTCGAATGTGCAAGGACACAGTGGAGTCGCTTGGGGACGCGAAGGTCGTGGTTGGCTCTCACCAGGGACGACCAGGTGACGATGACTTCACAACACTCGAAGCCCACGCGAAACTCCTTGGCAAGTACGTGAGCCGGCAAGTCGAGTTTGTGGAAGACACGATAGGGCCTGAGGCCCTGAGCAGGATCAGAGCATTGAAGGCCGGAGAAGTGCTTGTTCTCGACAATCTCCGTCTGTGCGCTGAGGAGAGCATCTCCGGCGCTCCAGAGCTTCTGGCAAACACGATAATGGTTCAGCGGCTCGCAAGAGTCCTTGATGTGTATGTGAATGATGCGTTTGCCACCGCGCACCGTGCCCAGGCATCCATTGTGGGTCTACCGCAAGTTGTCCCGGCGGTTGCGGGGAGACTAATGGGAAAGGAACTGGGGGCGCTAAGGCAGGCCTACCATGCGCCCGAACATCCGAGTACATATGTGATCGGCGGAGCCAAAGCCGATGACAAGCTCCCGATAATCGAGAACATTCTTCGAACAGGCAAAGCCGACAAGGTCCTCGTTGGCGGCGTCGTCGCGAATGTTCTGCTTCGCGCCTCAGGAACTGACTTCGGTGACGTGGAGAACCGTAGTCTGGAGAAATCCGCAGTTGTCTTCGAGAAAGCCCGTTCGATATTGGCAAAGTACGGGGACAGGGTGGTGCTTCCACGGGATCTTGCGGTGGAGCAGGAAGGGAACCGTGTAGATCAACCCGTTGCCAAAGGATCGCCCGCCGGGGTCGTGAAGGATATCGGGAGAGACACGGCCCAAGAGTACGCGCGGATCATTGGCGGATCGAAGACTATTGTGTCGAGCGGCCCTCTTGGCATGTTCGAAGAGAAAGGCTTCGATCTGGGAAGCAGAACTGTGCTCGAAGCCATGGCCGGTCAGAGGGCATTCACGGTCGTGGGCGGTG
>Ga0208828_1000449_pt1 | contig 18341 bp, 14 predicted proteins | sample Kivu_160m_FD_185487 | JGI IMG/M metagenome (GOLD analysis project Ga0208828, IMG submission 185487) | Freshwater microbial communities from Lake Kivu, Western Province, Rwanda to study Microbial Dark Matter (Phase II) - Kivu_160m (SPAdes)... | ecosystem: Environmental > Aquatic > Freshwater >... | reverse complement strand
CGTCGACGCGGCGGCGCGGACCATCGAAGTCCGGGCCGAGGTCCCGAACCCCGGAAACCGGCTCAAGGCCGGGATGTACGTCGAGGCCCGGCTCGCCGCCGAGGGGGAGCGGACGGTCTTGGCCGTACCCGAAGCCGCCCTCCAGGAGATCTCCGGACGGACGGTCGTCTTCGTCCGGACGGCTGAAGGGACGTTCATCCGGCGGGACGTCGAGGCGGGGGACCGGGCGACAGGCTTCGCCGAAATCCTCAAAGGCCTCGCCGAAGGCGAGAACGTCGTCACCTCCGGAAGCTTCCTCCTCAAGTCCGAGCTCCTCAAGGGAAGCCTGGGAGACGAGCATGGGCATCGTTGAGCGGATCATCGCCGCCGCGCTCCGCCGGCGGGCCCTCGTCCTTGTCGGCATCGTTGTTCTCGTCGGCCTGGGTATCTGGTCCGTCCTTCGGATTCCCATCGACGCCTTTCCCGACGTGACGAACATCCAAGTCGAGGTCCTGACCCAAGCCCCGGGCCTCTCGCCCCTCGAAGTCGAGCGGTTCGTGACCCATCCGATCGAGATCGCCATGCGGGGACTCCCTAAGCTCGCCCAGCTCCGCTCGGTCTCCAAATTCGGCCTGTCCGTCGTCACCGTCGTCTTCGACGATGGAACGGACATCTATTTCGCCCGGCAGGTCGTCCTCGAGCGGCTGATCGAGGCCGAGGAGAAGCTCCCTCCGGGGATTGCCCCGGCGATGGGGCCCGTCTCGACGGCCATGGGCGAAATCTACCAGTACACGCTCGAAGGGCCCGTGCCGGAGGAGGAGGACGCCCGGGTCGGCTATCTGACGGAACTCCGCACGGTCCAGGACTGGACGCTTGCCCCCCTTCTCAAGTCCGTGCCGGGCGTCAGCGAGATCAACTCCTTCGGCGGATACATCAAGCAGTACCAGGTCGCCGTCGACCCGGACGCTCTCCTCGCCCACGACCTGACCCTCGACGATGTCGCCGCGGCCCTCCAAAGAAACAACCTCAACGTCGGCGGCAACATCCTCCTCCGCCACGAGCAGCAGTTCCTCGTCCGCGGGATCGGCCTCCTCCAGACGGTCGAGGACATCGGGGCCGTCGTCGTCCGCTCCGTGGCCGGAACGCCGGTCTACCTCCGCGATATCGCCGCCGTCAGGGTCGGCCAGGCCGTCCGCCAGGGGGCGGCGGTCAAGGACGGGAAAGGGGAGGCCGTCGGAGGAGTCGTTATGATGCTCCGCGGGGCCAACGGCCGGGAGGTCGTCCGGGCCGTCGAGCGGCGGGTCGAGGACATCAACGCCTCGAAGGTCCTCCCCCTCGGCCTCCGGATCGAGCCGTACTACAATCGCTCGGACATCATCCGGGCGAGCATCCACACCGTCACCGAGGCCCTGGCCGTCGGGGCCGGATTCGTCGTCGTCGTCCTCTATCTCTTCCTCCGGAGCTTCCGGGGGGCCTTCATCGTCCTCCTCGCCCTGCCCCTCTCCGTCCTCTTCACCTTCCTCATGATGCGCCTCGCCGGCCTCTCGGCCAACCTCATGTCCCTCGGCGGGTTGGCCATCTCGATCGGGATGATCATCGACGCGACGATCATCCAGGTCGAGAACGTCCAGCGCCATCTCACGGAATCCGAGGCCGGGACCCGGAGGCTTCCGACGGTCCTCAAGGCCATCCTCGAGGTCCGGAAACCTTCGATCTTCGGCGAGCTCATCATCGCCCTGACCTTCATCCCGATCATCGCCCTCCAGGGGATCGAAGGAAAGATGTTCCTCCCCCTGGCCTTCACCCACGTCATCGCCCTCTTCGCTTCGCTTCTCCTATCCTTGGCGGCCATCCCGGCCATCTGCCATCTCGTCCTCAAGCCTCACCGGGAGAAGCGCATCGTCCTCGTCGATCTGGCGAAAAAAGCCTATCTCCCCCTCCTCCGTTGGGGATTGAACCACAAAATCGTCCTCATCTCCGCGGCGGCCGTCCTCCTCGCCGGGGCGGTCGCCCTCGTCCCTCGCCTGGGGACGGAGTTCATGCCGATCATGGACGAAGGGGCTCTCGACGTCGATATCCAATTCCTGCCGGGAATTTCCCTCGATCGGTCCGTCGACATGAGCCGCCGCGTCGAAGTCCGCCTCATGGCCTTCCCCGAAGTCGCGACGATCGTCGGCAAGACGGGTCAAACCGGCGTCGCCATCGAGGCCCGCGGCGTCGAGAAAACCGGATACGTCGGCGTCCTCAGGCCCCGGAGCGAATGGACGACGGCTCGAACGCGGGAGGAACTCACGGAAAAAATGCGGGAAGCCCTGAAAGTCTTCCCCGGAATGGCCTTCTCCTTCAGCCAGCCCATCGCCTGCCGGATCGACGAACTCGTCGCCGGAACGAGGGCTCAGCTCATCGTCAGGCTCTTCGGGGAGGACCTCGACGTCCTCAAGGACAAGGCCGAGGACATCGAAGCCGTCCTCCGCCGGATCCGCGGAGCCGAAGACGTCGTCGTCGAGACCGTGGCCGGTCAGCCTTACGTCTCCGTCAAGGCCGACCGGGCCAAGATCGCCCGCCTCGGCCTCAACGTCGAGGACGTCCAATCCGTCGTCGAGACGGCCGTGGGCGGAAAGACCGTCACCGAGATCTACGAAGGCGACCGCTTTTTCGACCTCCAGCTCCGCTATCCCGAGGACCGGCGGGATTCCGCCGAGGCCATCGGGGCGATCCTCGTCCGGACGCCCCAAGGAGGCCGGATCCCTTTGAGCCAGGTGGCCGACATCTCGACAGCCGAGGGCCCCAGCCAGGTCAGCCGGGACGCCGGCCAACGCCGGATCGGCGTGGAATGTAATATCTCCGGCCGGGACCTGGGCGGATTCGTCGCCGAAGCCCGCCAGATGATCGGCCGCGAGGTCGAACTTCCGCCGGGATACTTCCTGACGTGGGGAGGGCAGTTCGAGAATCAACAGCGGGCCATGCGACGCCTCGCCGTCATCCTCCCGGCGACGATCGGCCTCATCCTCTTTCTTCTCTTTCTGACCTTCAACTCGCTCCGCCTCTCGCTCCTCGTCATCCTCAACCTTCCCTTCGCCCTCATCGGCGGGGTCTTGTCGCTCTTCATCGCCGGGCTTTATCTCTCCGTCCCGGCCTCGGTCGGGTTCATCGCCCTCTTCGGCATCGCCGTCCTCAACGGCATCGTCCTCCTGTCCTACATCCACCAGCTCGAGGAGGAGGGCCGGCCGCTCGGCGAAGCCGTCGTCCAGGGCTGCCTGAACCGGCTTCGGCCCGTCCTCATGACGGCGACGATCACGATCTTCAGCCTGATCCCCCTTCTCTTCGCCCAGGGACCGGGCTCGGAGATCCAGCGCCCTCTGGCCGTGGTCGTCGTCGGCGGTCTCGTGACCTCGACTCTCCTGACGCTCCTCGTCCTGCCGGCGATTTACTCCGTGTTCGGCCCCAGGAAGTCCAGTCGGGACACGCCTTGACTTCCCGCCCCGAGTCGACAAAAATGGGTTTTCCTAAGAGGCCGAACATAAGAAAAATATGGCGAGCGCTCGTCCCGGCCCTCCTCCTCGCGGGGACGGGATTCTCCCAGGAAGTCTCCTTCAAGCTGAGCGGCGGCTTTTCCCTCGTCCAGGGAGACGACTATAACCGGGGGATCGCGGGGGAGAACGCCTACCTTCGCGACACGTCGGCCTCCCTCTCGGGCGATTACAAGCCCCTCCGGGGCGGACCGATCGGGCAGTTCGAAATCGTCACCCATTGGGGACGGCGCCTGAGCGTCGGCCTCGGCGGAGGATATTTCCGCCTGACCCGGACGAGCGAGGTTACGGAGGACGGCTCGACCTCCCGCCTGAAGCCCGACGGCTGGTCCCTGCCCTTGTTCCTGGTCCTTTATTTCCGGTTCCCCCTCTCCGCCGTCCTCGACATCGAGGCCTTCGCCGGCCCCGTTTTTCAAGTCGTCCAATTCGGCGTCGAGCGGCGGACGGTCTCGCCCGTCGAAGGGCTGGACGTCACGGAAACCTTCAAGGCCAGCCAAACGGGGCTGGGCGTCCAGGGCGGCCTGGGGCTGGCCCTCAGGATGGGGGGAAGCTTATCGCTCGTCGCCGGCGCCCTCTATCGAACCCTTGAAATCACCGGCCTCACCGGCAACTGGGCCCTTCTCGGAACCTCGGCCGCCGGGATGGTCAATCAGAGCGGCTCCGAATCCCATTATTGGGCCTATGACCTCACGGAGGGGGGGAAGACATACTTCCGGACGGGCTTCTTCGACAAGAACGGACCGGCCGGGGCCGGCATCTCCAACGTCCGCAAGGTCAAGCTCGACTTCTCGGGATTCTCGGTCCTCTCCGGAATCCGAATCAGTCTCTAGCCCTCCCGCCGCCGGGCTTCACTCCGCCGCCGCGGCCGTCGTCGGCTCCGCCTTGACCTTGGCTTCGCTTTTCCGTTTTTTCCAGCCGATCCTGTCGGCCAGGACGTAGAACGACGGGACGACGACCAGGCTGAGGAGGGTCGCGACGATCAATCCCCCGATGACGCCGATGGCCATCGGCCGCCGGATCTCGGACCCCGAGCCGAGGCCGATGGCCGGCGGAACGGCGGCCATCATCGTCGCCATGGCCGTCATGAGGATGGGCCGGAGACGGATGGGCCCGGCCTTCTCCATGGCCTCCCGGGCGCGCAGGCCGGTCTGCTTGAAGGCGTTGGCGTAATCGACGAGAATGATCGAATTTTTCATAACGATCCCCATGAGGAGGAGGAGCCCGATCATGCTGAAGATGTTCAGGCTTTGCCTGGTCAGGAGGAGGGCGAAGGCCGCGCCGGCGATCGACAGCGGGAGGATGGTGATGATGGTGATGGGATCTTTGTAGGAGTTGAACTGGGAGGCCAGGATCATGTAGGCAATCCCGATGCCCATGAACAGGGCAAAAATCAGGCTGCTCATCGATTCCCGGAAAGCGACGCTCGCCCCGCCGAGGACGATCCGGAAGCCGACGGGGAGTCCCCGGCCCATCCCCTCCACGAACCGGATGGCCTCGTCCTGGGAATGGCCGGGGGCGACGTTGGCGAACATCGAGATCGCCCGCTCCCGGTCCTTGCGGGTGATGGCCTGGAGGGCCGGCTGTTCGTCGTAGGAGACAAGCGACGACAGCGGGATGAGATCTCCGCTCCGGGTCCGGACCTTGAGCCTGGAGATGTCCTCGGGGCGGGTCCGTTGGGAGGCCAAGAGCTTGAGGCGGACGTCGACCCGGCGGCCGCCCGAACTGTACTTGCCGACCCGCACGCCGCCGACGAGGGCGTTCAGGGTCGTGGCCACGTCGTCGACCGAAATCCCGATATCCGCGGCCATGGCCCGGTCCGGGGTGATGCGCAGCTCGGGCTGGCCGATCCGGTAGTCCGTATCCAGGTCCTGGACGATCCCGCTCTCGCGGAGGTCGTTCATGATCGTCTGGCTCATGGTGATCAGCTGGTCCCAGTTCGGTCCGCGAATCGAGAACTCGACCGGAAATCCGCGCTGCTGGGCGGTCAGGCCCTGCTGGGACAAGTCCTGGATGACGGCCCGGATCCCGGGAATGGCGTTCAGCTCCCTCCGCAGGACGTCCCCCAACTCGGCCACGTCGAGGTCTCGCCGGCCAGGCGGAACGAGGGTGATGTTGAAGTTTCCCATGCTCGCTCCGCCCATCCCCACGGACAGGAACGACCGGACGACCTCCGGCCGGCGGAGGATGATCTCCTCGGCCCGTTCCATGAGCCTGGCCGTCTCGATAATGTCGGCCCCGACCTGGGTTTGGACCCGAATGACCATCCGGCTCTGGTCCTGCGAGGGGACCATTTCGGCCGGCAGCGAGGTCAGGACGAGGAGCGCCGCGACGAAGAAAAGGGCGCCGAAGGCGAGGGCGACGACGGGATGCCTCAAGCTGCGCTTCAAAGTCCCGGCGTAGGCCCGCTCCAGCCATCGGAAGCCCTTGTCGACGGCCGTCCCGACCCGGCTTCGTCCTTCCCTGGACGTCTTCAGGAACTGGGAGCAGCGGGCCGGGGCCAGGGTTACGGCCTCGACGTAGGACAGCAGGACGGCCAGGCAGAGAGCGACCCCGAACTGAAGAAAATACCGGCCGATGATGCCCTTGACGAAAACAACGGGGATGAAAATCGCCACGACGGACAGCGTCGCGGCCAGGGCGGCGAAGGCGATTTCGTGCGTTCCCTCGAGGGCGGCGGCGACCAGCCCCTTGCCGCCTTCGCGGTGGCGGAAGATGTTTTCCATGACCATGATCGCGTCGTCGACGACGATCCCGACGGCCAGGGCCATGGCCAGAAGGGTGAAGGTGTTGAAGGTGTAGCCCAAGAAATAGATGATGGCCACCGTTCCCATGAGGGACATGGGGATGGCCAGGACGACGTTCAAGGTCGAGGAGAGGGACCCGAGGAAAAGCCAGCAGACGAAAGCCGTCAGGAGGACGGAAAGGACGAGCTCGAACTGGATTTCCCGGACCGATTCCTCGATGAACCGGGTCGAATCGAAAACGACCGAGGTCATCATCCCCTCGGGGAGCGACCTCTGGAACTCGTCGAGCGCCTTCCGGACGCTCTTGGCCAGAGCGACGGCGTTCGACCCGCGCTGCTTCTTGACCGAAAGCCCTTGGGCCGGGACGCCGTTGAAGCGGGCCAGGCGCCGGGCGTCGTCGAAGCCGTCCTCGACGAGGGCGACGTCGCCGATATAGATCGGAGCGCCGTTGACCTCCCGGACGACGATATGGCGGAGGGTCTCGAGGTCGATCGCCTCGCCCAGGACGCGGATGTTGACCTCGCGGCCGCGCGTCTCGAGGCGGCCCGCTGGAAGTTCGACATGCTCCCGCTGGAGAGCCTGGATGACGTCGCCGACCGTCAGCCCTCTTTCGTCGAGCTTGGTGGCGTCGAGCCACAGCCGGACGTTCCGGTCCTGCATGCCCATGACCGAGATCTCGCCGATTCCCGGGATCGTCTGGAGCTTCTCCCGCAGGCTGAACTGGAGATAGTCGCTGATGACCCGAGCGGGAACCGCGCCGGCGAGGGACAGCATCATGATCGGCTGATCCTCGGGATTCGACTTGGAAATCGTCGGCGGGTCGAGGTCGCGGGGGAGCCAGCGTTGGGCCTGGGCGACCTTGGCCTGGACGTCCTGGAGGGCGAGCTCGATGTTCCGGGACAAGTCGAATTCCAAGGTCACCCACGCTCCGCCCATCCGGCAGCTGGAGCTGATCGTCTTGAGGCCTTCGACCTGGACGAGGGCTTCCTCCAGGCGCTCGACGACGTCGTTCTCGACGACCTCGGGGGCCGCCCCGGGCCAGGTGACGCTGACCGAAATCGTCGGAAAATCGACGTCGGGAAACTGGCTGATCCCGATCCGGGTGGCGCCCACGACGCCGAAGAGGACGGTCGCGGCCATCATCATCCAGGCCAAGACGGGCTTTCTGACGCAGACCTGGGTGACGTTCATCTCAGCCCTTTTCCCCGGGCTTCGGCTTATTTTTGGCCGGGGGGGGGGAGGACGCCTCGGGCGCCGGCCCGCCCTCCGGGGCCGGAAGAACGATCCGCACCGGCGCGCCGGCCCGGAGGGCCTCGGCCCCCCGGACGACCAGCATCTCGCCGGGCTTCAATCCGGAGATGACTTCGGCGAAGCCGTCGGCCGTCTGGAGGCCGATCGTCAGGACGCGTTCGACGGCCGTCTCCTTTTCGACGACGTAGGCGATGAATCCTTTTTCGCTGGGCCGGATGGCCGTCTGGGGGACGATGGGCACGGTCCTGTAATCGCTGACCGGGATGGTGATTTCGGCGAAAGCCCCGGGGCGGAGGCCTCCGCCGTTGGACGTCTGGACGTGGGCGGTCACGTCCACCATCCGGGCCGCTTCATCGGCGGCCTCGGCCACGTGGACGATCTTCGCCGCGTAATCCGTGTCGTCGTCCCGGACCCTGAAGCCGGCGACGATTCCGGGCCGAAGCTGGGAGGCCTCCCTCTGGGGGACGCGGAAACGAAGGAGGAGAGGGTCGCGGCGGACGAGCGTCGCCAGGACGGTGCCGACCTGGACGTATTGCCCCGTCTGGACCGTCCGGGTCTGGAGGATGCCGGCGAAGGGCGCCCGGACGTAAGCGTCGCGGAGATTGAGCTTGGCCTGGTTGAGGGCCGCCTGGGCCTGGGCGACGTCGGCCGCGGCGAGCCGGACTTTCGTCCGCCACGTCTCGACTTCCTCGCCGGGGATGAGGCCCGGATTCTGGGTGATGACCGTCTCCCGGCGCTTGAGTCCGGCCTCGGCGTCGGCCTTGGAAGCCACGGCTTTATCGTAGGTCGCTAGGGCCGCCTCGACGGCCAGATTGAACCGCTCGGGCTCGATTTCGACGAGGACCTGGCTGACCTCGGCCCGGTTTCCCTCGGCGAAGAGGACCCGGTCGACGACTCCCGCCACCCGGGCCGTGACCTGGACCTTTTCGAAGGCGTCGACCGAGCCGACGGCGTTGACCGTGAAAATGAGAGACCGGACCTCGACCGGAGCTGCTTCGACGGGATACTGAATTTGGGCCTTGGTTTGGAGCGAGCCGGATTTGGCCGACGGCAAGCGATCCCCGGAGTCCCTCTTGCATCCCGAGCCCGCGAGGAGGACGGCGGTCAGCCCGAGGCTGAAAAGGGCGAGGGTCGTTCTACGGGTTCTCATTTTCCGGATCCTTTCCCAGAGGGTCAAGCCCCAGGGCGGCTTCCAAGGCGAGATAAGCCGTTCCGAGTCCATAGCGAGCCCGGACGAGGTTCACGTTGGCGTTGAAGAGGCTGTAGTTGGCGTCGGCGACTTCGAGGGCCGAGCTCAAGCCCTGGCGGTAGAGCTCGGCCGTCTCGGCGGCGTTCTTCTTGGCGACATCGGAGGTCGTTTGAGCCAGCTTGAGGGCCGCCCGCTGGCTTTCCAGAATCGCCAGGGCGTCCCGGACGTCCAGCTCGACCTGGCGCAGGGCGGCCTGGAGGTTCAAGTCGGCCTGATGAGCCACGGCCTTGCTCTCGGCGTAATCGCCGTTGCGGGTCAAGCCGTCGAAGATCGTCCAGCCCATCGACATCCCGAGGCTCCAGTTGAAATTCCGCCCCGTCAAGCCCGCTTCGTTCGTGTAGGTGTAACGGCCGGTGAAGGTCAGGCTCGGGAGCCAGCGGAGGAGAGGCTCCAGGACCGCGGCGTGCTGCGACTTCTCCCTCCAGCGCAGGGAGGAGATGTCGGGGCGGCGGTTCTGGGCTTCGGCGATGAGCTGGCCGACCGGCGGGATTTCCGCCTCGACGGCTTGGAGGAGAACCTCGGGAGTCGCCAGCTTCTCCGGCGGGGGGTTGTTCAGGAGATACCCGAGGTTGAGATAGGTCGTCTCGACCTGGCCCTGGACCTGGGTGACCCCCATCTCGGCGGTGGCGAATTCGAGCTCCGCCCGGGTCACGTCGTTCCGCGAGACGAGCCCCGCCGCGTGGCGGGCCCGGGCCGCATCCAAGCTCTGTTGGGCGAACTCGAGGCGGCTCCGGGAGGCCTCCAGGAGCTGATCGACCCCCAGAGTGGCCAGGTAGGCCGTCCCGACGTCGAAGGCCAGCTGGCGGTAGCTCTCGGCCGTAGTCAGGCGCTCCGCCCGGAGATCCGCCTTCGCCTGTTGGAGGGCGGGGATGTTCGAGGAATTGAAGAGGACCATGCTGAGGTTGGCCGATCCCGAGAGGGCGTTGTAGTTCTGGACGGTGATCTGGGAGTTGCCGACGATCCGGACGACCTCGAACGGCCGGCGGGTGTAGCCGGCGTTGAGGGTGAGCGTCGGCATGAAGAAGGCCCGGGCCTGGGTCAATCGGGCGTCGGCTGCTTCGAGCTTCTCGTCGGCGATGAGGGCCGCTTCGTTGGACTTCAGGGCGATCCGGATCGCCTCCTCCAGGGTCAGGACCTCGTCCCGGCTCCGGGCCGGAAGATAAAGGAAAAGGCCGACGAGCATCGTCCCCAAGACGACAAGAATCCGCGGGATGAGCGCTGCTTTCGGTTTTGTCATGGGCGTCCGATCCTTCCCTCCTTGGTCTCATCTCTCCGCCGGCTCCGTCAAAACGTAAAAAAGCGCCCGCCGGGCGCCCTTCTCCAAGGCAGGGACCGGCAAACGCCTGAATACCGCCCCCTCCGGACCTTGGGGCCGTCTATTTGACCATAAGGTCGGCGATCTTGATGTTCCTTGTCTCGAGAAGCGTGCCCATGGCCCTTTCCAGACCGGCCTGGGCGATGTTGTAATTGATGATGGCGTTGAGCTCGGCGACGCGGGAGCTCGTCAGGTCGCGCTGGTTCTGGAGGACGATGTAGTTCGTGCTCTGGCCGACCCGGAGCTTTTCCTCCTCGGCGGCCAGCTTCTTCTCGGCCAGCTCGCGGGCGACCTTGTTGGCCTGGACGAGCTTGAAGTTCGTCTGGAGCTGCCGGACGGCGTTCCGGATCTCGAGGACGGCGGTCTTCTGCTGGTTTTCAAGCTCCAGGAGGGCCTGATCGTAGGCGATCTTGGACTGGGCGTAAGCGGCCTTGGACAGGAAGTTCGAAAGCGGGATGTCCAGGGACAAGGAGATGTTCCAGTTCGGATACTTGAAGCGGAACGTGTCCTTGTAGGCTTCGGTGAAACCGCCCGGGATCGTCCCGATGACCGTCCCGAAGAGCGGGTTGCCGTCGTAGAGGATTTGGGTCCCCGACAGCCCGGGGCTCTGATAGCCGGCGCTCAGGCTGAGGTTGGGAAGGAGCTGATTCTTGGCGTAGCCGAGGTTGAGCTCGTCCGTCTTGAGGTTGATCTTCGAGATCCGGAGGTCGGTCCGCTTTTCCAGGGCGACGGACAGGGCCAGGTCGAAATCGACCGGCCGCTCTTCGAACTTGGGCTTGTCCGTCGGGACGACGGCCGTGAATCCTTCCTCTTCCTCGGCCGAGAGGTTCATCAAGTTCCGGAGCTGGTCCTCGTAGTTCCGGACCTGGGATTGGGCGGAAAGGATGCTCGCTTCGCGGCTCGCGACCTCGGCCTCGGCGCTCAGGACGTCGATCGGGGCGAGCGTCCCGATCTCGACGGACCGCTGGTTCTTGGCCAGGAAGTCCCTGGCCAGTTGGAGGGAGGTCTCCTGGACCTTGAGGTTTTCGACGGCATAGACGAGGCTCCAGTAAGTCTGCTCGACGGAATAGACGGTGTCCTGGACGGTCTTGGCGAAGTTGAGCCCGGAGACGTCGTAATTGTTCCGGGCGATGGTGATCGTCCGGTTCGTCCATTTCATGCCGAAATCCCGCAGCAGCGGCTGGCTGACGCTGAAGCTGAGCTGGGTGTTGTACTGGGGGTTGATCGTGTTCCCCTTCTGGTTCGTGTCGGTCAGGCCGTTGGACATCGCCACCGTGATCCGTCCCCCGAGGGGAATCGTCTGGTTGACGTTCCCCTGGAAATTGCCCGTTTTGGTGATGCTCGTCGCTCCGGCGACGTCGAGGAAGGAATAGGACACCCGCTCGGTGTGGCGGTTCGAATAGCTGAAGGCGAAGGTCGGATAGTACTTTTCCCGGGCCGCCTGGATGGAGAGTTCGCTCGCGGCCGGGCTGAACTCGGCGACCTGGATGGCCAGGTTGCCCTTCAGGGCCCGGAGGATGGCCTCGTCGAGGGAAAGGGAAAGCGTCTTGGGCGCGTCCTGGGCGAGGGCGCTCCCCGTTATCGCGGCCAGCATGCAGAGGGCACGGAGAAACCTAGGCTGATGCATTTCGAGTCTCCTATAGCTACGAATGTTCCTCATTCGTAGCGCAGGGCTTCGATGGGGTCGAGCTTGGACGCCTTCCGGGCGGGATAGAACCCGAAGAAGATGCCCACCGAGGCCGAGAAAATGAAGGCCAGGAGGACCGAGCCGGGGGTGACGACGGTCGTGATCGTCGAGAAATAGGAGATGTACTTCAGGAGCTTCGAGATCCCCACCCCCAAGGCGATGCCGAGGATGCCGCCCATCATCGACAGGACGATGGCCTCGGCCAGGAACTGGAGGAGGATGTCGCGCTCCTTCGCCCCGACGGACATCCGGATCCCGATCTCCCGGATCCGCTCGGTCACCGAGACGAGCATGATGTTCATGATCCCGATCCCGCCGACGAGAAGCGAGATGCCGGCGATCGAGCCGAGGAGGATGGTCAGGATGTTCGTCGCGTCGGCCGCCCCTTCGGCGATCTCGGCCATGTTCTGGACGGTGAAATCGTCGTCCGCCCCGGGCTCGATGCGGTGCCGGATCCGGAGGAGGTCCTCGATCTGGCGCTTGGCCTCGTCGGTCATTTCGGCCGAAACGGACGAGACGTCGATCGACTGGATGAAATCCGCCCTCTGGAGGCGCTTCATGGCCGTCGTGTAGGGGACGGCGATGAAATCGTCCCGGCTTCCGAAGCCGCCCGTGTCGCCCTTGCTCTTGAACACGCCGAGGATCAGGAAGGGGACTCTCGAGACGCGGATCGTCTTGCCGAGGGGGTCCTCCCCGACCTCGAACAGGTTCTTGTAGACGTCGGCGCCGATGACGCAGACCTTGGCCGCCGAGCGGACCATGCTCTCGTCGAAATACGTCCCCGACTCGAGCTCCCATTTCCGGACGAGGGGATAGTCCTGGCTCGTTCCCTGGACCTGGGTGTTCCAGTTCTTGTTCATGTAGACGATCTGGGTCCGGGTGCTGACGCTCGGGGAGACGCCTTCGACGGCCGGAAGCTGGCCGATCGCGTTGGCGTCCTCGACCGTCAGACGGACCCAGCCGCCGCCGCCCGTCCGCACGCCCCCGACGTTCCGGCTTCCGCCCCGGACGGAAAGGAGGTTCGTCCCCATGTTGGCGAAGCGGCTCTCGACGGCGGCCCGGGCGCCCGCGCCGATCGAGACCATGGCGATGACGGCCCCGACGCCGATGATGATCCCCAGGCAGGTCAGGAAGGTCCGCATCTTGTTGCGGGCCAGGGCCCGGAGGGAAACGCGCATAATGCGCATGAAATGGAGGGCGTTTTTGACGATCATGCGTTGACCTCTTCCCGGACGATTTGGCCGTCGCGCATGTGGATGCGGCGCTTGGCCTTGGCCCCGATGTCCGACTCGTGGGTGACCATGACGATGGTGATGCCTTTCTCCTCGTTGAGCTTCTTGAAGATCCCCATGATCTCCTCGCTCGTCTTCGTGTCGAGGTTCCCCGTCGGCTCATCGGCCAGGATGAGAGAGGGGTTGTTGAGAAGCGCCCGGGCGATGGCCACGCGCTGCTGCTCGCCGCCCGAGAGCTGGTTCGTCTTGTGGCATTCCCGCCCCTTGAGGCCGACGGCGCCGAGGGCGGCCATGGCCCTGTCCGTGCGCTCTTTCCCGGAGACGTGGGCGTAGAGGAGCGGCAGCTCGGCGTTCTCGAGGGCCGTCGTCCGGGAGAGGAGGTTGAAGGATTGGAAGACGAAGCCGATCTTCCGGTTGCGAAGAGTGGCCAGCTCGTCCCTGTCGAGCTTCGAGACTTCCTCCCCGTCGAGGACATAGCGCCCCGAATCGGGCTTGTCGAGGCAGCCGAGGATGTTCATCATCGTCGATTTCCCCGACCCCGAAGGCCCCATGATGGCCACGAAATCGCCGGCCTTGATGGCGTAGGACACCCCGCGCAGCGCCCGGACTTCGGTTTCGCCGATGTGATAGGTCTTCGTCAGGTTTTCCAGTCGAATAAGGGTCTTGTCCATGAAATTTCCCTTGGGCCGGGGCCCGGCCTCACCGGCCGATGAACATCATCCCGCCGGGTCCTCCGGGACCGCCGCGCATGGGCTGCTGACTCGTCGTCGCCGGCGTCGCCGCCGAGACGGTGCCGATGACGACTTTCATCCCTTCCTTGAGCTCGCCCCGGGTCAACTCGGTGAAGGTGTTGTCGGTGATTCCCGTGCCGATGACGTAGGGCTTCATCTTATTGATCGTCTCGTCGAGAACCCAGACCGTGCCGCCCGTCCGCCGCTGGCCTTGCCGTTGGGCCATCCTCTGCTGGAACTGCTGGAGCTGCTCGGGGGTCAACTGGCTCATGTCGATCCGCTGCCCGCCGCCCTGGCGCTGTCCTCGTTGTCCCTCCGTCCGCTGCCCTTCGTCCTGAGGCTGGCCCTGGGAGTTTTGACCGCCCGTCTGGCCGGGCTGGCCGGGTCTCTGTCCCCTGGCCTCGGCCAGAAGCTTCTGGATCTCTTCCTGGGAAATCTGGGGGGTGAAGCGGAGAGCCGTGTTGGGGATTTTGACCACGCCCCGGGCTTCGCCGGTGATGATCGAGACCGTGGCCGTCATCCCCGGCCGGAGTTTCAAGCTTGGATTGGGGGCGTCGATGATCGTCGGGTAGGTGACGACGTTCTGGGTCGTCGTCGGGGAATTGCGGACCTGCCGGATCTCGCCGTTGAAGATCTCGCCCTGGAAAGCGTCGACCGTGAAGCGGACTTTCTGGCCCTCCTTGACCCGGCCGATGTCGGCCTCGTCGACCGAGCACTGGACCTGCATCTTCGTCAAGTCGCTGGCGACCTTGAAGAGGACGGGGGCCTGCATCGAGGCGGCCACGGTCTGGCCGATGTTGACCGCCCGGGTGATGACCGTCCCGTCGATCGGCGAGCGGATGATGGCGTAGGAGAGGTCGACCTTGCTCGAATCGAACTGGCTCTTGGCCTGGGCGACGCTCGATTCGGACGTCTGGACGCCGACCTTGGCGGAGACGTAGTTCGCCTCGACCGTCTCTTTCTCCTCGAACGAGATGAGGTCCCGGGAAAACAGGTCCTGCGTCCGTTCGTTTTTCTTTTTGGCGTTCTCGAGCGTGACCTTGGCCTGCTCCAGGCGGGCCAGGGCGCTTTGGTAATTCGCCGCGTTCTGGTCGACCTTGGCCTTGAGGATGGATTGGTCGAGCTCGGCCACGACCTGGCCGGCCTTGACTTCGGAATTGTAGTCGGCATAGAGCTTCTCGATCTTGCCCGAGACCTGGCTGCCGATATCGATGATGTCGACGGGATTGATCGTCCCCGACGTCACGACCAGGGACTCGATGTCGCCCTTGGCCAGCGTTTCCGTCCGGTATTTGACCTCGCTGGCCTTCCCCTTCTTAATCAGGGAATATCCCAGGATGGCTCCCGCGACGATCACGATAATCGCCACTCCGAGGATCACTTTTTTCTTCATCGGTGCGCTCCTTCATCGTATTTCCTTGCGGATTATTTTTCGAACGGGGCCGCGGCGGAGGATTCCGGCCTTCCGTCTCGCGGCGATGGGCTTCGCGCGCCCTCTGGATCATCTCCTCCTGCTTTTTCCTCTGCTCGGGCGTCAGGACGGCGTCGATCTCCTTGCGAAGCTGGTCCCGGATTTCGCCCAAGTGCTTGTAGTAGTCGGACCGAAGCTCCTTCATCCGTCCGTCGTTGGTCTTGAAGATGTCCTGGATCTTGGCCTGCTGCTCGTCGGACAGGCCCAGCTCCTTGGCCCATCGCTCGTGCGAGGGGACGGGAGGACGGCCCGAGGGACGGCCGCCGGGCTTCTTGGCGAACCAGAGGCGTTCGGCGAACACGCCCGCCGCCACCCCGGCGATAAAGACGAAGACCAGGGCGAGGACGAAAAACAGCCGGGATTTGTTCATGGCCGGGGAATCCTTCCAGGACCGGCGAGGCGCTCGTCGGCGGCGAAGAGGATGGCGATGTCGCGGTTCCCCGGCTTTTCGTCGTCGAGAATCGTCCGCGTTTCGGCGATCGGATTCTCTTCGCTGAAGAGCAGGGCCTGGGGCGATGTCGTGTCCGCCTGGATGGGCAGGAGGAGCATCATCGCCCCGAGGAAGCCGGCGATCATGGCCAGCGAGGCGGGGATCGCCCGAAGGCTCCAGCGCAGCCACAAGGCCTGCGCCTCGGCCCGCGGAGCCTCCGCGAGCCGGCTTTCGAGCCGGCTCCAGAAATAGGGGAGCGGTTCGGGGAAGCTGACGTCCCCCAGCCGCGCCCGGAGGTCTCGGACCTCCGAAGCCGTTATCCGGCACGCGGGGCAGTCCGCCAAATGGGCTTCCAGGGCGTCCCGGACGGACCGGTCCAGAGACCGGTCCAGGGATTGCGAAATCCACCGTTCAGCGGTCCGGCATTTCATGCCCGTCCTCCTTCCCGGTACATCGGGGACGCCAATCGCTTGCGGAGCATCTTCCGGGCCCGGTGGAGTCTGGAGTCCACCGTCCCCGGGGCGACGCCCAAGACTTTCGCCACCTCGTCATAGGACATCCCCTGGACATCCCTCATCGTCAGGATCAACCGGTATTTCGGCGGCAGATTCCCGAGAACCCGGAAAACGAGCCGTCGCTTCTCTTCCTCCTCGCGCACCCGGTCCCTCTCCTCGGCCGAGTCGGCCACGGCGATCGGGCCGTCGCCGAGCTCATCGAGGGAGACTTCCTTCCTTCGGGCCGTCTTCCGGAGATGATCTTTGATATGGTTGACGGCGATCCGGTAAAGCCACGTTCCGAACTCCGAGTCGGCCCGGAATTTCGGCAGGGCTTGGTAGGTTTTAATGAACACCTCCTGGGCGAGGTCGTCGGCCGAAGCCCGGTCCCGGACGAAGCTGTAGGCGAGATGGAAGACTTTCGGATTATACATCTTGACCAGTTCTTCGAAGGCTTCCCGGCTTCCCCGCCGGGCCTCTTCGACAATCGTTTTTTCGTCCATTCGGGCTCATGGCCCTCGACCTCCGTCGATTTTTAGACGCGGCGGCCGAGGAATTCTTCCCAGGTTGCTCTTTTGAACCGGCGGGGAAGGCGATTCGTTGCCCTCCCTTTTCGGGTCAAAAACCCGTCTATTATACCAGAAGTCCGTTCCGGACGTGTCGCCCGCCGCGGGAGGGAGTCCGCCGTGTCCGCGGGATAGGGAAAGAGATGAGGGCGGAGGAAAAGAGGCGTCCCCCTGGCCCCGCCGGTTGCCCGGGGAGCCAGGGGGATTGGAGGGATCAGGAATGCGAAGAGGAAGGGGTTTCTTCGTTATCCGTTATTTCGGCTTCCGAACGGCTTTCCACTCGGGAGGGGCCATGTCGCCGCCGCGGCCGCCGAAGCCGCCTTCCATCGTGCCCTTCAGGTTGTTCTCGTCGACGATTTCGCCCTTGTAGACGATCTTCATCTCTTGGCCGTCCCGGCCTTGGCGGACGATCGTCCACTCGACGGCTTTGTCCTTGACCGTGCCTTCGCCTTTCGACTCGCCGCCGCGCTGGCTGATCATCGTCACCTCGAGCTTATCGCCCGTTTGGACGATTTTCATCTGTTGTTCCATCGTCCGCTCGCCGAAAGACATGGTGTACGTCCAATCGCCGGTCAGGTTGACCTGGGAAGCGACCGCCAGGACACCCGTCACGAGAAGGGCCAGGAAGAGCAGTGAGGCTTTTTTCATCGTTGTCCTCCTATTCGTCCATTAGACGAAAAGCGGGACGAAATCTTCCCTCTTTTCATCGAAGAGAGACCGTTTCTAAAAACGATCTCTCTTTATCGATATATCGACAATGCGTCGCGATCAGAGGCGGCCGAGTTTTCGCCGATCCTCCGGCCCGTCCAGATCTTCCAAAATCTCCGGAGTTTCGACCTCGAGCCGCAGGACGTCGCCCGGGTGGCGGCGGAGAAGGCCGCGAAGCCCCTCGGACGGATCGAGCCGCGAAATCTCTTTCCGGTATCGGCCGAGGTCGACGAGGAGGGGATGTCCGCCTTTGCCCCGAAAAGCCGGATAAACGAGGCCTTTCTTCCCCTCGAGAAACGCCCCGATGACCCGGTCGATGGTCGAGGCCGCGATCCAGGGCTGGTCTCCGAGAAGGACGACGGCCGCCCGGACGTCCCCGGGAAGGCCCCGGATGCCCCATTGGACGGAGGACAGCATGCCCTCGGCGAAGTTCGGATTCCTCGTCCGGGCGACGGCCCGACCGGCGACCTTTTCCTCGATCCGGTCGGCTTCCCCTCCGAGGACGACGAGAGTCCCCCCGGCGCGCGAGGCGGCCGCGCTTTCCAGGACGGCCTCGATGACCGTCCGTCCCCGGTAGGGCAAAAGAAGCTTCGGCTCGCCCATCCGCCGCGACTCGCCGGCCGCCAGGACCAAGGCCCAGATGTCGTTCGCCTTCTCCATCTCAAATCTCCTTCCGGGTCGAAAACTGGCCAACGGACGGAAGTGTCTCCATTCCAGATCGTGTTTGAAGGTCCGCTCCTCGACGCTCCTTCTCGGCGCCTCTGGCCTTACGATCCCCGCGCTTCACCTGCTCGCGGTTCCCCATCCCATTTCTCAGGGCGTGTCACGGCGACATGACCATCCTCTAACCCCGGCCCCGGGGAACCAGTCCCGTCGGTTCCCCCCCTCGGCAAAGCCAGGGGGCCCCCCCTCCGACTCTCGAAGACGCTGACGATTTTCAGGGCTCCCCCCACG
>Ga0208828_1000445_pt1 | contig 18358 bp, 11 predicted proteins | sample Kivu_160m_FD_185487 | JGI IMG/M metagenome (GOLD analysis project Ga0208828, IMG submission 185487) | Freshwater microbial communities from Lake Kivu, Western Province, Rwanda to study Microbial Dark Matter (Phase II) - Kivu_160m (SPAdes)... | ecosystem: Environmental > Aquatic > Freshwater >... | reverse complement strand
CACCCGGGGCCAACTCGTCCGGCAGTTCCTGGGGGAATCGATTCTCCTCAGCCTTCTCGCCCTCGTCTTGGCCGTCGGGCTCATCCAGCTTGTCCTGCCGCTCTACCGGAACGTGACCGGAAAAGCCCTCTCCCTCCCCTATTTCAGCGACCCGGCCGTCATCCCGTGTCTGCTGGGCCTCGCCCTGGCCGTCGGGTTTTTCGCCGGGCTCTACCCGGCCTTTTACCTCTCCTCCATCCGGCAGGCCGACGTGCTCAAGGGGTCCGCTCTCGCCGGGAAGAGGCGCGGCGCCCTCCACCTCCGCCACATCCTCGTCGTCTTTCAATTCGCCATGTCGATCCTCCTCATCCTCGGCTCGCTCGTGATTTCCGGCCAGCTGGACTTCATCAAGAGCCGGAACCTCGGGTTCGACAAGGACCAGATCATCATCGTCCGCAACGCCGAGATCCTGGGCGGCCGGCTCGACGCCTACATGGAAAAGCTCAAGCAGAACGCCGCCGTCGCCGGGGTTTCGGCGGCCCGGGCGATTCCGGGTCAAGGCACGGTCAATTGGGGAATCGGGATGGAGGGCATCGGCCGGGAGCGGCCGCTGAACATGAATTTTCTGTCCTGCGACCAGGATTTCGCCGGCGTCCTCGACGTCCGCATGGCCGAAGGCCGCTTCCTGTCGCGGGAATTTCCCTCGGACGAGGACGCCGTCGTCATCAACCGCAAGGCGGCCGACTATTTCGGTCTTTCCGATCCGGTCGGGAAGAAGCTCCAGATCTGGTCGACGCGGAGAACCTACACGATCATCGGCGTCATGGAGAATATCCACTTCGAGTCGCTTCACCGCGACGTCCGGCCGATGGGCTATCTCCTGCCGGAGGCCATTAATTCGACCCGGCGGCCGTACCTCTTCGTGAAGATCAGCCTCCCCCAGATGGAAAAGCTTCTGCCGTCTCTCCGCGCAACTTGGGACGAGCTCGGACCTCCCATTCCCTTCGAATACAGCTTTCTCGATGAGCGGATCGACAGCCTCTATCAGGGAGACGTCCAGGCCGGGAAGATCGTCTCGATCTTTTCCTGCCTGGCGATTTTCGTCTCCTGCTTGGGCCTGTTCGGCCTGGCCGCCTACGTGACCGAGCAAAGAACCAAGGAAATCGGGATTCGCAAGGTCCTCGGAGCCCGGATTTCGCACATCGTCTGGATTCTGGGAGGCCAATTCCTGAAATGGGTGGCCGTCGCCGCCGTGATCGCGTGGCCCGCCGGCTATTGGCTGGCCGGCCGCTGGCTCCAGGGATTCGCCTTTCGGACAGGCCTTTCGGCCGGATTCTTTCTCGCGAGCGGACTGGCCGCGGCCGTCATCGCCGCCGTGTCCGTCGGCTCCCAGGTCGTCAAATCGGCCCGGACCGACCCCGTCAAGAGCCTAAAATACGAATAAAGATGGGGGACACTTTAAAGTGTCCCCCATCTTTATTCCTTATTTAGCCAAAGGACGATTCCGACCACCCCGCGAAACCCGGAAAAATCGTCGCAGATCGACCACCCGCCTTGAACGGACAAGCGGAGGCGGCTGAGGATTCCTTCGGCCCGAGGCCATAAAGACGCCTCGGCGGCCAAAAAGGGAGTGACCTCGGGCTGGCTCTTCAAAGCGCCGGGATAGGCGTTTCCCAATTCGTTGTTCACCGCCAGGAAGATGGTGCCGCAATCGGCGCCGGCCCGAAAGCGGAGGCCGGAAAGGCCCGGGATCTTGAAGTGATAGGCGAGGCTCAGGGACGGCTGGATAACATGGAAGTCGAACTTGCCGCCGTACATCCCCAGATAGTCGCTCCACTTGTCGTATGTCAACGTCGCGGCGATTCCCAGCTTATCGCTCAGGAGATATTCGAACGACGCGCCGACGGGAAACGGCATGGTCCCGAAGGGATCATCGGTTGCCGCATAGGAACGCAACCCAATCCGGACCGAGGCGGACATCGAACCCCGGCCGGGATTCAGCGCCGGATCCGGGGCCTCCGGTTTCCCGGCCTCGGCGCAGGATAGGGCGATGGCGAAGAGGACGATCGTCCAGCCGGCATTTTTTATCATCTCCTTCAATATATACGCCTCGGACAGGCCGCGCGTAACATATCGCCGGGTGTTCGCTTGCGGACACTTGTATCCCGTGACCGGACAAGACAACTCGCACCGGAGGCGTCGGGCCGGAATTTGCCAGGGGGGAATTTCGGCGATGTACTTGGCACACGGCTTGCATATCTAACGGCGTTAGATATATGGAGAATTGGAGATATTCATGATTTCTAAAAACCTCGTCGCCGCGTCGACAAAGCCGATCATCCTGGCCCTCCTCTACAGGGAAGAAAGCTACGGCTACCAAATCCTGCAGCGGATCCGCCGGGTCGCCGGCGGGCGGCTGGCCTGGTCGAGCCCCATGCTCTACCCGGTCCTCCACCGCCTGGAGAAAGAAGGATTCATCCGGTCGAAATGGAGACTCTCCGAGGAAGGACGGATGAGGAAGTACTATGCCCTGACCGAACGCGGCCGAAAGGAATTTGCCGCCGAGAGGGAGCAATGGCTCAGCGTTCACGAGGCGCTCACGAGCCTCTGGGCGGCGGCCGAAGGGACCGATTGAAAATCAACGGAGCATGACCATGTTCGACCTGGAAAAATCCATGCGGGACTGGAAAAAAGAGATGAGGTCCAATCCCTCGCTCGAGGAGACATTCATCACCGAGCTCGAGGAGAGCCTGAGAGACGACGTTCGAGGACTCGTCCGCCAGGGGATTTCCGAAGAAGAGGCCTTCCGCCGGGTCGCCGCCGAGATGGGCCGCCCGGAGGACGTCGGGGCCGAGTTCCACAAGGTTTACACGCGGCGCCGGTCGGGTCGGCCGTCCTGGCGGGTACCCCGCTTCTTTCCGGCCTTGGCCTGGGATTATGTCCGGGTCGCCGTCCGGAAAATCAAGCGGCAGAAGTTCGGCGCCCTCATCAGCCTTTCCGGCCTGGCCGTCGGGCTGACGGCCGCCATCCTGATCTTCCTCTGGGTCCGGGACGAACTCGGCTACGACAGGTTCCTGGCCGACAGAGACCATCTCTACCTTCTGACCATCGAACACCCGAACGGGATCCTCGACCCGAACGTCCCCTACGCCCTCGCCCCCGCCCTGGCCCGGGAGTATCCCGAGATTCGCCAATATTCCAGAATCTACAGATTGGGGGCGATTTCGACATGCTCTTTCGCCTACGAGCCCGAAAGCGGGCCGAAGGCGATGTCCTACGAAACCTCCGTCTGCCTCGTGGACCCGGATTTCTTCTCCATGTTCTCCTTCCCCTTCGTCGGCGGCGACCGGGAGGCCGCTCTGCGGAACCCGGATTCCATCGTCATCCGCGACGAGGCCGCCCGGAAATATTTCGGCGACGAGAATCCGGTCGGGAAAAGGCTGACCTTCAACAACCGGCAGGACCTCGTCGTCAGCGGGGTCATACGCATCCCGCCCAACGCCCACCTCAGGCCCGATTTCGTCGCGCCCCTGCCGAATCCCCTCGTCAGCGACTGGAACTGGCGCGATCCCTCCTACGTCCTCTTGGACCCGAAGACGTCGTTGCCGTCGTTCCGGAAGAAGATCGCGGGGTCGCTCAACTTGAACATGCCTCAGCCTCTTCCGGGAAATTTCAAGGTCGGACTTCTCCCTGTCGCCGATGTCCATCTGGGTTTCGGGCGGAGGACCTACGTCGCCCTCTTCTCCCTCGTCGCGGTCTTCATCCTGGCTATCGCCTGCATCAACTACATGAACCTGGCCACGGCCAGGTCGGGCAGCCGGAGCCGCGAAGTCGGGCTGAGAAAAGTCGTCGGAGCGGGACGGGCCCAGCTCATCCGGCAGTTCCTGGGCGAGGCCCTCGTCATGTCGGCCCTGGCCTTCGGGCTGGCCTTGGCCCTGGCCCAGCTGCTCCTGCCCTTCCTGAACGGCCTGACGGGGAAGTCGCTGACCCTCTTCGGCGGCGGCCCGTTTGTCGCGGGATCTCTCCTCGGCCTGATGATCCTCGTCGGAATCACGGCCGGCATCTACCCCGCGTTCTTCCTTTCGGCTCGCCGCCCGGCCGAAGCCCTCCGAACTTCTCCCGGCATCACTCCTAGGCGCTCCCTGTTCAGGATCCTCTCCGTCGTCGGGCAGTTCACGATCTCGGTCCTCCTCATCGCCTGCACCCTGGCCGTCTTCCGCCAAATGGAGTATGTCCGCACCCGGCCGCTCGGACTGAACACCGACCAGGTTCTCCAGGTCCGCAACAATCCGTCGCTCGTCCGGAACTTCGACGGCTTCAAGCAGGATCTGCTTCTCGACCCTCGGATCCTGAGCGTGACCCGCGGGCAGGGCGCGCCCTACGACGAGGACTACAAAACGCCCAGCGTCGAGTGGGACGGAAAAGACCCGGCCCTGAAGCCCCTCGTCCGGTACTCCGTGACGGACTTCGACCTTTTCGAGACATTCGGAATGGAATTCTCGTCCGGCCGAAGCTTCTCCGCAAGCCTTCCGGGCGACAGGATCAACTACGTGATCAACGAGAGTGCCGCGGCCTACATGAATCTCAAGGAACCTGTCGGCGCACGGCTCAAATTCATGGGCCAGGAAGGCCGGATCATCGGCGTCGTCAAGGATTTCCATCAGGTCTCCCTGCACCGGGAGATCCTGCCTCAGGTGTTTACCATCAACCCTCGGTTCTATGGGGCGATCCGATATGTCTTCGTCAAAATCGCCGCCGGGGGTCTGCCGCAAGCGCTTGAAGCGGTCCGGGAAAAAGCCGAAAAATACGCTCCCGACTATCCTTTCGAGGCCGTGTTCCTCGATCGGGGACCCGCCTCGCTCTATGAATCCGAAATCAGGCTGGGCAAGATCTTCGCCGCCCTCGCCTTCCTGGCGATCTTCATTTCCGGCCTGGGCATCCTCGGGCTCGCGGCCTACAGCGTCGAGCAGAGGACCAAGGAAATCGGCGTCCGAAAAGTCCTCGGCTCCTCGGTCGCGGGAATCGTCGGCCGGCTGTCCAAGCCGTTCACCCTCTGGATCCTGGCGGCGAATCTCGTCGCCTGGCCAGTCGCCCACCTGGCGATGGACCGCTGGATGCGGGGATTCGCCTACCGGGCCGGGCTCGGCCTAGATATTTTCGTCGCGGCCGGACTCATCTCGGTCCTCGCGGCGGCCATCCCCGTCGCTTATCAATCGATCAAGGCCGCCTTCTCCGATCCCGTCAAGGCCCTGCGGTACGAGTGAGCGTCATGGTCTCTCAGAGCGCCAGGGAAACGACGGCTTCTCACTCGTAGCGCAGGCTGCGGACGGGATTGGCCGTGGCGGCCCGCCAGGTCTGATAGCCGACCGAGAGGACGGCGAGGAGGAGGGCCAGCCCCCCTGCCAGGACGAATATCTCCAGGCCGATCGTCGTCCGGAAGGCGAAGCCCTCGAGCCACCGCCGCATCAGGACGTACGCCGCGGGCCAGGCGACGGCGTTGGCGGCGAGGACGAGCTTCGCGAACTTCAGCGAGAAGAGAGAGAGCATCTTCCAGGACGACGCTCCCAGGACCTTCCGGACGCCGATCTCCTTGGTCTTCTCCTCGGCGGTGAAGGAGGCGAGGCCGATGAGGCCGAGGCAGGAGATGAGGACGGCCAGGGCGGCGAATGAAAAAAGGATCCCCGACAGCCTCCGCTCGTTCGTGTACATCCGGCCGAAGGCCTCATCGAGGAACCCGTATTCGCACGGGAATCCTGGATTGGCTTTTTCCCAGACGTTCTGGAAATGACGGAGGGCCTTGGCCGGATTTCCCGGCCGCAGCTTCAAGAGGAGATAATTGCGGTTCTGGCCCCCCCAGCCGGCCGTCAGGATCGCGGGCGCCGTGGCGGAGGACATGTGCTGATTCGTGAAATCGGCAACGACGCCGATGACCTGTCCCTTGAGTCCCCAAAATCGCAGCTCCACGCCGATCGGATTCTCGAGCCCCATCTGTCGCCGGGCGGTCTCGTTGATGATGAAATTCTTTTCGTCCGCGGGGCGCGACCTCGAATAATCCCGCCCTTCGACAAGGGTCAGACCGAGCGTCTCCACGAAGTCGGGGTCGACGGAGAGGCAAGCCGGGCGGACCTCCTTCACGGCCTCGCGCCCATCCCAGTCCAGATAGCCGATCCAGCTATGAATATCGATGGGCAGATGGCTGCAGCTCGTCACGGACAGGATGTCGGGATGTCCCAGGAGCTCGGCCCGGACGACGTCGACGGAGTCCCGGGTTCTTTTCTGCATGAGATGATAGACGATAGGCTCCCGGTCCATCCCGAGATCCTTGTTCATCATGAACGAGACCTGGGACCTGACCCCGAGCGTCCCGATGATGAGCATGGTCGAGAGGGTGAACTGGAAGACGACAAGGGATTTCCGGAGCCGGGATCCCCGTCCTTTGGGAGAAGCGAAGGCCTTCGTCGCCCTGGCCGGAGCGAACGAGGAGAGGAACAGGGCGGGGTAGAGACCCGAGACGAATCCCGCCACGAGGACGATGCCCAGGAGTCCGAGGAGGAGGTCGGCCCGCATGAGGTCGAGGCCGATCCGGCGGCCCGTGATTCGGCCGAAGGCCGGCAGGGAGAGCTCCACGACGGCAAGCGCCGCGGCCATGGCCAGGACGGAATGGAGAAAGGATTCGCCGAAGAACTGGCGGATGAGCTGTCCTCGCGTGCCTCCCAGCGTCTTCCGCATGGCGACTTCCTTGGCCCGCCCTTCGAAGCGGGCCGTCGTGAGGTTCATGAAGTTGACGCAGGCGATGAGGAGGATGAAGAGCCCGATGAGCGAAAAGAGGCGAACAACCCGCATCCCCGCGGCCGAACCGTCGGGATTGTGGAGATGAATCCGGGAGAGCGGCTCGAGGCGGAGGACTTCGGTCCGGCCGGGCGTGCGGGGTTTCAGGAATCCGGCGATCTTCTCTTCCAGCCTCGCGGCGGAAACGCCGTCGTGGAGGAGGAGAAAGACATGGTAGTTCTTGCCGCTCCAGTTGGCCTCCAGGGGGGCCAGGTCGACATTAAACAGAGGATAGGATTGGAACGAGAAAAAGAAATCGAACTGGAAGTCCGATTCATCCGGGATATGAACGACTCCCGAGACGCTGAGGTCGGCCCTCCCGCTGAGGTTAAGGGTCTTGCCCACGGGGTCGTCATCGCCGAAATACTTCCGGGCCATGCTGTCGCGGATGACGATGGCGTGGGGGTCGGCAAGGGCTTCGGACGGATTCCCCCGGAGGAAAGGAAAGGAAAATATCCGGAAGAAGTCCGGGTCGACGGTCAGGAAGCCCGTTTCCGTATGGGACTCGGCCCCGGCGCGGACGACCATGTCGTCGGGACGCCAGCGGGAGACGGCGGCGATTTCCGGGAACTCGTTCTTGAGGGCGGGTCCGAGAGGGAAAGGGAGCCAGGGATGGACCGAGAGGCTGTCGTTCAGGGGATCTTCCATGACGACCCGGTAGATGTTCCCGGCGTTTTCGTGGAACCGGTCGTAGGAGAGTTCGTGTCTCGACCAGAGAAAGATGAGGACGGCGCCGGCGATCCCGACGGCCAGGCCGGCGACGCTCAGGAGCGAATACCACTTCTGCCGGCGCATCTTGCGGAGCGTCACCTTGACGGAGTTCAGGAGGAGGGCGGGGAAGAAGATGCCGGTCCGCTGAGGCGGAGCCATGATGAGCCCGCGGGCTCGGGTCTTGAAATCCTCGCGTCCGACGCGTTCGGCGCTCTCGACCGCCTCCGTCACCCGGCGGAACGCGTCCTCGGGATCCATCCCCGACGCGACGAAGTCGTCGACCTCATCCTTCACGTGGGCTTCCAGCTCGGCGATCATCCCGTCCTCGAGGGCCCCGCGGCGCTTCATTCCCCGGCACCATTCTCCGATGGCCAGGTCGAGGTCGAAGTCCGGGCCGCCGGCTTTCGCCTTGTTCATGGCCGGACCTCCGATGATTGCCACAGCCCGGAAAAAACCCGGCTCACGGCCAGCCACTGGCTTTTCTCCCGCTCGAGTTCCCGGCGGCCGGCGGCCGTCAACCGGTAATATTTCCGGCGCCGCTCCTTGTCGGAAATCTTCCAGGCGGAGGTGATGTAACCGTCCTTCTCCAGGCGATGGAGGACGGGATAGAGCATCCCGAAAGACCATTCCAGATGCCCGCCCGAGAGGATTTTCATCTGTTTGATGATCCGGTAGCCGTACGTCTCTCCGTCCCGGAGGATCGAGAGAATGAGCGGTTTCGTCGAAGCCGCGACCAGGGCCTTGGAAATCATAGCTTATTCCTTTCCGCTTTATATATAGCACTGCTATATATGCAAGGAACGCGCCAAATCGGCCCCTGGGGAGGCCTCGAGAGCGATTCCTCCGGCGGGCGCCCGGTTGTCCGATTCAGGACGCGGAATGTCCGGATGCGGACGATTCGCCGCACGGACCAAGATGGGGGACACATTAAAGTGTCCCCCTTCTTAGGCGGTGTTTCCGCTTTCGGCGCTTCAGTAATGATGTCGGGCTTGGAGAAAAGCGATCGATTCCTCTTTCACGAGATAGACCAGCCTGTGTTCCTGCGTCAGCCTCCGCGACCACACGGCCTCGTGATCCGCCCCCCTTCAGCGGGGGATGCGGGGAACGAAAACGGGCATGGAGTCGACGAAGATGATGTCCTTGCCCGCGAGCTCCGAGTATTCCCCTTTCTGGTCGAACCCGTCGAATCGGCCGTCGCTGCCCGCGCTGGCGAGCCAATATTGTTGGCCTTGGGCGTCGACCTTGTAGATGAGCTTGTTCCCCCAGGCGTCCACCTCCTGGAGCTTAGGGAGAAAATCCGGGACTAGAGAGGCCAAAGAGCCGGGCAGCTTGTTTTCGCCGATTTGGTAAGTGGCGACGGCCGTGGCGAGCGTCTTGAGAAGGTCCAGGGTTTCCTTGTATTTCGCCACAAGCTCCGCGGGCTGGGAGCTCATCTCCAGGGCTTTCAGCTCGTCCTCGGCCAGATTACTTTGGACGCTGTCCGGCGCGTCCCGGATGATTTGTTTCAAGAGCGCTTCCCCGTCCCGGGCGGCGCCCAGCTTGATTAGCGCCCGGGCCTTGGTCAGCATGAGAGGGTACCGGTCGGGATTCTTCTCCAGGATTTTATCGGCGTAGTAGAGGGCGGAGCCCCAATCCTCCTTGTGAACGGCGAAGACGGACAGCTTGTCCCATGCTTCCGGTGCCCGGCCCGCGTCGTCCGGATATTTGGCCAGGTAGCTCTCCAGCGCTTTTCCGGCGGAATCCTCATCTTCCTGCGTCAGGAAGAGCGTGTGGATGTTCCAGTGGGCCATTTGCGCCGAGATGGTCATGGGAGCTCGGAGAAGGATCTGCCGGGCGAATTCCAGGATCTTCGCGGAGTCCGGCGTGTCCATTCCCCCCACGTTCGTCGCCTTCCGAATGTCCTCGATAAGCTTCTTGACGATGTTTTCCTGCTCGGCCGAGGAAAGCTCCGATTTCGCGAAAAAAAGGGATTCGGGGTCCTCTTTCATCTTCCGGATCCGCTCGGCGAGCTTCGCCTCCTGGGCTTTCCTGTTTTCCTCGACGATCTGACTTTGGCCCGACCGGAGGGGAGAACGGCCGGCAGCGATGACGAACACGCCGGCCATGAACATCGCCATAACGCCGAACAAAAATCTTGGCTTCATGATTCCCTCCCTTCGCGTCCTATTTCTTTTTGGGCTTGACGTTCTCTTCGCCCGGGCTCTCGAGGTCGCCGCCCGCGGGCGCTTCAGGCTCAACGCTCAGGGCCGATTTCGCATCCCCTTTCCTCGCCGCGGCGAGGACCTTGCCCGGACGACTGCTTTCCTTGTCCCACAGGTTTGAGGGGATTGTCAAGCGAAAATCCGAGTCGCGGCCACGCCCGCATCAAATCCCCTACGATTTTTTTATCAACACCGGGAACGAACTGGAGTTCATGGAGCGATGACGCCCGCGCGCCTGTTTTCCCTCTTCCAGAAGGATCGATAGGCCCGGCCGGGCTTGGAACGCAGGTGTTCGCGCCGGCCGGTGAGGGATCTCCGGCAAGGCCCCGTTGACTTCGATCGCCGGTCCCTCGAAGTTCTTTCCGTTGAAGGCGGCGCCGCTTTATTGACCCCCGCGGGTCTCTTTGTTAATCTCTCCCCAATCCCTGAAAGCAGGCTCGCCAATCTCTCTAAGGAGTCCGCCCATGTCAAATCCCCAAAAGAACGCGAAACGTTTTAGCCGGGGGGCGCCGGCCCTCGTCGTTCTGGCCTTCCTCGCGAGGCCGGTCCTCGGACAAGAGCCGAAGATCGCTCCGCCCCTCGATCGGCTCAAGACCCAAATCGAGCGCGTCATCCACCGCCTCGACGGCAAGGTCGGCGTGGCCGCCAAGCATCTCGAGTCCGGCGAATCCCTGTCCGTGAACGGCGAGACGCTCTTCCCCCTCGCCAGCGCCTTCAAGGTTCCCATCCTCGTCGAGCTTTTCTACCAAGTCGAGGAAGGCCGATACGCCCTCGACGACGAGATCAGCGTCGAGAAGTCCGACCAGCACTTCGGGAGCGGGATGATTTCGCGCCTGATCATGCCGGGGCTCAAGCTTTCGGTCCTCAACATGGCCCATTTCATGATGATGATCAGCGACAACTCGGCCACGGATATCCTCCTCGGCATGGTCGGCCCGGACAAGATCAACGCCCGGCTGAAAGGGCTTGGCATCGAGGGAATGTCGGTCAACCGACCGTGCCAGAAGCTCATCACCGATTTCCTAGCCCTCCGCAATCCGGCCCGGACGCCGGAGGAGGCCAAGGCGGCCGTCCTCAAGTTCGGGGAAAATCCCGAGGATTCGGCCACGCCCCTGGCGATGAACGCCCTCCTGGAAAAAATCTTCCTGAAGCAGGTCCTGACGGCGGAGCACTGCGACCTCGTCTTGGCCATCATGCGGAAATGCGAAACCGGCGAGATGCGGATCAGGGGCGAGCTTCCCCCGGGGACCATCGTCGCCCATAAAACGGGGACGATCGCCGGGACGGTCAACGACTGCGGGATCCTCTATCTCCCCGACGGGGCGGGCCACGTCGCCCTGACCGTGTTTTCCAAGGATTTCATGACGGAAACGGAGGATGTCGAGGCCGCCATCGCCCGCATCGCCCGCTTCGTCTACGATTATTTCTATTTTAAGTCGTGAGACCGCCGGCCTCCGTCGAAGCCGAACGGGACGCGTTCTCGCGTATCGATTTTTCGCCCGCGGCGTTATAATGATAAGCGCAAGGAGGAGCCCATGAAACGCATCCCGTCCATCGCCATCATCGCTTTTCTGGCCGGCGCGATGCTCGCGGCCCAGGACAAGACCGAGTTCAAGACGATCGACGGCGTACGCCACGCCCTCAACCCGGCCAAGCCGCTCCGGGGGACCATCACCCTCGAGGTTGAGAGGACACGGACGATCAATCCCTACGACCAGAGCGACGTCGCCCTCAGGATGATCCTCTTCTCGCGGGACGAGGGCGGAAACGTCCTCCTCTTCGATCCGAACAGGGCCGAAGGGCACCGGTTCGACGCGGCGGGGAAGTCCCTGGGCCTGATGACGAAAAAAGGCCAGGGGCCCGGCGAGTTCAGCCCGATGCAGGGCTATTTTGCCCTTTTCCATGAACCCGGCATCTGGATTTTCGGCGGGGCGAAAGTCGCCCATTTCGACGCCGGGGGCGCTCTTCTCAAGGAGCGGACCCTGAAAAACCACTTTTATGCCGAAGTCGACGGCGGCCACTTCTTCACCAGGGCCGTCAGCTGGGACGCCCAGAAAAAACAGACCTGGACCCTGAAGCTGGCCGCCTTCGACATGGAGGGAGCCGAAAGCGCGGTCGATCTCCTCTCGGCCGAGAACATCGGGATGATCAGGAATCCCAACGGGCAGGGAGGGATCGGGGAAGGGTGGGCGACGCCAAACTTTTTCTATACCGCCGATCCCGAGCAGCGGAGGATCTTCTGCGGCTTGAACCAGGACTACAAGGTCCGGGTCATGGACTACGCCGGCAAAGATCTTTTCGTCATCGAGCGGCCCTGCGAAAGGGTTAAGATCGGCCGGAAGGACATCGAGATCCTGTTTCCCGCGGCCGCCAAGGAAGAGCGGTTGAAGTGGGTGTTCTCCGCCTTTCCCGACAGGCTCGCGGCAATCAAGGACATCCTTCCCCTGCCGAAGGGCCACCTGGGAGTCTTTCGGATCACCGGGGCGAAGAAAACCGAACTCGACGTCTTCGATAGCCAAGGCCGGTATCTTTATGCCGTGGTCATGCCCCCCGACCTGCGGACCGATTCCCTCAAGTTCTTCCCCACGGGCTTCGCCGCGATCGAGACGGACGGCGATTATTCCGTCTACCGCGAGTACCGGATCAAGAACCTGCCGGAGATCTTCGGCAAGTAGGCAATAATTCATGAATGGGTGACAGCCACCCTAATCACCATATTTATTCCCCCAAGGAAAACGAATTCGGGTCAAGAGGGTTGCTGTCCCCAAATAAAATGTATAATCTTCTGTCCGCTCTGATCGCGCCACAGGAGGCCGACCATGACGCGCCCGAAGAGACGCCTGCTCTCCCTGATCGCCTTCGGCTTTCTCATCGTCCCGTCCTCGCCGCCGTCCCAGGAATACGATTGGGCCAAGATCGACGAGGAGGCGTTCGAAAAGATCCAGCCCACCGAGAAGATCATGGATGCGATCGGCATCAAGGCCGGCATGTCCGTCGGCGAGGTCGGAGCGGGAGGCGGCCGGGTGGCCGTCAAGGTCGCGCGCCGGGTCGGACCCGAGGGGCGGGTCTTCGCCAACGACATCTCCGAATCGGCCCTGGCCTACATGCGGGCCCGCTGCGTCCGGGAGAAGATTCGGAATCTGGAGGTCGTGAAGGGGACCTTGACCGACCCGCGGTTACCAAAGGGGAAGCTCGACGCGGTCTACATGACCTATACCTACCGCCATCTCGAGAGGCCGGTCGACATCCTTGAGAACATCGCGCCCGCCCTGAAGCCGGGGGGAGTCCTGGCCGTGATCGACTCCAAAAGCTACAATCGGGATCCCGCGAGGAACGAGATCATCAGGAACGCCCGCCTCGCGGGCTACGAACTGGCCAAGCTTGAGACGTTTCTTCCGGAGGACGATATCTACCTTCTTCGAGCGGTCAGCAAGAACCTCTGAACCTCCGCATTTTTCGCGGCAAAGAAACGCCCGGCGACTCAATCAAAGCGAAGTGAGTTCGCCGGCTTGGCGGCGGCCGCCCGGAGGCAGTGGAGGCTGATCGTCAAGACGGCAATCCCCATGGCGATGCCCGCCGCCGCGGCGAAAACCCAGACCGAGAGGGACGCCCGGTAGGCGAAACTCCGGAGCCAGCGGCTCATGGCGTAAACGGCGACCGGCACGGCGATCAGGTTCGCCAAGGCGACCCACTGGAGAAATTCTTTGGAGAGGAGGGCGACGATCCGGCCCATATTCGCCCCGAGGATTTTGCGAATGCCGATCTCCTTCGTCCGCCGCTCGATGAGGAACGAGGCCAGGCCGAAGAGCCCGAGGGCCGAGATGAAAATGGCCAGCCCGGTGAAGATTCCGGCGATCGCGCCGAACCGCCGGTCGGCGCGATAGAGCTCTCCGAGCGAGTCGTCCAGGAATTCGTAGTCCAGCGGATGACGGGGATTGTACTTCGCCTGCACGCGGCGAATCGTCTCGAGGCCCGCGGCCAAGTCGCCGAATCGCATTTTGACGAAGACATAGCTATTGCGCTCGGGCTCAATGCGCAAGACAAGGGGTTCGACGGCCGTGTGGAGGGATTTGAAGTTGAAATCCTTCACGACTCCGACGATGGGGCCCTTGCGCTCGTAAAGACGGACCCATTTCCCCAACGGCTCCTCGAAACCCATCCGGCGGACCGCCGTCTCGTTGACGATGAAGGCGTCCTTGTCGGAGAGGAAATCGCGCGAAAAGCTCCGTCCTTGGGCCATCTCCATGCCCAGCGTTTCGAAGTAGTCGTAATCGACCGAAAACTGGTGGACGAGAAGAAAATCCTCGGGAGCCTGGCCCTGCCAGGCGAAATCCGTCGTCGAGTGGACGGTATAGGTCGGGATGTCCGAAGAGCTCGTGACGCCGATGATCCCCGCCGTCTGGGAGAGCTCGTCTTTGAAGGCCTGGTAGTTTTTGGGCAAGCTTCCCCGAAGGCGGAAATGGACGATGGAATCCTTGTCGTACCCGAGGTTCCTCGTCTGCAGATAGCGAATCTGAGAGGCGACGACGAGCGTCCCGACGACGAAGACGGTGGACAGCCCGAACTGGAGGACGACAAGGGATTTGCGGAACAGGGCGCTCCTTGTCCCCGTCAGCGATCCGCCCCGGAAGATGGCCGCGGGCCGGAAGGCCGAGAGGAAAAAGGCCGGGTAGATCCCGGAGACGAGGCCGGCGGCGAGGGCCGTCCCCGCCAGGACGAGGAGGATCATCGGGTCGGAAAGGGCTCCCGGCGCGACGGCCTTACCGGTCAGGCGGTTGAACGGAGGCAGGAGGAGCCGGACAAGACCGGCGGCGACCAGGCAGGAAACGGACGCGAAAAGAAGCGATTCGCCGAAGAACTGGCGCACGATCTCGGCTCTTGCGGCGCCGATGACCTTCCGCACGCCGACCTCCCTCGACCTAAGCCCGGCCCGGGCCGTGGCCAGATTCATGTAATTGATGCAGGCGATGAGAAGGACGACGAGGGCGATCCCGGCGAAAATCCGGATGTATTGCGCCGTGACCTGAGAGGCGCCATAGAGGTCGATGGCGTAGTTCGAGCGGAGGTGGATATCCCGAAGAGGCTGGAGCCGGATAGCGGTTTTCGCTTCGGGCCTGACTTTGGTGAGATATTTATAGACCTCGGGCGAAAGCTTGGCCAGGTCGGCGTTCGCTGCGAGCTGGACATATGTATAAAAATTATTGTTCCACCAGCCGCCGCTGAAGCCGAGCTTCTTCATGACGAAGTCGAAATTCCCGAGAAGGCCGAACTGAAGGTGGGAGTTCCGGGGGACGTCGCGCGCGACTCCCGTGACCATGAAGTCCAGGGCGTCGGCGAGCCGCAGAGTCCGGCCGACCGGGTCTTCGTTCCCAAAATATTTCCGGGCCGCTGATTCCGTGATGACGACGGATTCGAGGCCGTCGAGGGCGGTCGCCGGGTCTCCTTTGACCAAGGGGAAGCTGAACATGCGGAGGAAGGACGGGTCGGCGAAGGCGAAGCCGCTTTCGTAGAACTGCTTCTCGCCGTTGGCAACCAGGTTCCGCCCGATGGGTCTCAAACGCGCGAACTCGAGGACCTCCGGGAAATCGGCCTTGAGACCGGGCCCCAGGAGCTCGGGAGTGACGGCGACGCGGAAGATCGACCCGTCGGCGCCCTTTTGGTCCTCGGTCAGCCGGTAAATGTTCCGGAAATCGGCGTGAAAGCGGTCGAAGCTCAGCTCGTCCCTGATCCAGAGGAAAATGAACAGGGAGACGGCGATGCCGATGGCCAGGCCGGCGACGTTGATCAGGGAATAGGCCTTGTGCTTCCGGACATTCCTCAGGGCGATGACGGCGTAGTTTCGAATCATGACGGCGCTCCAGTAAAGGGAATCCTTTATGGCGACGGGGACGAGATAGGCCATCTGGCCGACGTACCAGGCCGAGGCCGCGCCCCGGTTTCGCTCTCGCGAGATCCGTTCGAATCGTTCCTCATAGTCGTCGAGCGCGCCCTCGCGCACGGATCCTCTCAGGAGTCTCGAGAGGAGTGCGGCAAGGAGCCGGGGCGGCCGCCGGCCGGCGCCGGCATCGTCCCCGGCTTCGGCGTCGCGGAGCGCCGTCATGGCAGCGGCTCCTTGATGAGCGAAGGGATGTCCTCCCAGAACGCGGCGCTCAATTCCCTCGCCGCGCGCAAGGCATTCTTCCCGTCCTCGGTCAGGCGATAGAGGATTTTTCGCCGGCCCCCCCGCTCCGGGAGCGGATCGCTCTCACAGGATTCGACCAGGCCGTCTTCAACCAGACGGGCCAGGGGGCTGTAGATCGCCCCGAAGAGCCAGGAGATGCCGGTCATCTTTTCGATGTACTGCCTGATCGTGACGCCATACGCCCCCTCTCCGTCCTGGAGCCTCCAAACGGCCAGGAGGATCAGCTCTTCTTTGCGGGACAGAAGCTTCATTTCCGGCCTCATCACCATATGAATACAAAAAGTGAACTAATAAGGTTGCTTGTCCTCGAAAAAAATTCACGCCGGGAAAGATCGGGTCGTCAGAGCCGCTGTCGCCCGATAGAATCGGGACTCATTTGCCGTTGTAGGGGACTCCGTTCTTGATCCAGCCGGCGGCCGGCGCGCCTTTCAGGTAGTGGTCGAAATATTCCATCATCCGGATCGAATAGTCGAGCTTGTTGGGATATTTCTGGGGATGATGGGGCTCGCCCCGGTACTGGAGGAAGATGCAGTCCTTGCCCAGCCGCCTCATGGCCAAGTAGAGCTCGATCGACTGGTACCAGGGCACGGCCCCGTCCTCGTCGCCGTGCATGAGGAGGAGCGGCGTCTTGATCCGGTCGGCGTAGAAGACGGGCGAGTTCTCGATGTAGCGGTCGCGGGCCTGCCAGAGCGAAGCTCCGATCCGGCTCTGGTCCTGCTCGTACTGGAACTGCCGGGCCAGCCCCGATTCCCAGCGGATGCCGCTGTAGGCGCTGGTCATGTTCCCGACGGGCGCGCCGGCGATCGCCGCGGCGAAGATGTCGGTCTGGGTCACGACGAAGGCGGTTTCGTAGCCGCTCCAGCTGTGGCCGTGGAGCCCGATCGCTTTCGGGTCGGCGATCCCCATGTCGACGAGCTTCTGGACGCCCGGGACGAGGCACTTGACGGCCGACAATCCCGGACGGCCGACCTCGAACCGGACGTCGGGCAGGAAAAGGGCGTAGCCGTGGCTGGCATAGACGGGGAAGCACGGCCGGTGGTTGACGACGATCTGGTTGAACTCATAGAGCCGCTGCGATGAGAGCTCGTAGTAGTAGACGAAAACGGGATACCGCTTCCCCGGCTCGTAGCCGGCCGGTTTGATGAGAACTCCCTGGAGCGGGATTCCGTCGGCGCTCGTCCACTCGACCAGCTCGGCCGTCCCCCAGGCGAACTCGGGGATCTGGGGGTTGACGTCGGTCAGCTTGCGCGGGCCGGACAGGCGGGCGTCGGCGGCCGCCCAGAGGTCGGGAAATTCGCCGAAGTCCTCGCGGGTGAAGATGACCGTCCCGGCCTTTTTCGCCTTGGCCACGAAACTGAACCTCTTTTTCTCTTCGAGGCGGACCTCGACGCCGGGCTTGCCCAGGCGGCAGGCGTAGAATCCCCCATTCTTGTCCCGGTTGTGGGAGGAGGACAGGAGAAGCTCCTGGCCCTTCTGAAAACCGCGCTGCTCCGGGTCGAGGCGGACGGCGCGGAAGGTGCGGCCGGAAGCCCTCCCCTCCCCCGCCGTGATGTTGATCGGCCTCGCGGCCCCGGCGGAGGCCGTCGGGAAGGACCAGATGTCGCAACGGTCGTAGAGGAGAACCGCGCTGTCGTCGTCCATCCAGCCGGCGAGGCCGTACGCCGGGTCGGGGGCGGGATGGTCATCTTCCTCGTTGTAGAAGGCGACCTCCAAGCCTTCGGTCAGGTTGCGCGAGACGCCGGTTTTCGTGTCGATGAGATGCCAATGCTTGTCCGCATATATGGCGATGAATTTCCCGCAAGGCGATAGAGACGGCCGGCCATCCAAACGCGAGATGACCTGGCGGCGTGTTCCCTTGGCCAGGTCGACGACGTAGACGTCGGCAAAGTTACCCTCCCAGGTGATTTCCTTGAGATACGGCTTGTCGGCCAGCCCCAGGGCGACAGCCGGGTTCTCGTTGGTGACGATTTGCGGGAGGTCCTCGTCGCCGAGCCGGACGAGCGTTTTCGCATCGAGGTGGTAGACGGCCGTGAAGGTCCTGTCCTTGGCCCGCGTCCAAGCTTTTTTCTGGTGGGAATTGACCAGCGGGTCGTTCCAGTGCCAGACGTCGACCTCTCGTTTTTCCAGGATTTTGCCGAAATCGAAGAGGTCGACTCCCTTCTCCTTCTCCGTCTCCCGGGCCTTTTCCGGCGGGGCTTCGGCCGCTTTGGGCCTGAGGCCGAGAAAGAGGCGCTTTCCGTCCTCGGACCAGGAAAGCGTCGTCTTGAGGGGAAGCATCCAGCCGGCTGGGAGGCTCGATTCGGACACGGCCGTCGTCTGGTTGCGGGTCGTACCGTCCCAGAGATGAAGCTCCGCCGTCCCGGCATCGTCCTTATCCTTTTTTGTCCCGGCCAGGAAAGCCAGTTTGGGCTGGGATTTCGGCCAGACCAAGGAGGCGAACGTCCCGTTTTCCTTGGCC
>Ga0208828_1000441_pt1 | contig 18441 bp, 27 predicted proteins | sample Kivu_160m_FD_185487 | JGI IMG/M metagenome (GOLD analysis project Ga0208828, IMG submission 185487) | Freshwater microbial communities from Lake Kivu, Western Province, Rwanda to study Microbial Dark Matter (Phase II) - Kivu_160m (SPAdes)... | ecosystem: Environmental > Aquatic > Freshwater >... | reverse complement strand
ACTTTTAAAATTATTATTACTGATATGATAAGTGGAAAATATTAAAAGTAAAAGTTTTAAATTATTTTAATCCTGGCAGATTATGGCTTATAATGACTTCCATGGAATACTTTGCATTGACAGATACCGGGAAATGGCGTGAACAAAATGAAGACTTCTTCTATGCTGACCAGGAGTCGGGGCTGTTTATTGTTGCTGACGGAATGGGAGGCCATAATGCCGGAGAAGTTGCTAGCAGGCTTGCAGTAGAAAGCTTTGTAAACAGGTTTACAGCACTAAAAGAAAATATAAACAGTGCCCAGGGACAAAAAGCTATTCAAGGCAAAGATAAAAATGCTGCAATACTTGCAGAGTCCTTTAACTATGCCAATCATATGGTTTACGAGATGTCAGAATCAAAAAAAAGCCTCAACGGCATGGGTACCACTTTTACATGCTGCTATATAGAAAACCACATTGCAAATATTATTCATATTGGAGACAGCCGTATATATTTTGCAGCAGATGGAGCCTTTGAACTTTTGACTGAGGATCATACACTGGTAGGAGAAATGTATAAAAAAGGGCTCATAACCTATGAAGAGATGTTCGGGCATCCCATGCGCAATTATTTAAATAAAGTAATCGGGACTGACCAGGAAGCTGAATTTGACTATATAGCGAAAGAACTTAAAGCAGACGACATACTTATTCTTTGCACAGACGGATTAAACAGTATGCTTACGGACCAGCAGATTTTTTCCATTGTCTTAAAACACAGACAGCCAAAAAAAATCACTGAAGAACTTATAAAGGCAGCCAATAAAATGGGCGGCCGTGACAATATAACTGTAATAACAATTAAAAAATCATGACTGCAGTATGGTAACAGACAGGTTAACAGGACTGAAAATAAATGACAGGTACGAGATACTGTCAAAACTTGCCTCCGGAGGCATGGCAGATGTGTACTTGGGCTACGACATAAAACAGGCAAAAAAAGTCGCAATAAAAATACTGCACGAGAATTATTCATCAAACCGCAATTTTATCGCGCGCTTCAAATCAGAAGCAAAAATACTCACAAAGCTTTCCAACCCCAATATTGTCAGTATATATGAATGGGGCGAGTTCAATGACCTTTATTTCATTATAATGGAATATGTCAGCGGTGAAAGCCTGAAAAAAATAATTGAAAAAAATGGCTCACTTGGCGCAAGACTTACTGCATCTTATGCAATACAGATATGCAATGCCCTGCAGGAAGCACATTCAAATAACCTTGTCCACAGGGATATAAAACCGCAGAACATAATGATAACTGAAGAGGGCCAGGTAAAACTTACTGATTTTGGAATAGCCAAAACAGTTGCTGATGACATTACAAAAACAATGGGCATATTCGGGACCGCACATTATGTCTCACCGGAACAGGCCCAGGGAAAGATACTTGATTACCGCTCCGATATTTATTCACTTGGCATAGTAATGTACGAAATGCTTTGCGGAGATGTCCCTTTCAGGGGCGGAAGCTCCATCGATATAAGTCTGCGCCATATCAGTGAAAACCCGCAGCCGATTTCAGTTCTTGCACCAGGAGTTTCACCAAAAATTGAAAAGATAGTCATGAAATGCCTTCAAAAAAACCCGGCACTCAGATATTCAAGCTCCAGTGAATTGAAAAAGGATCTGGAAAATTTCCTTGAAGGGCGGATGCTTTCCTTTGAAAAAGAAGAGCTTGCTGCAAGTAACGGCCAATCCAGGCGGAGGTATCAGATATTGCGTAAAAATAAATCCGGAGCCGCATCCTTAAAAATACCTTACAACCAGGATGATATTTCTTACCCTGGAAGCTCTTTACAGGCAGAAAAGGCATACGCAAAGCAATATAAAAAATCTGCCAGGTTGCGTAATTTCCTTATAGGACTGGCAGTGCTTTTTGCTGTTTTATTTTTTATTTTTCTTTCTTTGTTTTTAGCAAACAATACTAAACTTGAAAACTTAAGGTCTGAGCCAGAATATTCATTTGTGCCGCCAGTTATTAATATAGGAGCCCAGCAGGCAAAAGATATTCTTTCAACATATGGTTTAAGCTTAAAAATATCAGGGACAGAGTCAAGCGACAAAGTAGAAAAAGATTTCATAATCTCACAGCAGCCCCAAAAAGGCAGTAAAGTACCTGCAGGCAGCACTGTAAATGTCATAGTCAGCAGTGGTGCCAAAGAAATCAGCGCTGCTGTTCCAAACCTGACAGGAATGGATAAGGAAAGTGCATTGAAATTGCTTAAAGAAGAGGGTTTTACAGGCGGCGCCACCTATGAAGAATTCAATGATTTTTATATGCCCGGTATAGTAATAAGCCAGCTGCCTGAAGGCGGCTCGACATATCCCCTGGATACTGTAATAGATATTACTATAAGCAAAGGGGCAGAATTTATAACAGTGCCCGACCTTGCCGGTTATGATTATGTTTATTCTATTACCAGCCTTGAGGCCCTTGGTTTTAATGTGCTGGTATTAAGAGAGTCATCAGGCGCTTATCCGGTTGGGACCACATTGGGCACAAAGCCTGCGGCAGGAACATCACTAAAGAAAAATGACATTGTAAAGCTTATTATATCTGTAAATTACGAACTTGTTGCAGTCCCGGATATGGTATCAATGGAATATTCCAAGGCACAGGGAGTTCTTGACAATATGGGTATAATTTATGAGGTAAGTTATATAAAAGTTGATTATTCCATACAGAAAGACACAGTAATTGAACAGTATCCGGAGGCAGGCACAAATATATCTTTTGCTGAAAAAGTCATACTTTTTGTGGGGAATTAAAATAGCCCATTTTTTCAAATTTATCTGCCCTTGCAGCCTTAAAGTCATAATCTTTTCCAAAACCGTCAAATTTTTTAAGGGTGCCCAAAATGAAATTGCGCACAATCCGCACAGTTCTCTCAGGGCTTTTCTGTGCACCGCCCATAGGCTCATAAATAATCCTGTCAATAACCCCAAGTTTTAAAAGGTCCCTTGATGTCAGCTTTAGTGCGCGTGCAGCAAGTTTTGCAACTCCACTGTCTCTCCATAAAATAGATGCGCATCCTTCAGGCGAAATCACAGAATATGTCGAGTTCTCAAGCATCATCACATAGTTGCCAATTGCAAGGGCAAGTGCACCGCCGCTTCCGCCCTCGCCAATCAGAACTACCAGTGTCGGCACCTTAAGTTCAAACATCTTTAAAATGCTGTTTGCTATTGCTGCTGCCTGACCATTGTCTTCGGCCTCAAGGGCAGGATATGCTCCAGGTGTGTCAATAAATGTAATTACCGGAAAACCAAATCTGTCAGCAAGGTCCATTAACCTGTCTGCTTTCCTGTAGCCCTGCGGCATGCTTGAACCGAAGTTAAAAGCTATCCTTTCTTTAATATCCTTCCCCTTATTATGTCCTATTACTGCAACAGTCCTTCCGTTTAACTGCCCAAACCCGCTGATAATCGACTTGTCATCCATCTGCAACCTGTCTCCTGAAAGCTCAACAAAGTTTTTAAAAATACCTTTTATATAATCCGGGGTATGTGGCCTGTTTTCATCTCTTGATAATTCAACAACTCGCCATGATTTTAATGCTTCTCTTTCTACATGCCTGTAGTTATCTATTTTTTCAGCAACTTTTTTTTCAGCATCATTAAAATGAATTCCCGAAAATCCCCTCAGCCTTTTTAGTTTCTCCAGCTTAAAAATAGACTGCAGGGCATCCTTCAGGAAATTTTTTGTAAGCCCATTAAGTTTTTCAATTTCAACCATTTAGTTTTGATCCCCTCTGATTTATAAAACTGCCGGTGAAAAAAGAAGTAGCAGTTTTTCCAGTGTGACTTTTATTTCCCTGCGTTCAAGAATCATATCGACCTGGCCGTTTTTAAGGTTTCTTTCTGCCAAGCCAAAATCAGCTGGTACAGATTTTTTAATAGTCTGTTCAACAACTCTCGGGCCCGCAAAACAAAAAAGAGCTCCCGGTTCAGAAATTATAATATCTGCAACTGTTGCAAAACTTGCGCTCACTCCACCGGTTGTAGGATTTGTAATAACACAGAAATATGGTATTTTTTCTTCATGAAGCCTGTTTATACATGAAACGGTCTTTGCCATTTGCATAAGTGACATTATCCCCTCCTGCATCCTTGCCCCTCCGCTTGCAGCAAAAATAACAAGGGGTATTTTCCTGTTTATGCTGTTATCAGCAATGACTTTAATCCTCTCGCCTACAACGCTGCCCATGCTGCCGCCCATAAAATTAAAGTCCATCACTCCGATTGACACCCTGTGGCCGCCTATTGCGGCTTCTCCTGTAACTATTGCTTCATTTAAACCGGATTTTATCTTGGCTTCAGATAACCTGTCGTTATAAGGTTTAAGGTCATAAAAATCAAGCACATCAAAAGAAGTTATTTCTCCTGCCATTTCAACAAAGCTGCCATGGTCGCATGTTGCCTGTATCCTTTCCATTGCACTCATGTAATCATGGTAATTGCAATTCGGGCATACTTTAAGGTTAATCAGGAAATCTTCCGGCTCTATTTCTTTTTTGCACTTCCTGCATATAATCTTTTCTGACGTTTTATCTGAATTTTTTTCAATACTGTTTTCGCTCATAATTTTTACAGATGTTATGATTTGGATAAAAATTTTTAAATGCTAACCTTCAAATTTCTTAAACCCTACTGTCACATTATGGCCGCCAAAACCCATTGAATTGGAAACGGCAAAGTTGACTGTCTTTTTCAGGACCTTATTTGGCGTGAAGTTAAGAGGGCCGCATTTCTCATCCGGATTATCAAGGTTAATTGTAGGAGGTATAAGATCATTCTTGATTGCCATTATTGTCGCCGCAGCTTCAATTGCTCCTGCCGCTCCAAGGCAGTGCCCATGCATCGATTTAGTTGAGCTTACATTCAATTTCCTTATATGGTCCCCGAAACAGGTTGCCACTGCAGCGCTCTCAACAATATCATTTAAGGGCGTTGATGTGCCATGCGCATTCAGGTAGTCAATTTCATCAACAGATACTCCGCCCTCATTAAGGCAGTTTTTGATGCACCTGACCACATTTACACCCGACTCTTCAAGCGCTGTCATGTGGAATGCTTCTCCTGTCATTCCATATCCAAAAATCTCTGCATATATTTTTGCACCCCTGGAAATCGCATATTCCAATTCTTCTAATATAATGACCCCGGCACCTTCGCCCATGACAAATCCATCCCTGTCCCTGTCAAAAGGCCTGGAGGCTTTTTGAGGCGCATCATTTCTGGTCGACATTGCATTCATGTTTGAAAATCCAGCCATTCCAAGAGGAGTTATTGCGGCTTCGGCGCCTCCGCTAATCATTACCTTCGCTGATCCCCTTTTGATTACTTCATATGCATCCCCTATGGAATTTGAGCCTGCGGCGCAAGCTGTTGTAGCCGTGCTTACCGGCCCTTTTGCACCTGAAAATATGGATGCCTGAGCTGCAGCCATATTGCATATTATCATTGGAATCAAAAACGGGCTGACTCTGTCGGCTCCCCTTTCCATAAGCACCTGATGCTGAGCTTCAAGTGTAAGCAGGCCCCCTATTCCGCTGCCTATAAAAACTCCTGTATAGTTTTCATTTGTGCTGTCTATTTTTAATCCTGAATCTTTTAAAGCTAGCGCTGTTGCAGCTACGCCAAATTGTGCAAACCTGTCCATTCTTTTGGCAGCTTTAAAATCCATAAAATCCGCAGGGTCAAAATCTTTTATCTGAGCTGCTATCTTGGAACCATGTTTTGAAGTATCAAATGTATCTATCAGGCTGACCCCTGATTTGCCCGCTGAAAGATTTGCCCAGAATTCTTCAAGACCGGTGCCTATGGCAGTTACTACTCCCATTCCGGTAACTACAACTCTTTTTATATTTGAATTATTTTTTGCCATATTTTGTTTTTGCTCCTGTATCTATTTATCTTATATACCCATTCCGCCATCTATACTCAATACTGTGCCGGTAGCATATTCTGAATCAGGTCCAGCCAAAAAAAGCACCGCACTTGCAACATCTTCAGGTGTCCCAAGTTTTCCCGAAGGAATACTGGCCAGCAGTTTTTCTTTAACGTTTTCGCCAAGTTTTGCAGTCATTTCTGTCTCTATATAACCAGGTGCTATTGCATTTACATTTATGTTTCGGCTTGCAACTTCCCTTGCCAGGGATTTTGTAAGCCCAATCAGCCCTGCTTTTGAAGCTGAATAATTGCACTGTCCTGCATTTCCCTTAACCCCTACAATCGAAGATATATTTATTATTCTTCCGCTTCTTTTTTTTATCATATGTTTTACTGTATGTTTTGAACAGATAAAAGCGCCCGTAAGGTTAATGTCTATGACTTTCTTCCAGTCTTCTATGCTCATCCGCATTATAAGGTTATCAAGAGTTATTCCGGCATTATTTACCAGCACATCGATTGAACCGTATTTTTCTGCAATGCTGTCAATTGCTGATGCAGCCTGGTTCTCATCTGCAACATTTACCTTAAAAAACTCCGCTTTTTTCCCTTTATGCAGGGCTTTAAATTCTTCGATGGCTTTTAATCCGCTTTCTTCATTTATATCAAATATGCATACAGTTGCACCATTATCAAGAAGGGTATGGCTGATTTTTTTACCTATGCCGGCGGCTCCTCCGGTTACAATGCATATTTTACCTTCCAGTTTTTCCATTTATCAGTTCCTCTCCTGTATTTTGTTTGCTGCGCCAATTTTTTTAGAAATATTATTTTATTAATTAAATCCAGGTTTTTAATTTAATTGGCCCTTTCTACAAGATATTTTTTTAAACTACCGATTTCTTCTGAAGAGTCCATGCTGTATATCTGTAAATCTTCCATTCCGGCCTTTGAAGCTATGCGCCTTACCAGGCCTGATAGAACCTTTCCGGGCCCGATTTCAATAAAAGTATTTGCTCCTTCAGATAGAGCTTTTTCAATAGAGCCTACCCATTTCACAGGATTAGTAAGCTGCCTGACAAGTACATCCTTTATCATATCAGACGATATTTTTGACACTTCGGTAGATGAGAAGAAATCCATTTTAAGTTCATTGAAAGAAGATATATTTTTTTCAATAAAAATTCCCAGTTCTTCAGATACTTTTTTCATTAATGGGCAATGCGATGCTATACTTACTTTTAATGGTAAAACCCTCTTTGCGCCTCTGGTTTTAAGTTCTTCTCCTGCCTTTAAGACATCATCGGCATAACCGCTAATTACAATCTGCGAATAATCATTATAGTTTGCAACAAAAACACTGCTGCTGTAATTTGAAAGTACTTCAGAAATGGTGCCGATATCTGAACCGATTACCGCCGCCATCATCATTTCTTTTTGTCCCTGCCTTAAATCATGTAAATTACCATCCTGACTGCTATCTTTAAAGTTACCTGAAACACCAGCCATCAGTTTTCCACGGAATGAGACAAGTTCTGCGCCCTTTGCAAAATCAAAAGCCCCGCAACTGTAAAGTGCGCCGTAATCACCAAGGCTATGGCCTAAAACTGCGTTTACTTTGGCAGGATTGAGCTTGCAGTCATTGAAAAGATAATCATTTAAAATAGCGCTCACTGTATATATGAGTATCTGGCTGTATTGCGTCCTGTCAATCAGGCTGCCTTTTTCATCCTGATTTTTTAAAATATCAATAAGGTTTTCTCCAAAAATATTGCTTGAGGTATCCAGGTAATTATAATATTTATTATTTGCCTCAAGAAATTCAAGGCTCATTCCAGCAGACTGTGAACCCTGCCCGGGAAACATAAGTACCATATTTTTTTTATTGCCTTTATTGTTTTCTGGCATATTGTCCTTTCAGTATATAACTTTAATTAAGGAGCAGTTACTGCAAACATGGCCTCTGCATAACAGGCAAGTTCACCCTCAACAGTTGCGCTGCCTTTTGCCCTGCCGATATTTCGACGAAAATCTGTTATTTCAACATCTATAATAAGCTTATCACCGGGCCGGACAATCCTTTTAAAACGGGCTTTGTCTATTCCTGCAAAAAGAACCAGCTTGCCGTTGTTTTCAGGCAGTATCAGCACCGATATTGCTCCTGCCTGAGCTATTGCTTCAACCATTAGGACTCCGGGCATTATAGGGTTTTGAGGAAAATGGCCCTTAAAAAAATATTCCTCACCTCTTATATATTTTACTGCTTTTATGCTCCTGCCGGGTTCTATCTCAGTGACTTCATCTATGAGCAGGAATGGTTCCCTGTGAGGGATTATTTTCTCTATATCCGGCTTTGATAATTTGTCCAATATTTTAACCTTTCTACCAGGAGTAAATTTTGACCCTTTGCTTTTTTGTTAGACGTGATGCATTATTATATAGTTTCAGCAGTAATATGGTCTTTAATATTAATGAAAACATGATTAATTATCATGATAATTGTTTAGGAAACTGCATTTATTATGGCAAATACATACAGGATTTATCCTGGAAAAATAAAAAAATTATTAAAAACATACTTTATCGCAAAAGAACTTGTTCTGCTTAAAACAGTAGATTCAACAAATAACCATGCTTTTATGCTTGCAAAAAAGGCTTTCAACAGCGAAAACAATGATGAAAAAGATAAAATAAATGGTATGGTCATTGTTTCAGAAGAGCAGTCCTGCGGCAGGGGCAGATTTGACAGGAAATGGTTTTCACCAAAAGGCGGATTGTGGTTTTCAATAATTTTAAATCCTTCTATTGCTTTACAAACATTACAGCATATCACTTTAGTTGCCGCAGCAACTATCTCAAATGTTTTAGAAAAGCAATATAATATAAATGTCAGGATAAAATGGCCTAATGACATATACTTTGGACAAAAGAAACTTGCAGGAATTCTTATCGAATCTGAGAATATTAATGGTAAAATTATTATTGTTATTGGAATAGGGATAAATGTAAATAATGCCTTTTACCGTAATACTGATGAAAATCTATCGGAGGCTATTTCAATATCTGATATACTTGCTTGTAAAGTGGACATGGGTATTTTTTTAACAGAGCTTTTAAATAATTTTGAAAAGTCGTATGTAGATTTTTTAAATACTCAGGATCTAAAAGGCATCTTAAAAGAAATCGATATTGTCATTAATTAATCTGGTTCGAATCCTCTTTCCCCAGCCAGACTATATATTGACACATTTAAGCTTTTGTTTATAATGATAATTAACAGATCCCAGGGCGCCTCTTTACAATGCGGACCAGCCTGGGACAATTTTTTTTTATGCATTAATCAAATTGTTAAAACCTCCAAAATCAATAGATGAACAAATTTATCTTTTAAGAAGTCGAAATATTATTATTGAGGATACTGAAGAAGTAAAATCATTTTTAGAAAATAATAATTATTATCGATTGATGGGCTATGCTTACCATCTAAAAATAGACAAGGAAGCCTATAAACAAGGGACTGCTATAACTACAATTATCGGTATTTATAATTTTGATAAATCTTTAAGGCATTTAATACTTTCAGTATTAGAAGATTTTGAAATTTCTTTTAGGACAAAACTTTCATATTATCTCAGCCATAAATATGGAAGTGAATGTTATTTGAGAAAAGATATTTTTATAGAACAAAGATTACATTCAGATTTTACCTATACAATTAATAAAAATATAAAGCAATCAGTTAATGAACAATTTGTAAAACACCATTTTTCGAAATATGAGGGAAGGTTTCCTTTTTGGGTTTTAATTGAGTTATTATCTTTCAGTGTAATCTCAAAGTTTTTTAAAAATCTCAATAATTCTGATAGAAATTATTTTTCCAAACATTATTATAATTTTGATGCGGAATTTGTTGAAAACTGGGTTCATCACTTTTCTGTCTTAAGAAATACATGTGCTCATTATGGAAGACTTTATAATAAAAATTTACTCCCTACTTTAAAATTCTTAAAAGAAGATAAAAATAAATATATCAGGAATTTGAAAATATTTGATTCTTTATTTATTTTAAATAAGGTTTATTGCAATAAAGATTTATGGTCAAAGTTTCTAAGCAGACTAAATGATTTGATAATTGAAAATAAAATTTTAATTGATTTGAAATTGATTGGTTTTCCGGACAATTATCTATCATTATTAAAAAAATCATATTAGTGAGATTTCTGTTTTGAAACAAGATTTTTTAGCTTTATCAGACTATTTAAAAAAAGTTTCGAAATTTCACTACCCAGGGCAGCCATTCCGGTATGAATGTGTATTTTTAAGATTTCCTTTCAAATTAAAAAAGCTATTAAATAATATTTAAATATACCATAATTTATGTTATTATAAACATAAATTATGGTAAAGGAGTTAAAGTATGCTGGAGCCTGTATTTGGTAACGCTACTGTAGAAAAAGTTTTATTTGCCCTTGAGGTTTATGGGCAGGTATATCCTACTGAACTCGCAAAGCTATTTGGCATTCCCGTTAATGGAATCCAGCAGCAGCTTAAGAGATTGGAAGATGGCGGAATTGTAGTTAGTTTAATGGCAGGCAGGACAAGACTTTACCAGTTTAATCCAAGATATGCCTTTTTAAAGGAATTAAGGGCTTTGATTCAAAAAGGCCTGCAGTATCTGCCCGAAAAAGAAATTGAAAAATATTACAGAAACAGAACAAGGCCAAGGAGGAAGGGCAAAACCTCATGAAGATTAGCTGGGAAAAGGTTGGAATAAAAAAAATGGCTGCAATAATATCAGAGCATTTAAAGTTTCTGGAACGACTTGCAGTCTTTAGACCAGGCAGTCATGGTGGCAAAAAGAAATAAAATTGATATAGAAGATATAAAAAAATGGGCTGCAAAACAGGGTGAGCTGGAGAAATATAATATTTTTATTAAAAAAGTAAATTAAGAGCTTTATTAATAGCATGAAAATTTTAGAAAGAAAAAATAAATTTTATAACACTGATAGATTTGGCCAACCTGAAATAAGAATATACCATAAAAAAGCTGCAGGTAATAAATCTCCCAGATACCTTTTAAAATGTGGATGTTGCAGTAAAAAGCTGGAAATATATTATGATGAAAATGGTCTTGAGATAAATGGTGTTAATGGCTCAATAAAAGACTGGCAGGAAATTTTGTTGCCATTACTTCAGGTTAAATCTTAAAATGTTAGATCTGGTATAAGAATAATCTTATCTGAACTTGCAATTCTGGTTTGACCTTCGTTCGCTATGGCCAGCCTCAACAATATACAGCTATAATTTATATCAAGTTCCGGACATAATGCCACGTAAAGATTATCTTCTTTTTCAATTATAGCTGTATATTGTTGAAATTTACCCATATTAGACACCAGATATTAATTTTTAATTTGTATTCACCTTAATAAACAATTTATATTTCTTCAGTTTGTTCTGCGGGGAGTTTTTTAAATTCTTCTTCTTCCATAGAATTTTATTATATCATAAAAATAAATCCAAAATCAGTTAAGTTATTGATAATAAAATGCTCAAAATAAATTTTTATCTCTTGGATTAGTTTAACAAACCGGTTCGATATTTCGTAACTTGCGGCAGCCAAAGTATCTATTCTTTCTACACTAATCACTTTAACAGTTGCTACAAATAGCTTTTTCATTAACCAGTTTTATAAGTTGGATAAGCTTTCTTTCATCAATATCCTGAAGTGATTTGATTTTTATATGCTTCATTGTTTTGCCACTGCCTTCAAAAAGGGCAATTTCTATTTCACTTAATCCTATTATTGAAAAACCAAGATTTACATCTTTTTTTAAAGACCCAATATAAAACTTTCCATTGGCAAAAACTGGTACTCCCCATCTTATTTCTTCCTTCACTTCAGGTATTATTCTATTAATTAACTTTCTTAAGTATGCGCATATTTCTCTCTGAGGGCTTTTTTGCCTGTTTATATATTCATCAATTTTTATGTCCATGATTTTCTGGTTTTTCTTATTTATGATTTCCAATATTTAATTTTATCACAATTAAAGCACTTTCCGCTGTGTGCAGATATTAAATTGTTACATTCCTGATTATAAAAGAACTAAGTATTTTGATAAAATTATAATTTAAAAATATAACTGAAAACATTTAAAATATTAAAGTAAAACTTGCAGGCTATTGCAGGAATTGTACTATACACAGTTTATTGCTGGAGAACATAATAATACAGCAGATTGTGAGGTTGTCACCATGAGGCATATGTTAATCACTGGCGGTGCCGGGGGTATCGGCTATGCTGTTTCAATTTATTTTTCACAAAGAGGTTGGAAGGTGTATTCATGTGATGTTGCACCACAGGCGCCTGTGGATAGTAAAATTATCCCTGTGGTCATGGATGTACGCAGTGCAAAAAGTGTAGCAACAGCCCGCTCACTTGTAGAAAAAGACACAGAACATCTGGATGTTGTTATTAATCTTGCAGGTATATATATCATGGATTCTCTGGTAGAGGTACCTGAGGAAGATTTTATCCGTATGTTTGATATAAATGTCACTGGCGCCTACCGTGTCAACAAAGAGTTTTTGCCTCTTATAAAAAATGGGGGCCGTATTATCATTATCACCAGCGAACTGTCCTGCCTTAAACCATTACCCTTCAATGGTATATACAGTATCACAAAGTCAACACTTGAAGCTTATGCTCACTCCCTCAGGCTGGAGCTTTCGCTCATTGACATACCCGTTATAACCATACGTCCCGGTGCCGTTAATACGAAGCTTTTAAGCGACTCGTTTACTTCTATGGAGAAAATGTGCGCGAAAACATATCTTTACAAGACAAATGCCATAAAATTCCATAATATCATGAAAAAAGTAACTAAAAAGCCCATACCGCAGGGTAAGTTAGCCAGTATGATTTACCACGTTGCGGTGGCTTCTCATCCCAGGGCTTCGTATACCATAGGCGCAGGACTTGGGTTGAGAATATTCTCAATGCTTCCTTCAGGCATCCAGGCAGTAATTTTAAAAAAGCTGCTTAAATAGAGAAAAATATATTTTTATATTCATTCAAGAGTTTTTATTACATCTTTTAAGGATTATATGCATGCTGCAGAAGATATGGGCTTTTTTCATATATCAGATTATTGCTCAATTTTTCCCTTTAAAATATTTTATCAATACCAGAAATATAAATCCCCGTTACAGGATAAGGGTTATTTTGTACAATCAGTGTTAATGATAAAAGTCTTCAGATAGCAAGTTTAAGAATTTCTACAATTTCATTTACAGATTTGCTTACTTCATCTGATACAGTTTCACCAAATTCCAGTGACTTTGGCTGAATGCCTGCAACTATAATTTCACAGTTAAGTGTTGCAAGAAGGTAATCAACCATTATTTTTACCGGCAGCATGTGCGAGGAAAATGACACTCCCCCGACATCTTCGGGTCCAATCAGCATTGTAAATCCTGGTTTCTGGTCGGTATCTGCAGAATCAATAATAAAAATATGTGAAGGATTATAGCTGATGATTTCTCCTGTAAGATTTTCAGGAGCAGTTGAACCAATAAATACTTTAAACTTATTGCTGTTTATTTTTTCAAGCTTTTCAGCAACAAGAATTCCTGCGGCATCATCGTTTCTTAAGGTTGAGCCTATTCCAATAACCGCTATTTTCCCTGCACCCTTAAGTTTCTTTATTAATGTTGCTTTCAGGTTCTGCATTGAATTTAATTTTCAGTTTTTTGCTATCAAGCTGTGCAAGCTCAAACTCACAAGTAGCCTCAAGTGCGCCTTTAAGGCATGACAATGCACATTGTGAGCAATAGATACATTTATCGAGCCTGAATTCTGCTTCATATTTCTTGTCGCCAAGATCTATTATCTTTATTGCATCGCTGGGACAGTCCCGCATGCAAAGCTTGCATCCTATACATTTTTCCGGGTAAAACTTTATTTTTACCCTGTAATTCTTAGGAACATCATCCCTGGTATAAGGATACCTTGTTGTTGCAGGCCTCTTAAATACTGATGACAGTACCTGCCCGACCATTTTTCCTGTTTTTTTCATACCACTGTTGCCTGTAATATTATGTTAATTACCAATTGTAGAAAACTCAATGGCGCAATATATTTCCAGCAGAAATCCACCATCTGGTCGATTCTAAGCCTTGCAAATACTGTCCTGAGAAGTGAAAGAAGTGCAACTATAAAAAGCACTTTTGCTGCAAAAATCACAAATACAAGAGCCGGATGCAGGTTCATGCCAAAAGGCAGAAATACTGCTGCAACAAATGCTGCACATACTACTACTTCTATGTCTATTGCGAGCCTAAACATTGCGAGTAATTTCCCGCTGTATTCAGTAAAAGTACCGCCTGCAATCTCAGTTTCCGCTTCGGGTATATCAAACGGGACTTTTTCCAGCTTTCCAAGGAGCGCAATCATGGATATCCCAAAACCAAGTATGTTAAATAGCCAGTACCAGTTGTTCTGGCTGTAAAAAGCACTTATTTCACTTATGGACCAGCTTCCTGATAGAAGTGCTGCTGACAAAAATGTAAGGAACAATGGGACTTCATATGCAAAAAACTGGGTAAGTGTTCTTACGCCTCCAATTAATGAAAACAGTGATTTTGAGGAGTATCCTGCCAGGAAAAATGTCAGTGTAGGAATTGAAAGCAGATACAGCACAACAATTATATCCCCGTTAAAAGAAAAAGCTGCTTTTGTATCCCAAATCGGTATGTATAATATCGAAGTAACTATTGCTGAAAGAGCAAAAAACGGCAGGAGCCGAAACATTATTTTTTTGTCCCTGCCGGGGACCAGGTCTTCTTTGGATACCAGTTTTACAAAATCCGCAAATGGCTGGAACCACGGTGGGCCTACCCTGTTTTGCAATTTAGCATAAAGTTTCCTGTCCACATATTCAAGCAGCATTCCTGATACGCTTAAAAATAACAAACCTGGAAAAACTAAAATATAAACTATAGACATCACGGCTTTAAAACTTTATTCCCTTTCTTCTATACCAGTCAATGCTGTATTGCCTGAGAGTTTTCCAATCCATAATTTCTTTTTTGCCTTTTTCGCGATTTTCAATAGAAATTGCCCTGTCCGTGCATGAAAAGCATGGATCGATTGCAGCAACAATTATCGGCAGGTCGGCAAGATTATAATTTTCAAGCATTTTCATCATTGGCTTAATATTTGCAAGCGTCGGGGCCCTTAGCTTAACCCTTTCCGGTTTATCAGTGCCATTTGCCTTGACATAGTGCACGTCTTCTCCCCTGGGTGCCTCATAGCGGCTGAAAGCTTCGCCTTCAGGTATCTTCCTTGGAACCTTTGTAATTATCGGTCCTTCGGGCATTTTTTCAATAACCTGCCTTATTATGCTGAAACTTTCCATCAGCTCACCCACTCTTACAAGTGTCCGCCCATAAACATCTTCATTGTCCACCGAAATAACCTTAAAAGAAACCTTATCATAAGCTGCATAGGGATCGTCCCGCCTTGTATCTCTGTCAATGCCTGAGGCTCTTGCTACCGGACCGACTGCGTCAAGCGCCTGCGCATCTTCTTTTTTAATGATGCCTACGCCTGAAAGCCTCTTCATTAGTGTTACTTCCTCTGTTGCCACCTGGATATAATATTTTGTCCTCTCCTCAAGCACATCCATAGCATCAAGTATTTTTTTAAGCATTTCCTTGGGAACATCCCTTTTTACACCGCCATATGTATTTATGCCATAATTTACACGGTTGCCAGTAAGGTCAGCAAGAATATCCATGACAATTTCCCTGTCTCTCCAGGAATACATAAACAGGGTGTCAAAACCTATTTCATGCCCTGCAACGCCTAACCATAAAAGATGGCTGTGTATTCTTTCAAGCTCGCCGACCAGTACACGCAGGTAAAGCGCCCTTTCTGGTACCTCTACGCCTGCTATTTGTTCCACTGCCTGTATAAAACATGTGGAATGTGAATGGGAGCAGATACCGCAAACACGCTCTATGAGGTAAAGATCCTGTATATATGTCCTTTCTTCACAGGCTTTTTCAATGCCGCGGTGGTTATATCCCAACCTTAAACTAACGCCAACTATCTTTTCACCTTCGAGAATAACCCTGAAACTTTCAGGTTCTTTAAGTGCCGGATGCTGCGGGCCTATAGGTATTACTACTTTGTCCATTATTCATCCTCCTTTTGTGATGTTTCGGACTTCCAGTCCTTCCTTAATGGATACTGGCCCTCAGGCCAGCCATCAGGTAATGGATAACGGGAACCTTCTGGCAAACCTTCAACCTTTGCACCAAGCAGGTCAACGACTTCCCTTTCATAAAGCTCTGCTGCAGGGAAATAACTGATTATGGATTGTATTACCGGATTTTCCTTGGGTACGCTTGTTTTCAAATTTATTACAATCCCATCCTGCCTTGTAAGGTGATAAATCATCCCAATTGATTCACCGTAATCCAGCCCTGTAATTGTACAGAGCGTATCAAAACTATTTTCTTTCATAAGGTATTCAAGGACCTTTCTAAAATCTTCAATGTTTACCTCAACAAAGACCCTCCTTTGTTTGGGCACCCATGCTTTTTCTTCAGGAACATTTAAATTTTTAATAAGTCCCTGTCTTATTTCTTCTTCTTTATCCATATGAGTTTCCTCTTTTATTTAATTATTTTTTCTTCAAGCTGCCGAGCAATTTTACAACACCATCTATTATTGCCTGGGGACTCGCGGCACATCCTGGAATATAGGCTGACACCGGGATTGCAGTATCTATTCCTCCAAGAATATTATAGCATCCAGCAAAAACCCCGCCAGAGCACGCACATGTGCCCACAGCAACAACAAATTTTGGCTCCGGTATCTGTTCATATATCCTTATTAGCCTGTCTTTTGTCTGCCTGGTTACAGGTCCCGAACAAATCAGCACGTCAGCATGTCTTGGTGTTCCTTTGAGCAGTACTCCAAACCTTTCAAGATCGAATTTAGGGGTCAGTGATGCAAGTATTTCTATATCGCAACCATTGCATGCCCCTGAATTAAAATGTATTATCCATGGTGATTTTATTCTCGCCCATGTTACCAGTTTTTCAATCAATGCCATAATTTATCTCCTGAATAATATCAATAGCCCGACCATCGCACTTAAAATAAAAATTGCTTCCAGTACGTATCCGGATGAAAAATTCATCGGTATTGTTGTCAACACCAGTGCCACTACGTGCATGATTGTAAAAAATATTGCAAACGGGAAGAACTGGCTGTAATCAGGCCTGATGTTCTGGGCTGGAATATCTTCACCGCATGCATATTGCTCAAGCTTTCCTGCAGATGCATGGCCCTTGGCTGCAAGACCTGAAAGGCTAAGTGAAATAACATAACCGATTACCAGAAGTATTAAGAATACAATTGGCGGCAGTAATAATATTTTATCAATCATTTATACGCTCATCCTTTTTTAACAAGCCTTTTTAATGCTATCCCCTGAGGTTTCTTATGTTTCTTGCGTCTACGGAACCTGTCTTTTTATATATCTGTATGATAATACCTGCTGCTACTGCTACAACAAAAACTTCTATTATTATCATAATTATTGCAAGAGACTGGGCAAGTGCTGTATTGTTTGTCACATATCCTGCCAGTATTATTGCAAGCAATGCAGCTTTGGTTATTATCTCCACCCCAAGCAATATCCTTATTAAGTTCCTTGTAGCAAGTATAAAATAAAAACCCGCAATCAGGAGCAAAATAATAAATGGAATAAAAATCCTTAAGATTTCTGCATTTTCAGCACTCATTTATTTTGTCCCTCCCTGAATAATACAACTATACCAAAAACCCCCACCAGCAGTATAATGGCCTGGCCAATGATATCAACCTGCCTTATGTTCCACAATGTATATGCCACATTTGTTTCCTGCAGGACAGGTGGAAGAGCAAGGACCATGGGTTTGAGTAAAAATGATATCACCAGCCCTACAACAATAAGTATTACAGGCAATGCTATATATTTTTTCAGGCGCCTTTTCCAGGTTATCAGCAATTCTTCTTCAGCAACAGGTTTAACAAAGCTTATTGTAGTAATAAATATTACAGTTATTAATCCAGCACATATTGATAATTCAAACACAGCTGCAAGAGGCGAATTCAGCCGGAACATTAACAATGTCACTATTATACTTGTCACTGCAAGGCTTATTGCAGACATAAGCAAGCGTGTTGAAAAAATAACCATCAATACAGCTATTATCAATATCACAAGTAATCCTATTATAAGGCTCAAGATATCCCTCCCGCAGTTTCTATAATAGAATTCCTAAAGGTTATAAATATATAATTAAGCATATAATTTATTTTTCTCATATTAAATTTCATTTCAAAATAGACTGTATCGGTAAAATCAGTTTATTATATATAAAGGGAAAGAAAATCCCTATACATATTGTCAGAAGCGCAAGTATGATTGCAGGAAGCACTAGC
>Ga0208828_1000440_pt1 | contig 18464 bp, 15 predicted proteins | sample Kivu_160m_FD_185487 | JGI IMG/M metagenome (GOLD analysis project Ga0208828, IMG submission 185487) | Freshwater microbial communities from Lake Kivu, Western Province, Rwanda to study Microbial Dark Matter (Phase II) - Kivu_160m (SPAdes)... | ecosystem: Environmental > Aquatic > Freshwater >... | reverse complement strand
ATCCGCTTGGTGTGATTATTTCAGTTGGTGGTCAGACTCCCAATAACTTAGCGCTGAAGCTCCATCAGGCAGGTGTGAAAATTTTAGGAACTTCACCGGAAAATATTGACCAGGCGGAAAACCGACGCAAATTTTCGGATTTGTTAGACCAAATCGGGGTTGAGCAACCAATCTGGAAGGAACTTACCGCAATCGAGGAAGCCAAACAATTCGCCCGTGAGCATCAATATCCGGTTTTGATCCGCCCTTCGTATGTCTTAAGCGGCGCAGCGATGGCAGTCGCCTCCAACGATGAAGAATTGGTCACTTATCTAAATAAAGCCGTCAAAATATCACCGGAATACCCCACGGTGATCAGTAAATTTTTAGAAAACGCCAAGGAAATCGAATATGATTCCGTTGCTCAGAACGGCGAGATTATCGCTTATGCAATTTCCGAGCATGTCGAAAATGCCGGCGTTCATTCCGGCGACGCGACTTTGGTTTTTCCGCCTCAACGCACCTACTTGGAAACGATTCGTAAAGTCCGCGAAATTGCCCGGAAAATAGCCCACGCCCTGACAATCAACGGGCCCTTCAACATTCAATTCATCGCCAAGAATAATGAGGTCAGGGTTATCGAGTGCAATCTGCGCGCCTCCCGCAGTTTTCCATTCATATCCAAAGTCTTAAAGAAGAATTTCATAGATATGGCAACTCGCATCATCATGCAGGTTCCGGTCCAGAAATGGTCGAGTTCATCCTTCGAATTAGATTATGTCGGAGTCAAAGCTCCGCAATTTTCCTTTACCCGCCTGCAGGGAGCAGACCCGACGCTGGGCGTCGAAATGGCTTCTACCGGCGAGGTCGCCTGTCTGGGTGAAGATTTTGATGAGGCTTTTCTGAAGTCCCTGATTTCGGTCGGCTATCACCTGCCCTTTAAGAGCGTCCTGCTGTCAACCGGACCAATTGCTTCAAAAGCGGAATTACTCGAGGGAGTCCGAATATTACACCAGAAGAAAATAAAACTTTATGCCACTGGGGGTACTGCCTCATTTTTAAAAATTCACCAAATCCCGGTCGAGCCGGTTCGCTGGCCGCTGGATAAAGAATCGCCCACCGCGGTAGATTTAATCAAAGAACGTAAAATTGATTTGGTCATTAATATTCCCAAAAGCTATCAACGGGAAGAATTGACTAACGGTTACTTGATTCGGCGCGCCGCGGTAGATTATAATGTTATGCTAATTACCAATCGCCAAATGGCGATGCGCTTTATCGAGGCACTGGCTAAAGGTGCTCAGGATAAGTTGTTGGTTCATAGCTGGCAGGAATATAGTTAAGTCTTCCATAGAGGGGAAATCAGATTATTTTTTGACTTCCGTCTGCCGGGTATTACGCCACCTCGAAAGTTGCATAAGCCATTTTTCTAAAGCGGCATCGGGAACCGTTAGAGATAACCTTACATAGCTTTCGCCGTTTTGACCATATCCTACTCCCGGGGTTACGGCAACTCCAACCTGATCTAATAGATCGGCAGTAAAATCCACCGATGTATAACCATCGGGAACTTTAGCCCAAATATAAAAGCTGGCTTTGGGAACCGTCACTTTCAGACCGATTTTGTTCAATACTTCGATAACCTGGTCGCGACGCCGTTGGTAAATCGCATTATGTTCCGCGATACAGTCCTGCGGACCGGTGAGTGCCGCAATCGCCGCATACTGAATCGCCTGCGGAATTCCCGAATCTAAGTTCGATTTCAGTCTCCGCAAGGCATCAACCATCCGGGCATTGCCAACTACCATCCCGATACGCCAGCCAGTCATATTATAAATTTTAGAAAGCGATTGAAACTCCACTCCAATTGCCTTAGCCCCATTTGCCTGCATAAAACTGGCTGGCTTATAACCATCAAAGGCGACTTCTGAGTATGGCCCATCGTGACAAACGGCAATGTCATGCTGTCGGGCAAACGCGACGACTTTGGTATAAAAATCAAGCCCGGCAACAGCACCGGTCGGATTATTGGGATAGTTTATCCATAAGAGTTTGGCTTTCCTCAGGACATTCTTACTGATATTATCCAAATCGGGAAGAAAGTTATTTTCTTCCTTAAGCGCCAAATAATAGGGTTTTCCACCGGCTAACAGAGTACTTATCGAGTAAACCGGATAAGCCGGATCCGGCACCAGGGCGATATCCCCCGCATCAATGAAACAAAAGGCAATATGTCCGATGCCCTCCTTTGAGCCGATTAGCGGCAAAACCTCCGTTTCGGGATCAAGATAAACGTCAAAGCGTCTCTGATACCATCCGGCAATCGCCCGGCACAACTCGGGCAAGCCGGCTGTTTCGGGATACCGGTGGTTGACCGGATCATGCGCCGCCTGACACAGCTTCTCGATAATATGCGCAGGTGTCGGGATATCCGGATCGCCAATGGCAAAGCTGATTACCTCCTCGCCGCGTGCTTTTTTTTCGGCAATCTTTTTGTTAATTTCGACAAAAAGGTACGGTTTCAGTTTCTCAATTCGTCTTGAAAATTTCATCTTCGACACCTCAATCTGGCCATTGACCTTCAAAGACTGTCTCTGCCGGACCTCCCAGCATGACCTCTCTATTACCATCCCATTCGACGTTAAGAATACCGCCGGGGAGTTTGATATCAACCTTTGAATCGGTATAGCCAAGCAATTTAGCCGCCACGGTAATCGCACAAGCACCGCTGCCGCAGGCAAGTGTCTCACCCACACCCCGTTCCCACACCCGCGCCTCTATCTGATTGCTATCAATCACCTGTGCCACCTCAAAATTTATCCGATTGGGAAAGACCGGTAAATTCTCAATTAGTGGTCCAACCACGGACAGCGGAAATTGGGCAACCGGCTTGCTGGTAAAATGGACGGCGTGGGGATTTCCCATCGAGACAAGATTAAGGGTCATATCGGAGTTATTTAAATTAACCTTGTATGACAACATACCATTTGTATCAATAAAATCCTTTCCAGGTTTGAGATTCGTTGGTATTTCGGCAGCAGACAGCCTCGGTTGCCCCATATTAACCTGGATTCTGACAATACTACCGGATTTTCGTTCTAATTTGATCTGATTGACAATAGCCTTCGTCTCAATATTAAATTCGTTGATATTTGGGTTTATCAGTCCCTTTTCCAGGATATAACGCACTAAGCATCTGAGACCGTTGCCGCAGGTTTCCGCTTCGGAGCCATCGGCATTAAAGATACGCATTCTAAAATCGGCTTTCTTCGACGGCAGGAGAAGTATCAGACTATCGCATCCAACACCTAAGTGACGGTCGCAAATCACCTTCGCCAGCTGCGGCCAATCGCGTGCGATTTTGTGGGCATCCACCATCACGAAGTCGTTGCTCGCACCCTGCATTTTGGTAAAATCCATTCCTTAGCCCTCTTTCAATGATTCGTTTCCCAAAAATTTACCCGCTATTTTACATTCCACTGTAGTCAATTCCAAAGCTAAAACTAATAACCCAGAAGCTATTTTGAGACTACTTGAAAAGTCCAATAGTCGTGTCATTCTGATCCCGATTTATTGGGAGAAGAATCGCATTGGTCAATATAACAATATTTCTCCCAAACGAATCAGGATCAACATGACTACAAAGAATTCAACTGTGGTTTTGGGAACTGCCCAATGAGATTTTTGATCTTTTTTATCTATTTTCGGCCTGAATGACTTGTTGATACACCCGTAGATCGGATTCCGAGAAACAGCAAAAGGTAACATCTATAGCGGATTTGTGCTCTCTCAGAAAAGCCTGTACCGTCGCAACCGCAATCCGGGCTGCCTGCTCGATCGGATAACCGTATATTCCGGTGCTAATAGATGGAAAAGCGATGGTTTTAAAGCCCTGTTCCACGGCAATTTCCAGCGAACGCCGATAGCAACTTGCCAGCAACTCAGCCTCACCAGAGTTACCGCCATGCCAGACCGGTCCGACGGTGTGGATGACAAATTTCGCCGGCAGATTATAACCTCGGGTCAGTTTGGCAGCGCCGGTCGGGCAGCCGCCGAGTTTCCGGCATTCTGCGAGCAGCTGTGGTCCGGCTGCCCGGTGAATGGCGCCATCTACTCCACCACCGCCTAATAAACTCCGGTTGGCGGCATTTACAACGGCGTCAACCTTCAGTGTGGTAATATCAGCCCGAATGGCTTGCATAATTCAAATTATTTTTTCTGACAAATTACGATAAATTCTTTCGAGGTTTCGCTCAACTCATTACCCAGAAAATCACCCAGAATCCGGTATTGCTCAAATTCAGACCGCTCAATTAAATGTTCCAGCTCATACCGAAAAAAGAATCTTAAAGGGACTCTCCAATCTTCGTGTCTGATTGCGTTATTTTCTGCCCATTCCAGATGGAAATGAATATTGATGACTTGATTGATTAAGTCCGGTTTCGTTGATACGAATCGCTTGAGCTGCTTGCCTGGTTCGTATTCGCCCTCGAAATCTTTGAAATTATCGAATCCTTTAGTCAACTGCTTCAGATCAGGCACAAATGTATCGAAGATGAATTTGCCGCCCGGATTTAGATGCCGATAGACATTATTCAGCGCTGCGAGCTGTTTGCTTTTTTCGAGCACATGCATCAATACCCTAAATGGTGCAATTATCAAATCGAACCGGAAATCAAACCTGAAATCTACGATACTTTGCAGGCTGACGCGGTGGTGCTGAGCCGCAGCGAGTTTGCTTTTCAAAACCTCAATCATTGATTGACTGACGTCAATCCCATAAATATCGGCACCGCGGTTCAAGGCATCGGTAAAAAATCTGCCGGTGCCGACGCCGACTTCCAATACCTTGCCGCCGGTCTGGTTGATGGCATTTAGAAAGAATTCATGGTCAACCCCATCGCGCATCTGATGGTAAATCACATCATAAAAGCGGGCAAAATTATGGGGATATTCATAAATCACTTTTTACCTCGTGATTTTTACTAATAATTCGATTTAAAACTCACTTTTTGATGAATCGAAGCATGAATAAAATTAAGGTCAATTCAGCGGTAAAATCAGTACTTTCACCTTATCCTTGAGTAATTCCTGAAACTTGAACGCATCTTCGTCCGAACCCTCGGCGAGTCCGTAATGAATCGGAATGGCAATCCGGGCTTTGACATCCAGGGCGGCATCGGCGGCTTCCGGGACACTGTTCATGGTATAATTCTGTCCCAGCGGCAGGCAGGCGATGTCGCATTGAAATTCTTTCATCTCCGGAATTCGCTCGGTATCGCCGGCATGATAGACCCGAATCCCGCCGATTGTTACAACATAACCAAGATAATTTTTAGATTTCGGATGGAATTTAGCCTTTTTAATGTTATAGGCTGGAACTGCCTTGACTGCAATTTTACCGATATTGGTCATCTCTCCCGGATCGAGATAACGGATGTTTTTTACTTTAATTTCCTGGGAACTTTCACGGCATGAGCCGGGCATTATGATAATGGTTTTATCGGTTGCCAGTTTGGCGATGCTGGGCGGATCGAGATGATCCCGATGATCGTGAGTAATCAGAATTATATCCGCCGCCTCGACTTGCTGAATCCGATAGGGATCAAGATAAATCGTCAGACTATCGGTCTTGATCCGGATAGTTGACTGTCCAAACCAGGAAATGTTCTTACAAAATTCCAAGAGCTCTTGTGTACCCGGCTGGGCGGCAGTCAGGAGTGGAAATATTAAAAAGAAACCTGCAACTAAAATCCAAACCTTCTTCATATTAACCTCCACCTTATCTTAATTACTTTTCAGCCTTGAGTCAAGGTACATTTTTATACTCATCAAATAGCCGTGAAATTCCGTATTGAAATTGTATCTTTTTATTTGTATAATTGAACAAATGCAATCTAAACCTACTGTTGCTGCAATCGTGAATTTGAAAAGTATGATTTTCCTGTTGGGCTTTAAATGGGAATAAAAGCTAAAAGAAAAATAGACGCCATAACTTGTCCCGATGAATCGGGATGGCGTCTATTATACCATTTTGGGAGTAATAGACAAAATGCGTTGTTACGATAGTTAGTTGCAATTGCCTGCTCCAAGGGATGGAAAGGAAAAGACCATGAAATACTTATTTCAAGTTTCATTTTTGATGCTCATACATCTAGGCTACATACAAATATCGAATGCCCAGTGGATTCGTACGAACGGACCGGAAGCAAGCTCAGTGCGATCCTTTGCGATCAATGACTCATATATCTTTGCAGGGACATTCGGCGCCGGCATTTTTCGCTCATCCGACGACGGCGCCAATTGGACGGCAGTTAACAACGGCCTCACCTGCAACTACATCGGGGGACTCACAATCAGTGGAACTCATATCATTGCCGGAACGGATGGTGCGGAAAACAATGGAATATTTCTGTCAACAGATAATGGGGCAAGCTGGACCGGCACAAGCACTGGCATGGCTTGTGTTAATGATTTCGTGGCATTCGACGACACAATGGTGTTGGCGGCCGTAGATTATGGTCTCTGGCGTTCCACCGATAACGGTACAACCTGGAGCACTGTCAGTTCAAGCCCTTTGGGTGTCGGATCTCTCGCGATAAGTGGAACAACCATCTTCGCGGGGACAATCGGCGGCGAGAAAAAAGTCTATCGTTCGACCGACAAAGGTATAACCTGGGAATCTGCAAACTCAGGACTACCCGGCAAGGCAATATTTGCGCTCGCCGCACGAGACAGTGTCTTATTCGCCGGGGTCTATCAACAAGGGGTCTATCGTTCGACGAACAGTGGCACTAATTGGACCCTGGCTGCCACCGGAATGTCTAATCTGTTGGTTCACGCTCTTGTAGTTGGAGGGTCGAAAATCTTTGCCGGAACAGAAGGTGGCGTTTTCATGTCTTCTGACGATGGGTCGACGTGGAATAGTGTATCGGGCGGACTAACAGATACCCTCATCTATTCAATGGCAGCAAGCGGTACCAACCTGTTTGCGGGAACGTACGGTCCCGTGTATCGGCTCCCTTTTGCGTATTTTGCTCCTCTTACTGTTCCATCCCTCATCTCTCCAGCCAACAATTCTGTCGACCAGCCATTTGCGCCCTTGTTTGTATGGCACAAGGATACCGCTGCGATCAATTATCATTTTCAGCTGGCCCTGGATTCATTCTTCAGCTCATTGATATGTAACGATTCAACAGTTGCCGATACGGTCAAACGAATTGGAAACCTCGGAATCACCACAACATACTACTGGAGAGTAAGGGGAGCTAATCTTACGGGTTATGGCACATGGTCACCAACGTACACACTCGTGACTCACAATGTTTATCCTGTCTCGCTGAGTTCTCCGGAGAATAATTCCATAAATCAATCAGTGCAATCCGTTCTCTCCTGGTCAGCGACAACGTACGTTTCTTCCTATCGATTACAGGTTTCAGTTGATCAGAGTTTTCTTTCTCTCGTATTTGACGATTCAACAATCACAACAACATCAAAGCAAATCGGTCCACTTACGAGTAATACAGTTTTCTATTGGCGGGTAATGACATTGGACTCGGGTAACCACAGCCCCTGGTCATCGAACTGGCAATTTCGCACAGTTATTCTCCCACCGAGTGGGGTCACCGCACACAGTGGCAACAAAGCGGTGGAATTGAATTGGATTGCGAGCGAAAGTCCTGGCGTTACGAAATACAAGCTGTATCGTGGCACTTCGTCGCCCCCCTCCATCCTCTTGGACAGCACTTCATCTACCACGTATGTTGACACAGGCCTCGTCAATGGTACGCGGTACTACTACGGGATCAAGTCTCAGAGTTATGATTACCTCGAAGGACCCTTAAGTACAGAAGTGAACGTGACGCCATTCAATCAACCTCCTCACTCGGCGCTGCTGAACAGTTTCTATCAGCCGAATTCGGGAAACGTTGTGTCCGTACCACTGACATTTTCCAGCTCGGGTAGCGCTGATCCCGACGGTACTGTAGACTCCGTTTTCTGGTTTGTGGACGGGCGGCCCGTCAGCCGTGAACTCAATCTCACATATTCATTTCGGCAGGGCACACACCGTGTGATGCTGGTGGTGAAGGACAACCAGGGCGCGACCGATACCAGCTTCGCAACGGTTAATCGGTCGATGTTCAAGGTAGCCCTTCAGGGGCCGGTCTATGCAGGCCCTAGCCTGATCGGTGGTGACGTTTTATATACCATCACGACCGGTGACGCTGTCTATAGGCTTAATTCAACAGGACAGGTACTCTACACAATTCAAGTAGGCGGCGAGGTTCGATCGTCGAGCTCCATTTCCTACGACACAACAGTTTACATCGCTTCCTCTGACAAGAATCTGTACGCCTTCTCAAAATACGGCAATCAAGTCTGGCCCGTACTTGCGCTTGGTGGGGTTCTCACATCCACACCTGCCATCGATTCGATTTCGAACAGGCTCTACCTTGGCGTATCGAACAAGAACTTCGTTGCTGTTGATGCGCGCACCGGGACCGTCGCGTGGAATTTCTTTGCCGATGCACCAATCGTCGGCTCCGCCGTGCAGACGCTCGACAGAAAGCTGGCCGTTGCGACCACATCCGGAACCGTTTATGGGTTCGATCTGAACAACCTCGGTCAGCCCCCTTCACCGATGTGGCAGTTGGGTCTGTCCGACTCCATCGTGAGCTCTCCGGCAGTTGGTAGCGAGGGCGATATTTACTACTGCACGACTTCCGGCAAGATCGTGAGGATTACGATGCCTCCCGGTGAACAGGCGAGAACCGTCTGGCAAGCACAGGCGAGCGGACGAATTTCCGGCTCGCCTGTCATCGACGGTGCGGGCACATTGTATGTGGGATGTGAGGACTCCAAACTCTACGCGCTCGATACTAAAAATGGAACCATCAAATGGAGGTTCTCGAGCTGTTATTCCATCGAATCAACGCCCGCAGTCTCCGATATTGGGACTATCTACTTTGGCAACGATGGAGGAACAGTGTACGCCATCGACAGCACCGCTACGGTTCTTTGGTATTATCAGGACAGCACTGCAATCAAAGCTCCTCTCCTGTATCACAACGGGACTCTATACCTGGGCACGGTGGGGGCACGATTCCTTGCATTATTTGACAGCATGGATGTTGCTGGGCAATACCTCGGTCCAGGCGGGCCACACTCAATGAAATTGACAGTTTTACCAAGCGTCCCTGCTTGGGGTACGTTTCAAGGCAACAATCGCCGGACAGGTACACCCATCGGGAAAATCCAGACTAATGTACAACAGAACAAATCAGAAATCCCGGCTCACTTCTCGCTCTCCCAAAACTATCCCAATCCATTCAATCCATCCACTGTTATCAGTTATGGGTTGCCTGTAGAGAGCCAGGTGATGCTCAGCGTTTATGATGTGTTAGGTCGGGAGCTCCAGATCCTAGTCAATAAGCGTCAGGCCGGCGGAAATTATTCCATCAGTTTTAATGCAATGGAGTTCCCGAGCGGAATATATTTTTATCGGCTCCAGACCGGGACCTTTACAGAAACCAAGAAGCTTCTTTTACTCAGATAAGCAGGCAACTGCAACTAAAAGGCAAAACAATAACACTTATGCAATCTAAATTAAAAAGTATGTTTTTACCGATGGTTTTGGATGGATGTTAAAGTTACAAGAAAAATAGACGCTATTATTTATCCCGATGAATTGGAATGGCGTCTATTATACCAAAAATGGGAGTATATACGCCATAGGATTGCGTATATACACTAGTTAGGCGAAAAAGGTTGGCCTAAGTAATGAACTACTAATCGAAGTTATTCTATTTTACCAATTAAAAAAATTTTTCAACAAGAGTAATTGAAATGAATACAAGCAAACCGACAACTAATGAACTCATAGCTCTTCATCTTAGATACGGTCAAGGGGCAGAACCTCTGAGAGTTCGAGCCTATGCTCAAATTGTTGCAAAGGTTTTATATACTAACATTGGAAATGAAAACACAGTTAACTCAATAGCCAATGACGTTGCAAATGCTCTCGGTTGTCGTAGCGTGTCAAGAAAACAGATAGTGCATGCATTGGATTTTTTAAATAGAAAGGGGCATGCCTCTGAGCTTAGATCTAATTGGACGCTCACAGACGAGGGTCGTACCACTATCGATACCGATCTTAAACGAGCATCAGGACGGATTACCAATGTATTACAACATCATTTCCCGAATCGTATCGATCAGTCAAAGCTGCGACCTTGGTTCACTGAAGCCTGTCTTGCCTTTTTCCAAGGATTCGGTGATAGATGGGCTTATGCCATCTGCAGTGGAGTTCCTCTGAAGACTTCAATAAGCGACAACTTCGAAGATTTACTTAAATCATCATTGCAAAAGTACGATCTTGAAGCTGAAATAGAAGTTTTAACCAGATCATTTCGGGCTTTCATTACCAGTACGTTGCCTGAGGATGCCGAACAACTCTGGAGCGTTGGTCAGGCGATGTTCGCTGCAAGATTAGTAGCTGCCAACATCTCCGCCGATCCAATAACGCTTAGAGAAATCCGGGGTTCAACAATTCTTCTTGATACCAACGTTCTTATAGTTGCATCACTCGAAAAGCATAGACTAGCTGATTCCCTTAGCGCTTTGGGCAAAGCATTCAACCAGTTAGGAGTTCATCTTCATTTGTTGAATATTTCAAGGGATGAATATATCCATTCTGTAGAAAATAACTGTCACGAAATTGCTAAAGTCGTCAAGAGGTATGATAAACAGGTTTTCGAGAAATCATTTAATACCTTCCTCAGCACAGCGTTGGCACGTGGCTGTAGTGAACCGGAACATTTTGAGACCTTCTTTGATGCGATCAAAGATCCACCTACATCTATTGATGACTCGCAATCCATCACTTTAATTGACTACCCTGAACTGAATGAAGCAATTTTAAAAGGCACCCAAGACGAAATACTCAAGTCACAAATTTCTCAAGCTTGGACTGCTGCAAGACGAACTGTCAAAAGATCAAAGGCGGCTGAACATGACGCAGGTTTGATCTATGCAGCCCGCTTCTTACGTTCTCAAAAAGAACGTTGTTGGGTTCTCACACTTGATAGAACTCTTCACGAGTTTGATCTGAGACATACTCATAGTAAAGAGTACCCTTTACTTCTTTCGTTTGATGTTTTAATTCAAATCTTAGGACTTGAGGAAGCTGGTCCCGATTTTGACCCAACGGTGTTTGCTCCAATTATGTCAAGCATAATTTCATATCAGCTTGAACCATCTTTGGGAACTTACACACCAGAGGATCTCGCATGGTTACTTGACTTAGAAGAGCGTTGTGCTGATTTACCACCAGATAAGGTTGAAGATCTTGCATTAGAAGTAAATAATGCCCGTTTATCCGGCAAAAGTAAAGATGATCCAGAACTACGACTTAGAATGCAAAGAGTGTTTCAAGCGCAAAAGCTTACTCTTACAGGTGATCTAGAATCAGCTCGCCAACTGATTCACAATAAAGAAGACCAATTGAAAGATGCACTATTTAAACGCAAGAGCGTTGAGGAAGCATTTGTCTCAAATTTACGCGACCAGTTACGTGGCAATGCCAAGAAAAAACTTCGCAACTCTATTCGTATCAACTTGGCTGTTGCTTTCATACTCACATCTGGTGTCGCCTACTTGTTATTCTCATTCGTCCCGACCAGCCAACCATTAGTCTTCTTGGGATTTCTTCTTACAGCATTGTCACCAGTGTTCACTGTAGTTTTCCGGATTTTCTACAGCAATATCCCAAATTATCGTATTGAATTGGATCAAGTTGAAGACAAGGTTAAACGTGAAATCGATAGAATACTTGGACTTAAGTTTGACTAGGGTAGCAAGTTTCATTTTCGGCCAACCTTCTTAGCCTAACAATCGTGCTTGCGACGCGCGCTCATTTGGTTATGCCGAATAGGAATCTAATGAATGGTATTTCAATTGAGCTCGCTCCATTTCGTGCCGCTGCACAATTGAGCTTTCATAGCAGCGGCACTCAACGGCGCAAGCACTCAGACGTTATGTGCAAGCATAGTTACATTTTGATATTGCGTTTTGCAGCACATCTACTCTGGCAGAGCCAGAGAGTGGTGTTATCGGAAAGCATATAAATGATAGTTGAACAAATCTATGATCCAGGATCGTATGAATCTTAATTGCCCACACACAGATCAAAGGAGAATCTATTGAAGGTTGATAGCCCGATGTCTTACGTTTCCCGCACGAGGTGCCTCATTACGCTAGTCATTGGCTCCCTTCTCTTCGTAGTGTGCGTCGTCGTATTCAACATGATCAGCAAGATGCTCTTCGGAACAATGATGGCTTCCGGACTGAGAGCGAGAGCAACGGTCGAGCTGACAGCAACGATGCTGAGCGAGATCGTTGTCTTTGTATTGCTTCTATGGTATTTCAAACGCCGTGGCATGGCGCTTCGGCAGATCGGACTTTGGGCTTCCTCTCCGGTACGCGGCTGGGTTGCGGCGGCAATAGTAGCGGGAGTCTTTATATGGTTTAATCTGGTACTTCCCCTCAGCAATGAGATGAATCTTGCAGAGATAAGTCTCTTTCATATTTACAACTCGCTCATAGCAAGTGTGGTCGCCGGTTTTGTGGAGGAAATCTTTTTCCGTGGCTTCTTTATGACTGAACTTGCCGGCGCCGGCTTTGGAAAGACAGCACAAGTGGCTATCCCGGCAATTCTGTATGGGTTAGTTCATTCCGCCTGGGGATTGACTTCAGGTATGTCTACCGTGCAAATGATGGGGAGTGCGATAATCGGTACTGCTGTCTTCGGGACATTTTGTTCAATGGTATATTTGGTCAGTCGGCGGAGCTTGATGCCAATCATTTTCGGTCATGCGGCCATCGACTTCGTCATCGAACCCTGGATGTTCATGGTTGCCATAACAATAACTCAAGGACAATGAATAGAGAGGCAAAGATTGCAGCAAATCGAATTGCTGGTCAGTCTCTTCCAGCGGACCATAAAAAGCCGCGGCCGCTGGAAAGCACTTAAGCAAAAACTATGAGTGGAAGATAAACCGATTGCTGGTTGTTGTTTTTCTGCCGCATAACGGCAATGCTATAGAGCTTTATCTGCGCATAATAGGTGTAGCAACGACATTCGCTTACTGAAAAGGTAGAGTGAAAACAAGAATTGGCTCAAAGTTTAGTGCTCATTTCATCCCGTCCGCCACAGGAAATGAGTTATCCATAGTGGCGGAACGGGACGGCGTGGTTTGTGCAGATGTTAGGCAACAATATTCCAAGAGAGGTCATTATCTTAATCCACCTTAAATAACGGGTGATATAAAACTGCCTCGTAAGAATTATTAGAAGATCGTAAAAATGAAAAACGCAAATAAAATGATTTTAGGATATCTTACCGGTGGTCTTCTTGTTTTCGGAATTGTTCCCTCCTTTTTTTATCTGTTTTCAAATTTATTAGACAGATTATATAGAATTGAAATTACCCAAAATCAATTAATTAAATGGATGCTAATCATTCCACTTCTATCGGTTGGTTTTTTATTTGGTCTGTGGTCTATAATAATTCAAAATGTTGTTGGCAAAGGGGGACCATTAGAAATATCAACTATTGAAATTAGTCCAAAAACAAAAAACCTTGTTGTATCAGGACCATATAAATATACCAGAAATCCAATGCTATTTGGTACTTTTTTAGTATATCTTGCTATAGCTATCCTGATAAATTCATTAAATGCGATATTTTTAGTAATTTTATTGGTGATATTTATGCTATTAGTCGTTGTGAAAGAGGAAGAAAAGAGATTAATAAAAGATTTTGGCAATCAATACGAAGAATATCGTAGCAAAACACCAATGATTATCCCATGGTTTCCCAGAAATAAGTCAATGAATTAAAAACTGCACCACGATAAAATGGCTTTTCAAAGTAACTGGGGTAAAATAGAATGGTTGATAATGATGTACCTTGAACAATATTGGTTATGGGCAAATCTAAAAATGCAATTGCCCCAAAAACATAAACAGGAGTTACAATGAAAATTTCGTATCAGCTTATTCGGCTCAATCTTGTTCTTTTCTTTTGCCATTTTTTAATAGTCCAACTTTGCGTAGCGCAAACAGCCCATGATTCACTGACCTATTACTGCCACTCTTTTATCAAGATCAAAACTGCCCAGGGAATGGTCATCTATATTGATCCCTATAATGTCAATGCTTTTCAAGATTCAGCAGATGTTGTCTTGATTACCCATGAACACCCAGACCATAATGAAATCGGTCGGATTATCCAAAAGTCAACGTGTCAGGTTATTCGAGCTGCAAACGCCATATCGGGCGATACCTATAATTCGTTTACTATTGGATCAATAATTGTCCAGGGGTTTCCAGCCTACAACAGCCATCATTCAAAAAGCAGTTGCGTCGGGTTCGTTGTATCGTTTAACGGAATCAAGCTTTATCATGCCGGCGATACCGGAAAAATACCGGAAATGGCTGAATTGACTGACCAACACATTACTTATGCGCTGCTTCCGATGAGTGGCGTTTATTCTATGACTCCCGAAGAGGCAACTGAAGCAGCCGCAATAATTAAAGCAGTCTACGACATTCCAATCCATACTGCGATTCCTCCAGGTACTTATAGCGATGCCGTCGTTGCCCGGTTTACTTCACCAAACAAATTAGTTGTCCACCCCGGTTCAACGATTGAGTTAGTGGCGGTGGAAACAGATGTCAAAGTAACTCCACCGGTGCCAACCGGATTCAGACTCGACCAGAATTATCCTAATCCCTTTAATCCGTCAACAACCATTTCATTCAATATCCCAACCAAAGAATTTATTTCGTTGCAGATTTTTGATCTTTTAGGAAGAGAATTTACTACCATTGTTGCGGAAGAATTATCTGCCGGCACTCACTCCATTCTGTGGAATGCGGTCGGGCTGTCAGCCGGATTATATTTTTACCAGCTCCGAGCGGGAAGTAATTGTGAAACAAAGAAACTAATGATTCTCAAGTGAGTGGTACACCACGCTCAACAGTGGCAGGAATGACACTCACGCTTTCTAAATGAATAATTTTACTAATGGGCTTTTTGTGGAAATAAAAGCTCAAATCCAAATAGAATACATGACTCGCTTTGATCCATCGGAAAGAAGTCTATTACCCAGAAGGAACTAACAACTCAAGCGAAACTTCTGTAAATTTAAGACAGTTATGACTACTCATCATAAAATAATAATCGGTGATTCACGAAAAATGGCTGAAATTCCCGCTGAATCCGTTCATCTCGTGGTGACCTCCCCGCCTTATTGGCAACTCAAGGATTACGGGAACAATAACCAGTTGGGTTTCCATGATTCATACGAGAGTTATATTAATAATCTGAATCTCGTCTGGAATGAGTGTTTCCGAGTGCTGCACAAGGGGTGTCGGCTCTGCATCAACATCGGCGACCAGTTCGCCCGCTCGGTCTATTATGGCCGATACAAAGTTATTCCGATCAGAACCGAAATAATTAAATTCTGTGAGACTCTTGGAATGGACTACATGGGAGCTATCATCTGGCAGAAAGTAACCACAACGAATACCACTGGCGGTGCAACCGTGATGGGCTCCTTCCCATATCCCCGAAACGGAATTCTCAAGATTGATTACGAGTTCATCCTGATTTTCAAAAAACTAGGTGACCCACCCAGAGTAACCCGAGAAACAAAAGAACTTTCCAAACTAACCACAGAGGATTGGAACACCTATTTCGCGGGACACTGGAATTTTGGCGGTGAGAAGCAAGACAAACACTTAGCTATGTTCCCTGAAGAACTCCCGCGAAGGCTCATTCGAATGTTCACTTTCGTTGGCGATACTATCCTCGATCCTTTTCTTGGCAGTGGAACAACTTCCCTAGCAGCTAAAAATCTCAATCGGAACTCAATCGGATATGAAATCAATCCATCCTTTATTTCGGTAATCAAGAACAAACTCAAGATCAATGAACGAATTCTTTTTGGTGATGCCACCTTTGAATTCACTACCCAGGAAAATGCAAGTATCAGTTTCAGCAAAGAAATCGCCCGGTTGCCATACAGGTTCCGCGACCCACACGCCCTTGATAAAAAGATAGACCCGCGCAAACTAAAATTCGGATCGAAAATTGAGAATGGTGACAATGGTAATACAGGTGAGCTATACACTGTCAAAGATATCATCAGCTCCATATTGCTAAAATTGAACAACAATCTTAATGTCAGGCTTCTTGGTCTTTGCGAGGAGCCATCATTTCGAGAACAAGCCATTCAGTACCTTGAAACTAAAGCGAAAGGTCAACGAATCTATCTCAAATTCGATCAAGATAAATACGACGAGGCTGGCAATTTGCTCGCCTATGTGTATTTAAAGAATAAAACATTCATAAATGCCCATCTAGCAAAGACCGGATTCGTTTCGGTAGACAATACTCGACATTTCAAGTTCCAGCAAAAATTCCTAAACCTTAAGAACGAACAACACAAACAATTCCATATCAACAAAAAGGTTTTATGAAAATCACTCTTAGTTCAGCAGAAGTACGCGAGTTGCTGGACGCCCCTCCCCCTAAATTACCCACATATGTCTCACCAATCCTGAATCTCGCAAATCGTTTTGCTTCCGGTACAAGACCAAAAGTGGTCGGTCAAATGTCAGAGTTAATCCAACAATTTGATGGTCGTACTCTGGACGACTGGGCTGCTTGGTATCAAGAACGATATCCTGATGCTATGGACAAAGCTATCCGTCTTATTCGAAACAAACTCACCGAGTTTAAAAATGTCATTGATAACATTACAGACGAGATGATAGAACTTTGGGTTAAAGACCTCGTTCTTGTCAAGACTTTCATTGGGCTAAAGTTTCAAGAGGCGATTCTTAAAAAGGTCGCAGATGCCACTGGTCAAGTTTATGCTCTCGCATCCCCGGAACAAGAAGCCAACGGTATAGACGGTCTCATTGGAGATCGCGAGGTATCCATCAAACCATCGTCCTGGAGAGACCAGGTAATTCAGCGAGAGAATCTTCAAGGTGCGTTAATTTATTATCACAAGACTGACGACGGTCTTGAGATTGAATTTAAATCATCTGATTTTCTGCAGTGAGGATTCTACTACTTCGACCAACAAGCTTAATAACTCATATATGCCCATAAAATCAACTGAATCAAGTGTCATTACCGCCATGGATGGAACCGATATCGGGCTTTTTCCATTCCTGCCATATATCTTTCAAGACCTCTGGGAGTTAGGCTCGAATCCCGAAGTTATCATCAGCTTGATTGGCGATCAGTTTATCAAATACGACAACCTAAAAGTCCTCGATTTAGGTTGCGGAAAGGGAGCGGTGTCAGTCAAGCTAGCCAAAGCACTTGGCTGCCAGTGTCATGGAATTGACGCCGTGCCGGAGTTTATCACCTATGCCCAAACGAAGGCGATCGAAAATAATGTCGCCGAACTCTGCCGGTTTGAGGTTGGTGATATTCGGGAAAAAGTGAAATCTCTATTTAACTTCGATGTCATTATTCTGGGCTCGATCGGACCGGTCTTTGGCGATTATTACACAACCTTGACCGCTCTCTTAAAATGTCTCAGCGATTCGGGTATTATCATCATGGATGACGGATATATCGAAAATGACAGCAAATTTACCCATCCCTTAATGCAAAAACAGGCGGCAATCTTCACCCAGATTCAATCCGCCGGAATGGAGCTGATCGGGGAGGTCATCGCCGATAAGGATAAAATCAAGGAGTCGGATAATTTCATCATTGAAAAATTGGAAAAAAGATGTTTAGAATTGGTTGACAAGTATCCGCAAAAGAGAGGACTTTTCCTGGATTACATTCGCAAACAATATGAGGAAAACGATATTCTGGAAAATGATGTAATCTGTTCGACGATGGTCATCAGGAAGATTAAGTAATCAGACGAAAAATGCTTTGGCATAGAAAATTGGCGGCATCTATGAAATTGACCGCCCGGAAAGCGGAGTTTTTAACAAGGCTGGGAAATTATTTGTCTGAGTCCCGATCTATCGGGACGAGTTAATAATTTCCCCCGTTAAAAACGAAGATTTCAGGTCAATTACATACAGCCGCAAGCGTTTTTCGTCCTTTTTGCGCTTCAAAAAGGACTGTAAGGAAATTGTATTAACAATGTTTTAATTTTTTATATCACAACGCACCTGCCCGATTTAGTTTTCATGCAGGGAGCGACGTAACCCAGTTTTTTAGTGTGATGAAAACCATTAGACTATTAAACAAATTTTTACTATAATTCAGAAGTTAAAGACCGAGGCTCACATGGAACGCAAATTTATCAAAGATTTCCAGGAGAATACAACCATCAGCGGATTCTTCATCGTCTTTGCCAAAGATCTTCGCAAGACTAAAACCGATAAGGATTATCTCGATTTGACGCTGATGGACAAAACCGGCTCGATCAACGCCAAGA
>Ga0208828_1000433_pt1 | contig 18660 bp, 14 predicted proteins | sample Kivu_160m_FD_185487 | JGI IMG/M metagenome (GOLD analysis project Ga0208828, IMG submission 185487) | Freshwater microbial communities from Lake Kivu, Western Province, Rwanda to study Microbial Dark Matter (Phase II) - Kivu_160m (SPAdes)... | ecosystem: Environmental > Aquatic > Freshwater >... | reverse complement strand
TAGAGTCCCATTGGGTATCTTTTCTGTTTTAATACTTTTCCCATGCATGTCAATGATTTCAATGCATTGATTGTTACTTTTTGTGAACTCCTTAAATTGAGTAATGATATAGGAAGTAGCCGGATTTGGAAATACAGTAAATAGTATTTCTTTTTCATTTGAAATGTTTCTGGTCCGGATCCTGGTTGCTTGCTTTAATCCGGGATTTGGCAGAACAATGGGTTCATTGTATTGAAGAGTATCCGTGGTTGTCAATATCGCTCTTGCATAGGCAGATGATAAATAGGTATTTTCGTTGATCATGGAATACAGGATGCTTTTCGAAACAGAATCTGGTTTTAATGTATTTCCATCGTTGATCATTTGAATATACGCAAGCAGATAATATCCAAAGGAAGAATACTCATTTGATTCTCTGTTTGTTAATTAAAGGAGTTAAATATACGAATAAAATAAATAAGTTCAAGGAAAAACAAGCGGACAAGCGGACAGGCGGACGAAGGGTCAATGAGGAAGGAGGAAGGAGGAATGAGGAATAAAAGTGGAAAATTCCAACGTCCAATATCTAACATCCGGCATCCGGCATCTGGCATCAGGCATCAGATATCGCGCATCCCGCATCGCAAGCCTTACAACCGAAAATACTCCTTGAACCCGGCCAGCACGTTGGCCACGGCTACGGCGGAGAGGATGAGTCCCATGATCCGGCTGATGACTGCGGCGCCGCTGTTCCCGATGTATTTGAACAACCTGGCGGAGAGCGCCATGAAGAGCCAGGCGATGAGCATGACGGCCATCATGGTAAGGGAGGTAAACAGCTGATCCAGCACGTCGTGTTTGCTGTTCTCGGTAAGCAGGATGGCCGCCAGGATGGCTCCCGGGCTGGCCATGGAGGGCATTGCCAGCGGGAAGACCGCTTTGTCGGTGCTTCCCGAAATTTGCTTCATCTCTTTGTCCGCCTTGCTCTCACCGAATAACATGGTCAGGGCAAAGAGGAACAGGATGATCCCGCCGGCAATCTGAAAGGTGGAGAGTGGGACGTTGATCGCGTTGAGGATCAACTCGCCTGCAACTACAAAGAAAATCAATACAATGGCAGCGACCAGGGCCGACTTCCACGCCATGATCCGTTTTTCCCTGGCGGTGGCTGTTGCCGTAACCGCGATAAACACCGGGATGGTCCCGATGGGATCAATCACCGTGAAAAAGGTGATGAAATCGGTTAACAAATTATACCCCATACTCCCTAATTACTTAATTTCCTAATTTCCTAATTTCCTGCCTCCCCCCAACCCCTTCAACTCACTCAACAACATCCTGACCTCCTCCTTGCGAATGAGAAAATCCCTGACTTTCACCTTTGCAATCACCACAAAGAGGATGATCTGGTAAATGGTGGCAGCGGTATAGGCAGCCGATGCTGCCATACCTGCCCCGATGATCCCGTAAACGGGAATCAGCCACAGGCTGAGACCAATGGTGAATAGCAATCCGATCCCTGACGCCATCGCACTGTGGACCGGTTTTCCCATCCCCGAGAAGAAGGCGCTGAGGAGAATGGAAAAGGAGAGGGCAATGATCCCAACCGCCAGGCTGATGATGACCGGCTTGACTTCACTGAATTCGGGGCCGAAGACAAATACAAAAAAGCCGGCAGGCAGCAGGAGCAATACTCCGACGATCACCAAAGAGGCCAGCACGCCCGCTTTGCTGAAGGCAAGGGTGACTTTTACCGCATAGTCCATGCGCTTTTCATTGCTGATCCGTGAAAGCTGCACCATGGAGATGCTTTGCGGAACGATCCACACCCCCTCCGAAAGCTGAACCCCTGTGGAGTAGACCCCCAGTGCGGCTTTGCCGATCATATGCTCAATGAAGTAATAACTGAGCCGGTAATTGAACAGCTGGAAAATGTTGGCAGCCTGCGCCCAGCTTCCGAAGGCCAGGATCTCCCGGATCACCCGCTTCATCCCGGTCAACTCGATCCGTTGAAGCTGTCCGCTGATCAGGAAAAAACTTCCCAGGAACATGACGGTATAGGAAACATACATCGCATATACATAAACCATCACCTCCCGGTTCTGGGTAAAGAGAAAAAAGAGGAGAAGGACGGCTATCAGGGAAGCTACCTGTAAGATTGTCAACACATTGATCGCCCTGATCCGTTCTTTCCCAAGAAGGATCATAGTATTCACCGTAAAGAGCGAATGGAGGGCCGAGAGAATCAGAACATGAAGAAAGAAACCCTGCGGGATGGCCTCAACAACGTAGAGGATAACGGTGCAAAGCAGGGAGGCGATTCCTCCCCACAGGTAAGCAGGGACAAAAAGTTTCAGCAGCGGGATCCGGGGCACCAGATAGACCAGTGCCGCCCCGCCAATGAAATTGTTGACCAGCTGGACGATCGTGACGGCCAGGATGATCAGGCTGACGACGCCGACCTTCTCGGCGCCAAGGTAGCGGGCGTTCAGCACCACGATCGCCAGCATCAGGGCAGCCGCCACTATCCGCGTAAAAACCGTTCCAAGGATCTTTCTAAACATCGCCCCTCACGTGTTGGTAAACATGGAGAAGCTGGTCGCCAACCGAAGAAGCATCGAATCGGTTGCCTAAATCCCGGCGGATCGCTTTCCGGTCATAGCTCCGGCAGGCATCCAGCATCCGGTTGACCCCTTCGGTCAACGCATCGGGATCGCCGGGTGGAATGAGCATTCCGTTGCGTTCGTTGATCACCTCGGGGGCAATGCCCACCGCAGTGGATAGCACCGGAACACCGTGGGCAAGACTCTCCACGATCACCGTCCCAAAGGTCTCATACCGGCTGGACAGGACTGCAAAATCCGCCTCCTCAAACAGACTGGCGAGTTCCTTCTCATCTTTTAAACCGGTAAAAATAACACTATCTTCCGGCAGTCCGATCTCCACTGCAAGCTGCTGCATGGCGTCCCGGTCAGGGCCATCACCCACCAGCAGGCACTGAAAATCGGATCGTTTGCCGGAGATCTCCCTGACAGCCCGGAGAAGTCCGGAGATATTCTTGGCACGGTCATCGAAACAGGAGACATGGAGAAAGCGCTTTCGCGGATCTTCCCGGATGAGTTCCTTCGTTTCCGGTGCAGGTGTGTTGACCACATTGGGCACCACGAAAAAATGCGGGTTATCCAGCCGGCAATTCAGCATCGCTTTTTTCAGCGTCTCCGAAACCGCGATCACCGCCGAAGCCCTTCCAACCAGATAGTGTGTCAGCCATTTTCTGATCCCTCCCCTGTAGGTCCCATTGGCCGGAAAGTACCGCGACCAGTGTTCCGAGATCACATGGGGCACATGGTAGCGACGACTGAGCCGGTGTCCGATCAGGGCTTCACGGGTCAGGATATGCGAATGTACAATATCAGGGACGAACTCCCCGATCACCTCCAGTCCGCGACGATGGGCCCGGTAGAAATTCCGCATGCTGATCAGCCAGCGAAGGAATGGCACCGGAGTTTCCGGTACATGAAAATAGACACGGATGGCCACCACGCCCGCCTCTTCGGCATAATCGATCTCAAACGCGTTGGGACAGTCTGGATCCGGATGGACATACAGCACCGCTACATGATGTTCCGCTGCAAGGGCTTCAGCCTGCCTCTGGATGAACAACCCTGGCATCGGATCGTACCGGTGCGGATACCAGCGGGGCAGGAAGAGAATGTTCAACGGAGAATAGGACATGGGGTAAAATTACGAATAAGGAATTGAGAATTGAAAATTGAAAACTAAAGATTATTGCCCACTGCCTACTGCCCACTGCCTACTGCCCACTTCTTTCAAATAAACTTTCATCGATGAACTTTATTGCATTTTGCAGCCGTTCAATACCAAGCCCGGAGACTACCCTGAAGTTTCTGCCTCTTTCCTGCAGCGCTGAATGATATAAATTGAAGAGATGTTCACGCATCAGCGGGTGCTCCCGCTGGGGATCGTACTCCCATGGAATGTCGATGTCACACAGGAGGTACAGATCATACACCCTCCTCTCCACCTGATGCAGGATCCATGGATCGCAACGGCCATACTTCACCTCGCTCCAGATTTCTGTGACCAGCGCTTCGGTGTCGCAAAAAAGATAAGCAGGGGATGTCTTACCGTTGCCGAGTTGCTGCTCCATCTCCTCCTCCTGCCTGAGCTGTTCCCTGGCAATGGCGAGAATATCCTGCTCTACGTAAGGCCTTCCCAGCCGGTCAATGTAGGCACGGGCATATTCAGCCACCCAGCGGGTGTGGTAATGCGCAGCCAGCTGTTCCGCCAGCTTTGATTTCCCTGTCGATTCAGGTCCGGTGATCGCTATAATTTTCAGGTTTCAGGTTTCAGGTTTCAGGTTTCAGGTTTCAGGTTATATTTTCCGTTTTTCCTGTCCGCTTGTCCGCTTGTTCGCCTGTCCGCCTGTCCGCTTGTCCGCTTGTCCGCTTGTTTTCCTCACTCCTCATTCCTCATTGAGATTAGCTTTCTTCTCCATTCAATGAATCCGAACACAGCGATAACCGTGAAGACCAAAAACTGAAAGGCGCTGAAATAGAGGTTCAGCCAGGCGAAGAGGCCGATGGAGATCACATCACCGGTGATCCATAGGATCCAGTGCTCGATCTTCTTCTTTGCCAGCAGCCACATGGCTATGATATACAGGGAGGTGGTGAAGGCATCCCACGACGGGATCTCGCTGTCGGTGAACCATTGAAGGAGGAACCGCCCCATCAAGAAAAACACCAGGATGAGCGCCACATAGATCAATATCTCTTTCGGGTGCAATCGTGTGATCCGTATCCGGTCGTCCTCCTGGGTTTTCCGCAACCAGTTGTACCAGCCATAGATGCTCATCACGGCATAAAACAGATTGATCCCGGCATAGGCGTAAAGCCTTGCATCGAAACAGATAAAGACGTAAATCAAGACATTGATGATGCCGAAAGGATAAACCAGGATATTCTCCTTTTTCATGAACCAGACGCTCAGGAGCCCGCACGCTACGGCAAAAAGCTCCAGGATGGTTGTCTGGGTTCCAACGATGAGAATCGGATCGGTCAGCAAATAAACAGGTTTAAATGAATGCTTTTTCAGCTTGAGGCAAAGATATTTTAAAATTATCAGGAACAGGGATTATCTCTTCAGATTTGACTTATTTTTGCATCCTCCTGACACATACAACATGCCTCCGATGGCTCACCTGCAGTTACCGTTTGTTGTGACGCTGTTATTGTTGTTGCTTTGTGCCAGGGTTCTGGGAGAACTTTTTGAAAGAATCGGGGCGCCGGCTATGATTGGTGAAGTACTGGCAGGTGTCTTGCTTGGGCCATCCATTATCGGCCTGATCGCTCCATCCCCAGAAATCAATGTCATTTCCGACCTGGCTGTGTTCCTACTTGTGGTGATGGCCGGCATGGAGATCTCACCAGGAGATATATGGCGATCACTAAATGCCAGAACGTTCTGGATTGCGTTATTCGGGTTCATGGTTCCATTCATGAGCGGTGCCCTTGTGGGATTTGCCCTGGGCTATAATCTCCTTTTTGCTTTTTTTATCGGATTGTGTGTCTCTATTACAGCCCTACCTGTCATCGTCAGGATACTTGCAGATCTGGACCAGTTGCAAACCCCTTTAGGGCAAAAAATTATCACGTTGGCCATTTTCAATGATGTGCTGACACTTCTGATTTTTGGCATTCTACTTGATTTTCACAGTGAAACAGGATCTGTAAGACCATTTTTCCATTCTGTGGGTATCACCGTATTGAAGCTTGGAATTTTCATTCTTTTGCTTGGAATCGTCTACCGGATCCTACAATATGCTTCTAAGAGACTCGATTTCCTGACCATCAAGCTCGACAGGCTTTTAAAATCACTCAAGGGGAAGGAATCGCTTTTCGCCCTGGTCATGCTGTTTATCCTGGCGTTTGCCAGTATTTCTGAATTTCTTGGGATCAATTTTATCGTCGGAGCATTTTTTGGGACCATACTCATTCCACGGGTAATTGTTTCAAGGGAAGATTTTCGCCGGGTTAAGGAATCGGCCACCGGCATCTCCTCCGGGTTCCTGGTCCCTATATTCTTTGCAGCTATGGGTGCATCGTTCAGCCTTTCAGTCCTGAAAGATTTTAACCTCTGTATCTTGCTCTTGCTAACGGCAATCACCAGCAAAATCCTGGGAGGGTTCCTCGGGGGAGTTTTTTCGGGAATGAACAGAAAGGAATCCCTGATTCTCGGAATCGGGATAAATGCCGGAGGCGTCATGGCCCTTGTGATGGCCAATATTGCACTGATCAAGGGGCTGATCGATCAGCATATCTTCTCCATACTCGTATTGCTTTCCTTGATCACCACGTTGCTGACTCCTCTATTGCTCAAGGTCAGCTTACATAAAACAAAACAATCATCCTGAAAAAACAAGGCCATATTCGGACCTGATCCAAGACGCACGATGCTGCTGCCGGGTTTCCCCGGGGCAGTCGACCTCTGCACCCTTTTTCGGCTGATCCGGGTGTAAAAAATAGTACATTTGCTGCGAAAAAAACTTGCTGAACCATGCTGGATCTTCTTAAATTCCTGATTGACTTCATCCTGCACATAGACAAACACCTCCTCCAGATCGTTTCGGATTACCAAACCTGGACTTACCTCATCCTCTTCCTCATCATCTTCATGGAGACCGGGTTTGTGGTCACCCCTTTCCTGCCGGGAGATTCGCTGCTCTTTGCCGCCGGGACGATCGCCGCCATGGATGGCAGTCCCCTCAGTGTTTATGTGATCATCCCGCTGTTGATCTCAGCCGCATTTCTGGGCGACAACACCAATTACTTCATTGGCAAGTTTCTGGGACACAAAGTGTATGAGAAGAATTACCGGCTGATCAAGCGGGAATACCTTGACCAGACTCATCAATTCTACGAGAAGCACGGGAGGGTCACCATCATCATTGCACGGTTCATGCCCATCATCCGGACCTTTGCCCCGTTTGTAGCAGGGGTCGGAACCATGCAGTACCTCCGGTTTGTCTCCTTCAGCATCATTGGGAACATCATTTGGGTTGTCCTGTTTACCCTCGCCGGATATTTCTTCGGAAACATCCCCCTGATCAAAAATAATTTCACCATCGCGATTTTAGGGGTTATATTTGTATCGATCCTTCCGATGATCATTGCCGGGATCAAGCGTTACCTCGCTAAACGGAAGAGCAGAAAAACCGCATGAAACGAGCTGCCCACAAAAGCCAGATCACCGGAGCCTCCACTGCCGGGGTGCTGATCACCCTGGGGATCATCTTCGGCGATATCGGGACTTCACCTCTTTATGTGATGCGCGCGATCATCCATGGCGCCGACACGATTTCCGACCTGTTCATCCTGGGAGGTCTTTCCCTGGTTTTCTGGACGCTCACACTGCAAACCACAATAAAATACATCACCATCACCCTCCGGGCCGACAACAAAGGGGAAGGCGGGATTTTTGCCCTCTTTGCCCTGATCCGCAAACGGGCCAAATGGGCGTTTATCCTGGCCATGATCGGAGGATGCACCCTGTTGTCTGATGGCGTAATCACCCCAGCCATCACCATCGTATCCGCCGTGGAGGGACTGATCATCGTCAACCCGAGAATCCCGGTGGTGCCAATTGCCCTGGCCATCATCACCGTGCTCTTCTTTATTCAGAAATACGGGACCAAGGTCGTTGGCCACTCCTTCGGGCCGATCATGCTGATCTGGTTCACTATGTTAGGCACCCTTGGATTCCTTCAGATCATCCATTATCCCATCGTACTTAAAGCCATCAACCCTTACTACGGTTATTATTTCCTGACCCACTTTCCCGAAGGGTTCCTGCTGCTCGGGGCGGTCTTCCTGTGTACCACGGGAGCAGATGCCCTCTATTCGGACCTCGGGCACTGCGGACTGAAAAACATCCGGATCTCCTGGAGTTATGTCAAGGTCACTTTGTTGCTGAACTATTTCGGCCAGGGAGCCTGGATCCTGATCCATGCCGACCGGGTGAACGAATGGACCAATCCCTTTTATGCCATCATGCCCTCCTGGTTCCTGGTGTTCGGGATCGGCATTGCAACAGTGGCGGCCATCATTGCCAGCCAGGCCATGATCACCGGCTCCTTTACCCTGATCAGTGAAGCGATCTCCCTGAACTTCTGGCCCAAGATCAAGATCAACTACCCCACCAATATCAAGGGACAGATGTACATCTCAAGCATCAACTGGATCCTTTATCTCTGCTGCGTTTTCGTCGTCCTCTTCTTCCAGAAATCAGCCAACATGGAGGCGGCATACGGACTCACCATCAACATCACAATGCTGATGACCACCCTGCTGTTGAGTATTTACATGTATTACAGAAAAGTCCCCGTATACCTTATCGGACTCTTCCTCACGGTCTACCTTTTCATTGAAGGGGCCTTCCTGGTGGCCAACCTCAACAAATTCATCTACGGCGGATGGTTCACCTTCCTACTGGGAAGCCTGCTGTTCCTTGTCATGTATATATGGTTCAACGGCCGGAAAATAAAAAATTCGTTCATCGAATTTGCTAAAATTGAGAACTATGCGGAGATCATTACCGCACTGCATGCAGATGAGACCATCCCGAAGTGCGCCACCAACCTTGTGTTCCTCACCAAAGCCAACAAGGTGACGGACGTGGAGACCAAGATCCTCTATTCGATGCTGAATAAACAGCCCAAGCGGGCCGATGTCTATTGGCTGCTGCATGTCGACATCCTGGATGAGCCGCATGTGCTGGAGTACAAGATCACCCATCTGATCCCCGACATCATGATCAAGGTGGATTTCAGGATCGGGTTCAAGGTGCAGCCACGGGTCAATCTCTTCTTCCACCAGGTGATCGAGGAGATGAGCCGCAACAACGAGATCGACCTGATCAGCCGGTACGACTCCCTCCGGAAATTCCATGTGACCAGTGATTTCAGGTTTATCGTCATCGACCGGATCCAGAACTACGACTTTGATTTCCCACCCCGGGAACAGTTTATCATGGATATGTATGCCGTCTTTAAGAAATTCGGGATCAGCGAAGTAAGAGCGTTGGGGCTCGACACCAGTAACGTGACGGTTGAAACGGTTCCGATCTATGTGGACAAAGAGATCCCCGGACTGCTTACGCCTGACGAGAAGCAGGATCCTTCGTGATTCCGGTTCGGCAGGCGTTGCCTGCCGGTCTATTGCACTTTTCGCCGGATCACCTGGCGCACTGAACGGACGATATCGGGCGTATCCAGGCCATACCTGGTCAGCAACTCTTCCGGTTTCCCGCTCTCACCAAATGTATCGTCCACTGCCACCATCTCCATCGGAACGGGATGATGCCTGACAAGGAACTGGGCGATGCTGTCGCCTAACCCTCCGTTTCGCATGTGCTCTTCAGCGGAAACAATGCATCCCGTTTTACGGACGGAATCCAGGATTACCTGTGTATCAAGCGGTTTGATAGTATGGATGTTGATCACCTCAGACCGGATCCCCTCCCCGGCCAGGATCTCAGATGCTTCCAGCGCTTTCCATACCAGATGCCCCGTAGCCACGATCGTCACATCGGTTCCCTCTTCAAGCATCACGGCCTTGCCGATCATAAATTCCTGATCGGGAGGAGTGAAGTTCGGCACTTTGGGACGGCCAAAACGCATGTATACCGGGCCTACATGAAGCGCAATGGCTTTGGTGGCGGCTTTGGTCTGGTTGAAATCGCAGGGACTGATCACCGTCATGTTGGGTAACATCTTCATCATGCCGATATCTTCGAGGCTCTGGTGGGTGGCGCCATCCTCCCCAAGGGTGACCCCCGCATGGGAGGCACAGATCTTTACATTCTTTTGCGAATAGGCCACCGACTGCCGGACCTGGTCATACACCCTGGCTGTCGAAAAATTGGCGAAGGTGCCGGTAAAGGGGATCTTTCCCCCGATCGTCATGCCGGCCGCCAGTCCGATCATGTTGGCTTCGGCAATCCCGACCTCGAAAAACCGGTCGGGAAACTCCTTCGCGAACCCGTTCATCTTCAGCGATCCGGTAAGGTCGGCGCAAAGGGCAACGATGTTCTCATTCTCCCTCCCGAGTTCCAGCAGTCCCTCCCCAAAACCTGACCGGGTGTCTTTAGAACCAAGATTCTGATACTCTTTCATTGGTTATGATCTTATATATTATCTTTGGCTTTTGGCTTTTGGCTTTTGGCTTTTGGCTTTTGGCTTTTGGCTTTTGGCTTTTGGCTTTTGGCTTTTGGCTTTTGGCTTTTGGCTTTTGGCTTTTAGCTCTTGCTATAAGTCTATTGTCTCCTCCTGGCCTGCTCCTATGGTTAACCTTTTTTCCATTGTATCTTTCTGATGCCGGGATGCCTTCAACCGGTAGATGAAGAGATAATCCCCCGGCTGAAGCTCTCTTGTTTCTGACGGCTGATCCGGATGGATCTGATCCACCCAGATGAGATCCTGACCCCGGTCCCCCTCGCCGCCTGCCACCATGTACAGAGCGCCCACCACCGGCACCGGTTGCCTGATGGTGATCCGGCCCGGGGAAGGAATTCTGAGTTGCGTAATGATATCGGGTTCAATCTGCACCCCGTTAAAATTCATCCGGGGCGCGGTGAGCACCGTGACATCATAAATTCCGGCAAGGTATTTCTCCATCCGGTTGCTTGGCTGGACATTGATGGCCTCCCCGCTTCCGCCGGGGCGAATGATGCAGGGGATGGCCACCTCACCGGAATGAATGAACTCAAGATAGCCCTGGGAGGCATCCAGATCGATCACCTGGTGTTTGCCGGGATCGATCCACACCGACTCTTTCCTCAGCGGGGGAATGGTCTGAACCACAATGTCGTATGTGATCAGGGGATCCAGGTCGATCGTATCCGGAAGCCCCTGGTCATTCAAGGTATGAATGAACTGATACAACGCTCTTCCCGTGACGTGATCATACAGGGTCACCGGAACATCCGTCTGGGTCGGATTGCCCTCTTTATCGAGCAGGTTGATCTGCGCGGTGGTAGCTTTCAGCGTAGTGGCGACAATGGTTTTGAGTGCACGGCCATACTCTTTCTCGTTGGCCGCGTTGTAATAATTCCCCATGCACCCGAACTGGGCCTGCCTGTTCAGGCCAATCCCCACAATGAACGGCCGGAGGAAGATCCCCTTTTGCTGCAGGGTTCTGGAGATCTCGCAGGGATCCCCTCCGCAGGCTTCCAGCCCGTCGGTGATCAGGATGATCACGTTCCGGCAATCATCGCACGCCGGAAAATCAGAAGCCGTCTGTTGCAATGAATAGGCAATCGGCGTCGTACCGGATGGACTCAGTCCGCCAAGGAGACTCCTGATCGAGGCGAAATTGTCCTTTCCGAAAGGGACCATCATGTAAGAGGCCTCACAGCCTGAGCCCTCTTCCCGTTTCGGACCGTAAACCCGTAACCCCACCTCCAGGTCGTTTTTCCCCTGCAGGCTGTCGAGGATCCCCGTCAGGACAGCCACGGCGATCCGGTACTTCGTATCGCTCTGCCAGTGGTCAGCCATGCTTTCAGAGGCATCCAGCACAAACAGAATCCTGGTGACCGGACCGGAATACCCTGCCAGCCAGGTCATTAAAAGGAATCCAGTCATTACAATGCTTTTCGCCATTCGCTTTTCGCCTTTCGCTATTTCGCTATTTCGCTATTTCGCTATTTCACCAGTCCGCTTGTCCGCTTGAGCTAGTAGTCCCCCATCGTCTCTTCTAATTGCGCCAACGCTTTTGCCGCCTGTTCATCATTCGGAGGAACCCCATGCCATTCATGGTTGTCTGCCATGAAATCCACCCCAAAACCCATTTTGGTGTGCATGATGATCCCTACCGGCATCCCCTGGTGCAACTGCTTTTCCGCAAGGGCCAGATGATCCAGGATATCTTTTATGTCGTTGCCGTTCATCTCCAGCACCTTCCAGCCGAATGATTCCAGCTTGGCCCTCAGGTTACCCAGTGGGAGTACCTCATCGATGGGTCCGTCGATCTGTTTTTTGTTGTAATCTATTACGGCAATGATGTTATCCACCCCCTTGGCTGCCCCGTACATCAGCGCTTCCCAGTTCTGGCCCTCCTGCAGTTCTCCGTCTCCCGTCAAACAATAGACCGTCTTCCCGTCCCCGTTGAGTTTTTTACTGATGGCGGCACCCAGGGCCACCGACAATCCCTGTCCCAGGGAACCGGAAGCCATTCTGACTCCCGGCGTTTTGTCCGTCACGGAAGGATGTCCCTGAAGCCGGCTGTCAAGCTTGCGGAACGTTTCGAGTTCATGCAGGGGGAAATAGCCATATCGTGCCAGCACACTGTACCAGGCCGAGGAGAGATGGCCATTCGAAAGGAAAAAGATATCCTCATTTGTCCCGTCCATCGAGAACTTGTTGGGATCGGGCCGCATGACATTGAAATAGAGTGCCACCAGAAAATCCGTTGCTCCAAGGGATCCTCCCGGATGTCCGGAAGCGGCGCCATGCACCATCCGGATGATATCGCGCCTCACCTGGGATGCAATTCTGTTTAAGTCGCTGATTGGTATCATCTTAACAAATATATTTAATCTAAAGATAACCGGTTGGGCCAAAGGTAGACTTTTTGTTTTTTTCGACCGGCCGGCTGTTGAAAAAAAAGGATAATAGTTAAAAACGCTATTTTTGCATGGAACCGCCCAACGCTCCTTTGATGAAAATCCTCCCCATACTTGCCCTGCTGCTGTTCGGAATTCACCTGCAGATCAGTTCAGTTGTCCCTATCGGCTCTGTTGACTATCACAAGATCAGGAAAGAGCGGTGGGTGGATTCAGTTTACCGCTCCCTTTCACTTGATCAGCAGATTGCCCAGTTATTGATGGTGAGGGCCTACTCCAACCGTGACCAGGCTTACAACGACAGCATGACCGGGCTGATCCGTTCGTATGACATCGGTGGGGTCTGTTTTTTTCAGGGCGGTCCGGTAGCCCAGGCGAAGCTGACCAATGCCTGGCAGCGGGCAGCTGCCACCCCATTGCTCATTGCCATTGATGCCGAATGGGGATTGGGGATGCGTCTCGACAGCGTTCATGATTTTCCCTACCAGATGACGCTGGGAGCTTCTCCCGACGACTCGCTGACTTACAGGATGGCCATGGCCATTGCGCAGGAGTGCACGAGGATGGGGATCCAGGTCAACCTCGCTCCGGTGATGGATGTCAACAACAATCCGATGAATCCCGTGATCAATTTCCGGTCGTTCGGGGAGGATCCCGCCACCGTGGCCAGGAAAGGGGACCTGTACATCAAAGGGTTGCAGGATCATGGCGTGATGGCTACGGCCAAGCATTTTCCGGGCCACGGTGACACCGACACTGACTCCCATAAGGAGCTGCCCGTGATCAACCACCGGCCCGGGCGGATGGACTCGGTGGAGCTCTTCCCCTTCCGGGAAGCGATCAGGGAGGGGGTCAACTGCATCATGACGGCCCATCTCTACATCCCTGCATACGACACCACAACCCATCTCGCAGCCACACTGTCGCCCAGGATCGTCCCAGACCTCTTAAAAGACAAACTGAACTTCCGGGGGCTGGCCATCACCGATGCCCTCGACATGAAAGGGGTGACCAAATTCTTCCCTCCCGGAGAGATCGAGGTGAAAGCGCTGCTGGCAGGCAACGATATCCTCCTGCTGCCCCAGGATGTCCCGGCCGCCATCTCCTCCATACGAAAGGCAGTGGATGAAGGGGTTCTTTCCCGGGATCTCATCCGGGAAAGATGCCTCAAGGTGCTCTCCTTCAAATATGACACCGGGCTTGATTTCCCGCGACAGGTAAGCTGTGAACACCTGCTCCCCGACCTCAACCCCGCCTCCTCCGCGAGCCTCACAATGGAGATCTATAAATCGGCCTCCACCGTTGTGAAGAACGAGAATCATCTGCTCCCGCTCACCCTGTTGCAGCGGAGAAACATCGCCTCGGTCTCCATCGGCGACACCGGCATCACTCCCTTCCAGGAGATGCTGGGGTGGTATGCGCCGGTCACCCACTTTCAGATCTCAAAACAAGCCTCTCCGGAAGCGTTTGCAAAACTGGAAGAGCAGCTGCAACCCTTCAACCTGATCCTCATCGGGCTGCACCGCAACAACCTCTTCCCGGCCAGAAATTTCGGAAACCCCGACCAGGTGCTCGACTTCATCGGCGAGACCTGCCGCAAGAAACGAACCGTGCTCGCGCTTTTCGGGAATCCTTACCTGATCAGGTCACTGACCAACAGCGCCGACCTGGAAGCAATCATCACCACCTACCAGGATCAACCAGAAGCCGAAGAGGTGGCGGCCGAGCTGGTCTTCGGGGGGATCGCGGCCAACGGGCAGTTGCCCGTCACCACCGGGAAGTTCGCCTGCGGCACCGGCGTGAAATTCGACAAATCCAGGCTCGAGTTCGTCCTGCCCGAGGAGGTGGGGATCCCATCCCGCAAGCTGCTGGCCATCGACAGCATGGTCACCATCGGGATCGACTCGGCAGCCTACCCCGGCTGCCAGGTCCTGTTTGCCACGAAAGACAAGATCTTCTATTACAAGGCTTTCGGAAATCCAACCTATGAAGAAAAAACACCGGTTTCCAAAACAGACCTTTATGACCTGGCCTCCCTGACCAAGGTGCTGGCCACCACCCTGGCGATCATGAAACTCACCGAGGAGGGGGTGATCCATCCTGACGATCCGCTTTCTTTGCATCTTCCTGAACTCCGGGCCACCGACAAAGAAAAGATCACCATCAGGGAGGTGATGGCACACCAGGCCGGCCTTCATCCCTGGATCCCCTTTTATCTCCAGACCATGGGCGACAGCCTGGAGGAACTGCACATCTACGACACGGCCTGTTCGCCGGGTCACCCGGTAAGGGTGGCAGAACATCTATACATGAAAAGGGATTACTGCGACAGCATCTTTTCATGGATCATCCATTCCAAACTCAGGAGCTCGAAAAACTACAAATACAGCGACCTGGGGTTCTACCTGCTGAGGAAACTCGTGGAACGCAAGACCGGCCTCACCTTTGAAGCCTATCTAGACAAGACATTCTACCGCCCGATGGGGCTCACCACCATGGGATTCAACCCCCGGGACCGTTTCCCACTCAGCCGGATCATGCCGACAGAAAACGACACCCTCTTCCGCAAGCAGCTTCTCCGGGGCGATGTCCATGACCCCGGAGCCGCCATGCTTGGAGGGATCTCAGGCCATGCAGGGCTGTTCAGTGATGCCTTTGACATAGCGGTTCTCCTTCAGATGCTGCTCAATTATGGTGAGTACGGGGGAAAACAATACCTGCTGCCCTCCACCATCCGGGAGTTCACGAAAAAACAGTTTCCCGGGAAAAACAACCGAAGGGGAATGGGCTTCGACAAACCGTTGCCCGATTACGATCCGCTCGGGCCGGCCTGCGAAGCAGCCTCATCTTCCAGCTTCGGCCACTCCGGATTCACGGGAACCTATTTCTGGGTGGATCCTGAAAACGATCTCCTCTATGTCTTCCTCTCCAACCGGGTTTATCCGGATGCCGCGAACAACAAGATCTCCGGGATGGACATCCGGACCAATCTCCATCAGAAGATGTATGAGATCATGGCAGGGGAAAAAGAGAAATGATTACCTTTGTGCCCTGAAGACCATTTAGCATTATTTAATTAACGACTGTGAACACAAAACTGAAATCTTTCCTTTTGTGGGTGTTAGCCTTTGTCATCACACTGGCAGCAGCCTACTATCAACGTACGACCGGCCCGACCTATGAAGTCCGCGGAAAAGTGGTCATCGAAGGTTCGACATACAAGTACAAACTGATCCGCACGTACGACGGCGATGATGACGCCCCTGTGGAGATTACCATCCCCGACCGGGAGGTGACGGGAGAGATGAAATTGAAACGCTATAAAAGCCATGATGAATGGAGCACCGCCTCCATGGTGCGCCAGGGAGAGAAACTGACCGGTTACATTCCCCATCAGCCCATGGCCGGCAAAGTGATGTACCATGTAACCCTGAGCAAAGGGGGAAACAGCTACCTCCTGAATGAAGAACCGGCGGTTATCCGCTACAAGGGGTTTGTGCCGAGAGGGATCCTCATCACCCACATCATCACCATCTTCCTTGCCATGCTCTTCTCCACAAGGACTGCTTTCGAAGTGCTGTTCAAACTGAAGAATACCTACCTGTATACCTGGCTGACCTTCATCTTTCTCACGATCGGAGGGATGTTCCTGGGGCCGGTGGTGCAAAAATATGCCTTTGACGCCTACTGGACAGGCTGGCCCTTCGGGCATGACCTCACCGACAACAAATCCCTGCTGGCGTTCATCTTTTGGGCGGTTGCCCTTGGCTACCAGATCTGGAAGAGGGAGAAGAAAGGATGGGCTGTGGTGGCAGCGGTGATCCTTTTCCTCGTCTATATCATCCCCCACAGCGTGCTGGGATCGGAAATCGACTATACCAAAGAGGGCCAGCAACAGGAAAACCAGAGATAATGCGCTGAATACCAATGAATTTTATGGAGATAACCGTCATCATCATTGCCGTCACTGTCCTGGTTTCCATCATCGGATTCAGCAACGAACCCTTTTTCAACAAGCTGAAGTTCAATCCTTATGATGTAAAACACAGCAATCAGTGGTACCGGTTTTTCACCTATGGATTTCTCCATGCCGGATGGGTCCACCTTCTGATCAACATGTTCGTCTTCTACTCATTCGGACGGTTGGTTGAGATGGCCTACCGGGCGATGTTCAACACCAAGTACATTCTCTATTACCTCCTGCTCTACGTGGGAGCGCTATTGTTATCGGTCATTCCCGCTTTCGGGAAGCATAAGAACGATGTCTTTTACAACTCGGTAGGCGCCTCGGGAGCTGTTTCGGCAGTACTTTTCGCCAGCATCCTGATCGCTCCCCTCGAAAAGATCTACCTCTTTTTCATCCCGGTCGGCATCCCCGCCGTACTGTTCGGGTTCTTCTATCTTGGCTATGAATACTGGATGAGCAGGAGGGCCAAGGACAACATCGGCCACGATGCCCATTTCTGGGGAGCCGTATTCGGACTGCTCTTCACCATCCTGATGAAGCCCTCCATCCTCCTGCATTTCCTGAATCAACTGGGATTCAGCCTGTAAAATCGGAAATTATATCCTGATGCGGGCATCTACCACGGTGATGGAATCGCCTTTGCCAAGCAGCGGATTGAAATCCAGCTCCCTGATCTCGGGAGCGGCCTGCAGCAGGGCGGAAAGTTTCAGCATGATCCCGGCAAATTTCTCTTCGTTGACCCCCTCCCGTCCGCGGATCCCCTGGATGATCCGGTAACTCTTCAGGCTCCGGATCATCCGCAACGCCTCTTCCGTATCGAGAGGAGAGAGCCCTGCCGCCGTGTCTTTCAGCACCTCCACAAAGATCCCTCCCAACCCGCAGAGGATCAGGTGCCCGTATCCCGGCTCGAAATTGGCCCCAAGAAAAAGTTCCGTCCCTGAAAGCATTGGCTGCATCAGGATGCCTGTTGTATCGGGGATCTGCATCATCCGGTGGAATTCGATCACCATCTCCTCCCCGCTCATGACATTCAACACTACTCCCCCGACATCCGACTTATGCACCGGGCCTACCACCTTCATCACGAGAGGGTACCCAAGGGCCTCAGCCGCCTCTTTCGCCTCATCATCCGTACCGGCCACCGCTTCGCCAGCCCTGGGGATCCCGCAGGCATTTAACAAGGCGCGGATCTCTCCCGGCGAGAGGTATCCCGGCTTTGCATGTTCAATGATCTTCCGGATGGCCCTGGTATTCACCTCCGGGAGTGGCCGGTCAGGTTGCGCAGGGGAAGGCGTATGGTAGACAGCCGCAAGGGCATTGCCGAACAGCACCTCCTTGGGAAAATAGGGATGGCCTTTGCTGATAAATTCATCGATCTCCTCTTCGGCTGTCAGCACCGAAGGCAAAATCGGGAAGATCGGTTTTTTGCATTGCTTCACCTTCTCATCCAGTACACGATATTCTTTGAACACGCGGGATAGCCCGGGCGTACCAAAGATCACGGCCATACCGTCGATGAGGTCAAGCCGCTCTTCCACGCAGTCGATGATCTTGCCTAATTGGTCGGCATTTCCCGTGGCCAGGAAGTCGATCGGGTTGGCTACGGAGGAACCGGGATAGAGCTCCTGCAACAGTTGGTCTGCCGCCTCCCCTTCGATCTTCGGAACCGCCATCCCACCTTTTGAAAGGGCATCGGTGAGCATCACCGCCGGACCTCCCGCATGGGTGATGATCGCCATGTTTTTCCCCTGCAGCGGAGGATACTGAAAAATGGAAGCCACATTGATCAGCTCATCCCGGCCGTGACAACGCACGATGCCCGCTTTCCGGAACAGGGCCTCCACCGCCACGTCAGGTGTGGCCAGGGCTCCGGTGTGGGAAGAGGCGGCCCGGCTGCCCTCCTCTGAAGCGCCCGCTTTGATTGCGGCAATCCGGCATCCTTTCCTGATAAGGGAGGAGGCGTGTTTGAGGAGCAATCCGGGTTTGGAGATGGTCTCCATGTAGAGCAGCTTGGTGCGGGTGCTTCGTTGTGGATCAAAGGTCTCGTCCATGTACTGAAGGATCTCCTCCAC
>Ga0208828_1000429_pt1 | contig 18701 bp, 15 predicted proteins | sample Kivu_160m_FD_185487 | JGI IMG/M metagenome (GOLD analysis project Ga0208828, IMG submission 185487) | Freshwater microbial communities from Lake Kivu, Western Province, Rwanda to study Microbial Dark Matter (Phase II) - Kivu_160m (SPAdes)... | ecosystem: Environmental > Aquatic > Freshwater >... | reverse complement strand
GGTTCTGAAGCTTCAAACTCCTTACCGAGATCAATCACCTTGTCGTAACTTATGAGGATAGGATCATCATAAGTTCTCAATCCCTTAGGATCCCAATAAATAATCCTCTTTAGCGCCGCATGTTCACTATAGATTTCTAAAAATTTGTCGGTTTGTTCCTGGTCATTTACTATGGCAAATACGGCTCCCGAATGGCTAGCTATGTATTTGAGTTCCGACGTGGCTGAGTCAACAAAAGCACCCGTAGCTATGCCACCTGCAGCTTGCACGGCAAATTCACCCCAAAACCATTCAGGTTCATTATCACCGATAAGGCATACAACGTCGCCTCTTTGCAATCCTAAATTCATCAGCCCAAGTGAAAAATACTTTACCTTTTCAAAGTAATCTTCCCAGGTATACCGATGCCAGATGCCGCGCCTTTTAACGCACATGGCGGTCTTGTTACCCCATTTGAGGTAGTTCTCTCGTATTAATTGTGGTATTGTCAGTTCATTCATCATATAGTTAATATGAGGCAGGCGATTTATTGAGTAAACCTCCAAAATTATGGAATTCTAAACTGCTCGGCAGCTTTTTTAAAGCCGCAAAGAGAACCTTCGAGGGTTTTATGAGTAACGCAATATGAGATTCTGAAATATCCCGGCGTGCCAAAACCACGTCCGGGCACTGTCAGAACATTCCGTTGCTGCAATGCTTCAACGAATTCTATATCGTTTTCAACAGGCGATTTAGGAAACATATAGAAAGCGCCCTGCGGCTTAACCAATTTGTACCCCATATTGATTAAATTATTGTATAGGAAATCACGCCTTTCCTGGTAGTCGGCTATGGAGACGGTTATATGCTGCAAGTGCCGAACTATATTCTGCATTAATGCGGGTGCGTTAACAAAGCCAAGTATACGGTTACAGAATATCAAACCGCCTAATAAATCATGCTTATCTTCGATTGCCGGATGAACAACAATGTAGCCAATACGCTCACCTGGCAGAGCCAGATCTTTTGAATGAGAGGTCGCAATCAAACACCGTTTATAAGCTTGCAATGTCGGGACATATTTAAGGCCATCATATATCAGGCTGCTGTATGCTTCGTCGCAAATTAAATAAATTGGTATTTTCAATTGTTTTTCTTTATCTTCCAGAATTGAACCGATCCGTTTTACAAAACTCTCACTGTAGACAACTCCGGTTGGGTTGTTAGGTGAATTGATAATGATCGCCTTGGTTTTTTTGTTTATCACCTTTTCCAGACTATTAAGATCTGGTAGGAAATTTTCATCGGTCATTACTACCTTTGTTGTACCACCATGGTTATCCACGTAGTTATCATATTCCATGAAATAAGGGGCAAATACTATTACTTCATTGCCGGGATTAAGGATCGTTTTCAAAATGACATTAATTGCGCCGGCAGCGCCCACCGTCATAATAATGTCGTGAGCAGTAACTTCAATCCCGTTTTCCTTTGAGACCTGCTTTGCTACTGCTTCCCTTGTTTCAGCATATCCAGCGTTTTCCATGTAGCGGTGCATCCCGAGCCTGGGATTTTCGATCAATTTTCTCAACTCGTGCCTGAATTCTTCGGGAGGATCGATGACCGGGTTGCCTATCGACAAATCAAAAACCTTTTCCTCGCCGTGCTTCTTTTTTAAGACATTACCTTCCTCGAACATCCGCCTGATCCAGGACCCTTCCGCCATTCGCCTTTTAACGTTCTTAGATATCGACACTAGAAGCAACCTCCCTACCCTTATCGAAGGCACGTATATTAAGGTCTACTATTTTTGCAGGTAAATGTTCTACGATACATTTCTTCCAAATGTCATAACTAATTTTAATGGTCAAAATGGAGGATAAAAAACCAAGCATGAATATGTTTAATGTTCTTGTATCCCCGATGTCGCTCACCTCTCCGGAACCTTCAATCAGGTGAACTTTTTTAGTTCTTTGCTTGAAGGAATCAATTATTTCTGCATCGTCAGGATATCTGTGAGTACCCAGGGAAATTGAAAGCGGCGGGATTGCAAGGTTATTTATAATCACTATTCCATCCGGCTTGACGTAGTTTACCCATCTGGATGCTTCGAGCCTTTCGAACGCGAGCAAGATATCTGCCTCTGCGGGGCTGATCAGGGGTGACCAGACTTTTTTGCCCATACGAAGGTGGCTAGTTACGCTGCCTCCACGCTGGGCCATGCCGAGCGTATCTGTCTTTTTGACATCAAGGCCGATTTCTAGCGCAGCTTCTCCGAGTATGTCACTGGCCAGGATGATACCCTGGCCACCAACGCCAACCATTAAAATGTCCTGTTTATTCAATTATTAACCTTATGTGGTATTTTATGAGATAGCACTTATTGCCTGCTTTGGACAAATTTGCCCGCATATGCCGCACTGATCGCCCATGCAGCTATTTATAGCTATTTGTATCTTGTTATCATGCTTTTGAATGGCCGGGCAACCGATCATGATACATACTCCGCAGTCATTGCATTTTTCAAGATCCACTTGCCTCTGGTTTTTACGAACCTTAGTAGTAACAGCACACTTGCCTCTGACAATAACCACTGAAAGTTCGTCATAATCTAAGGCTGATCTTAGAGCAGAGCGAACCGATTTAATATTAAATGCGTCAACCACTTGTACATCGTTGACGCCTGCGCCACGTACAAGTTGTGCAATGTCTACCGACCTGGTGGATTTTCCTTGAGCGGTAATACCTGAACCCGGATGGTCCTGGTGCCCTGTCATAGCAGTGGTCCCATTATCAAGTATAACGATGGTGATTTTGGCATCATTATATACGGCATCAACCACGCCGGTTATACCGGAGTGCAGGAACGTCGAATCACCGATTACTGCCACTATTTTACTACTAACTCCAGCTTTCTCTAATCCTATGGCCTGACCTATACTGGCGCCCATACATGCTGTGGTATCCATGGCACGTAAAGGCGGATAAGTAGCAAGCGTATAGCAACCTATATCGCCCGTTATAATCAACTTGGATTCTTTCTCTGATTTACCACTGGCGTCCAGTACCTTGGCCCGCTGACCAATTGTGCTCAGCACAAAGAACGCACCCGAGTGGGGACAACCCGGGCACAAGAGGGGTGGTCTGCCAGGCAGATCCTTTATCAACTTAACTTCAGCAGGTGGGTCAATATGCTTCACTAAGCCGGCTTTCACGGCAGCATGCTGTACCACCGTTTTATTCAGTTCGCCAGATCGGGGAATATATTTTTTACCCTCCACGCGGGTACCCAGTATTTTTATATTTTCTTCCAGGAAAGGATCCAGTTCCTCGATCACAAATAACCTTTTTACCCGGTTAGCAAAACTATGAAGCAATTTGGGAGGCAAAGGATAGCTCATACCGAGTTTCAGAAAAGTGGCATCAGTGAAAACCTCCCGTGCATACTGATAGCTTACACCTGCGGATATAATGCCGATATCCTTATTTCCATCTACTAGTTGGTTTAAAAACGTCGTTTCAGCAAATTCAGTGAGTTCCGTCATGCGTCGGTGCATGTGAGGTACTCTCACACGTGCATGACTGGGCAACATTACGTATTTTTCAACGTCGTGGTGAAACCTCTTTTTCCTATCCGGTCGTGTCTTCTTTTCAGCGATTTCCACCACCGTTTTGGAATGGGCAACCCTCGTGGTTATACGAAAGAGTACCGGGGTATCGTACTTCTCACTCAATTCGAAGGCAATTGCAACAAAGTCGTAAGCCTCCTGGCTGTCAGCCGGATCTAACATGGGAACCCTGGCAAGTTTGGCAAAATGGCGATTATCCTGTTCTCCCTGAGAACTGTGTATACCGGGATCATCGGCAGATACAACTACCAGTCCACCATGAATACCTGTCGTTGCAGCGGCAAGGAATGGGTCGGCCGCCACATTTAATCCCACGTGCTTCATGGAAACCATTGCTCGGACACCGGCATACGAAGCCCCAAGTCCAACTTCCATGGCAACCTTCTCGTTGGTTGACCATTCCGCATAGATATCTTTGAATTGCGCAATATTTTCTAGGATCTCAGTACTGGGCGTGCCAGGGTAAGCAGATGCCACTTCTATGCCAGCATGATAAGCACCCAGGGCTATTGCTTCATTTCCGGATAAGAGTTTTTTAACCATTTCTAAAAGGATAAAAATTCTCCGCGATTTGTAAGACGCAAAGAATAATTATAATAGCCATTAACAAACTTATTCAAATACAAACAGCGATTTAGAATTATTAAAATACACTGGGTTTCTTTTTAAGCTGCTCAATCAGGCTATCCAGTGATATGGCTGGTAGAGTAAGGCTCTGAAGCCCACCGGCAGAAAGGTGTATTGCTAACTCAGCGGCTTTTTCGTTACTGGGTGCCTCGACAATATTTACAAAATCGTACTGGCCTAGCAGGGCATATTGAGCGAGGATTTTAACTCCTATATATTCCACCTCTTTATTTAGTTCCTTTAGTCTTTCAGGATATTCCTCAATCGCTTTCCTACCTTCACCGGTCAACGTTGAGAGTACCAGGTAAATAGCCATAACCACCTCCTCGATATTTAATAACTGATAGGATAAATTTATTTCGTAGTGCTATTTTAACATCAAATGTCTTACCTTGATAACTTGCATTGATAACTTGCAAATATACAAAGTAATATAATATGATAACATTGCCCGTAGGTGTGAATGTTTACCTAATAAAGGGAATTGCACCCGATGTTCCGCTTGAGACAATATTTAAGGGCATATTTCCATTTCTTGCAGCTTTAGTGGTGGCTGTAATAATTCTTCTGCTGTTCCCGCAAATAGCCACATTTTTACCAAGTTTGGCGAAGTATTAACTTCGTTGCTTACAGACTGGTTTTGGAGTTAATAGGATGATAACGATTCCGGAGATGTTAGCCAGGAATGCCAGGATGTATCCCGATGATCCTGCGCTTATTGAACTTAAACCAAGCGAGAACTACAGGCAGGAAACAACCTGGAAAGAATTCGACGAAGAAGCAAACAGGGTCGCTAACTCCCTTTTGGATAGCGGCCTTAAGAAGGGCGATAAAGTCATCCACTGGATGATGAATTCCATAGACTGGTTGATCTCTTACTTCGGAATTTTACGTACAGGAGCGTGGGTCGTTCCACTGAATTTCCGGTTCACCAGCCAGGATTTCAAATACTGCGCTGATATATCCAAAGCCAAAGTCATGATAATCGGTGAGGAATTCATCGAAAGAGTCGACCACATTAAGAAGCAATTGCCGGGAAGGATCAAGTATATTGCGGTGGCTGACAGCGCTCCGGGTTACATGACCAGGTTCGGTGATAATGTCAGAGGATATCCAACCACAAGCCCTGGAATTGAACTGTGTGACGAAGATTGTTGCAGTCTCTATTTCACCTCCGGTACAACCGGAGCCCCTAAGCCTATATCAATTACACACAGCAATTTGAAGTGTGCTGCCATAACTGAAAATGTACATCACCGGCAAACGAAAGGGGATAACTATGTCCTGATACCGCCGCTCTATCATGCAGGTGCTAAGATGCACTGGTTCGGGAGCTTGATAGTAGGGGGTCGAGCTACTTTGCTAAAGGAAGTGAACCCTAAAAGCATCTTTGAAGCAGTTCATACAGAACGCGGCACCATCGTCTGGTTGCTGGTACCATGGGCTCATGACATACTCGTGTCACTAGATAGAAGTGAAATAAAAAAAGAAGATTACGATCTGAGTTGCTGGCGTTTAATGCATATTGGAGCCCAACCCGTTCCTCCCGCGCTGGTGAAACGCTGGAAACAGTACTTCCCTAATATGCAATATGATACGAATTACGGGTTGACTGAAGCCACCGGCCCGGGATGTGTGCATTTGGGTATAGAAAACGAAAGAAAGGTAGGCTCCATCGGCAAACCAGGCTTCAACTGGGAAGCCAAAGTAGTCGATGAAAAAAGCAATATACTTGGACCGGGTCAAATCGGTGAGCTAATCGTGAGAGGCGACGGCGTCATGAGGGAGTATTATAAGAATCCGGAGAAGACAGCCGAAACCATCAGGGATGGCTGGCTTTATACGGGCGATATGGCCACCATAGACGATGAAGGGTTTATATTTTTGGTTGACAGGAAGAAGGATGTAATCATTACCGGCGGTGAAAATATATACCCGGTGGAGGTAGAGGATGCTTTACATAATTATCATAAAGTTTATGATGTGGCAGTTATTGGTATACCCGATGAAAGATTGGGGGAGATTGCGGTAGCTATTATAGATCCAATACCTGGTGAAAATATAACTGAAACTGAAATAATTGAATTCTGCAGGAAAAATCTCGCTCTCCACAAAGTTCCCAGGAAAGTAATATTAGATAAAGTGCCTAGGAACCCGACAGGTAAAATTGAAAAACCTAAGTTAAGAGAGAAATACGCCAAATGAATACTGAATTCTCTTTGTTAAACACAATATAATAGATCCCTCCAATAGCCATTGTGTTATATGTTTTCAACGGTAATCCCTCGCAAATTTTGTATAGCTCAAACGTATTAAGTTATAATTTTTAACTCGAGGAAAGGAATTGCTTAAAAGTAATAGTTGTGGGGAACTTCGCGCTAAACACGAAGGACAAAAAGTTACTTTGGCAGGCTGGGTTCATCGCCGGAGGGACCATGGTAGCCTGATTTTCATAGATTTACGCGATAGGGAAGGGCTAACGCAGGTAGTTTTCAACCCGGAAACATCGCAGGAAACACACACCAGGGCAAACGATCTTAGAAATGAATTTGTGATCCAGATTTCCGGAGAGGTGGCTAAAAGGCCCAAAGGTACTGAGAATAGAAAATTACCCACGGGAGAAATCGAGGTATTGGCCAATAAGATTACAATCTTGAATTCTTCAAAAACACCTCCTTTTTATATTAACGAGGAAGTCGATGTCGATGAAGCTCTGCTTTTACGGTACCGCTACCTTCATCTCAGGCGGCTTGGTATGCGGGATAACATGATACTACGTCACCGCGTAATTAAGTTTATGCGGGATTTCCTCGATGCTCGAGGATTTGTGGAAATCGAAACACCGATATTAATAAAGAGTACACCCGAAGGAGCGAGAGACTACCTTGTTCCCAGTCGCATCCACGCTGGTAAGTTCTACGCACTTCCCCAATCACCTCAACAACTTAAGCAGTTGCTTATGGTCTCCGGATTTGAAAAATATTACCAGATAGCACGCTGTTTCCGTGACGAAGACCTGCGTGCGGACCGTCAGCCTGAATTTACACAACTCGACATTGAGATGAGTTTTGTTAGCGAGGAAGATGTTTTAGAATTACTGGAAGACCTGTTCACATCGCTGGTAGAAACAATAATGCCGAATCTCCGCCTGCTCAAGCCTTTCCCACGATTAAGTTATACAGAGGTTATGAGTAAATATGGAACCGACAAACCTGATATCCGTTTCGGCATGGAGCTAAGAGATATTTCCAACATCGTTGTCAGCAGTGAATTTATTGTTTTTAAATCTGCCATACAGGGCGGAGGTGTGGTAAAGGGCATTTGTCTTCCCGGTTGTGCAAATTATACACACAAACAAATTGAAGAATTAACTGAACTCGCTAAAAGCTGTGGCGCAAAGGGGCTCATATCACTTGCGTTAACCGGCGAGCAAACGGATATAAATAGCCTTACCGCAGATAGGGTAAAATCCGTAGCCACAAAGTACCTGACTCTCGACCAAATCAAAGAGATAGCCAGGATTTTTAATGCGAAGCACGGTGATCTCATGTTGGTTGCCGCCGGTGAAGCCAGGGTTGTTAATAAAGTATTGGATGAACTCAGGCGCGAAATGGGGAATCGGTTGAACCTTTGCGATCCAAATTTAATGGCCTTTGTGTTCATAACCGGTTTTCCGCTATTTGACTGGAATGACGAAACAAAAATTTGGGATTCTATGCATCACCCGTTTACAGCACCAGTTGACCAAGATTTACCATTGTTGGATACGGATCCAGGCAAAGTCCAGTCCAGGCATTATGATATGGTATGTAATGGATATGAATTATCCAGTGGCAGCATCAGGATCCATAACAGAAATTTGCAGGAGAAAATTTTCGCCATGCTTGGATACTCAAAGGAGGAAATACAGGACCGTTTCGGCAATTTTCTTGAGGCTTTAGAGTATGGGGCTCCCCCGCATGGAGGTATCGCACCGGGTATTGATCGTTTAATCATGCTATTAACGGGCAGCAAAACAATCCGTGATGTCATTGCATTCCCGAAAAATCAAGCAGGGGTTGACCTGATGACAGATGCACCTTCATGTATTTCCAAGCAACAGCTTAAAGAATTACATCTCGAATTGAAAAATAATGAATAGGCATTTTGTCGACATATCTGCGAATGATTATAATAATTCAAGGTGATTGAACACGATGAAAACATCTTCTGAACGAATGGAGAATTGCCAGGTAGCTTTAAATGTTGAACTGGAAAGCTCCGAAAAAGATAAATACATTGATCTAGCTTTCCAGCATCTCGCAAAGGAAGTCACTATACCGGGGTTCCGCAAGGGTAAAGCTCCGCGCACGCTCATCGAGAAGCGTCTTGGTAAAGAGGCAGTACTTCAGGAAGCCCTGGAACACCTCATTCCTGAGGTCTATGAGGAAGCATTAAAAAGCGAGGCAATAATGGCTATTGCTGAACCCCAAATTGAGTTGGTTAAGATCGACCCTGTTACCTTTAAAGCCATTGTTCCTGTGAAGCCAAACGTCACTCTTGGCAATTATAAGGATGTCCGGCTTGCCATGGGGAAAAAGGATATAAATGATAAGGAAATTGACCAGGTCATCGAACAATTACGCGAACAATTCGGCACTCTGATGCCGGTAGAACGCAGCGTTCAGTATGGTGACGTAGTCATTATCGATATAGAAGGGAAAAGGGGAGACGAGGCTATTCTTAACCGCAAGGACGCTTTTTATGATGTCCAGCGGGAGTCGAAGTTTCCTGTGCCAGGGTTTTCAGAGAAATTAATTAATCTGAATAAAGGCGCTGAAGAGAATTTTACCCTAACCTTTCCACAGGATTTTGAAATCAGTGAATTATCTGGCAAAGAATATTCTTTCATCATAAAGATCAAAGATATAAAGGAAAAGAATTTACCTGAGTTAAATGACGAATTCGCTGAGACAGCCGGCAGTGAGAATCTCAATGACTTAAAAGAGAAGATAAGAACGAACCTGCAATCAAGGGTCGATGAACAAGCGAGAAAAGAATTTGAAAATAAATTAGTTGGCAAGCTTATCGAGCAAAGTACCCTTGAATTCCCGCCGATCCTGGTTGAAAAAGAAGTTGATCACATCATAAATGAGGAATCGCGCAATTTTCAGGATGGCATAAAAGGGCTTGAGAATTATCTTAAAAACGCAAAAAAGACCATAGAAGAACACCGTGGAGATCTTCGACCTGGAGCTGAAAACAGAGTAAAAGCTTATTTAATAATAAGCAAAATCGCCGAGGCAGAAAACGTTATTGTAAATGAGGATGAATTGAACCATGCGGTGGAGAACATGGTGAAGGGAGACGAAAAAAGAGCAGACGATGTAAAGGCCTTATTTGACCTCCCACAACCAAGGGAATCGTTGCGAGAAACAATGGTTATAAACAAGACTATGGATCTTCTGACCAAAAAGGCAGTAGAATCAACATAATAATATTAATTATGGAGGTACGGCAATAATGGAACGATCACCGCTTAATATAATTCCAATGGTTATTGAAAGCAGCTCAAGGGGAGAGAGAGCATTTGATATTTACTCACTGCTGCTAAAAGAGCGAATCATTTTTCTCGGTACGCAGATAGATGACCAGGTTGCCAACCTTGTTGTTGCACAGCTTCTGTATCTTGCCAGGGAAGACCCTGAAAAAGACATAAGCGTTTACATCCACTCTCCGGGTGGTGTGGTGACAGCCGGCCTGGCTATTTACGACACAATACAGCTTATACAACCCGACATCTCAACTATTTGTGTGGGTTCAGCTTATAGTATGGGCACCGTATTGTTATGCGCCGGGGCTAAAGGTAAGAGGTATGCTCTTCCCAATTCTACAATACATATGCACCAGGGTAGAGCAGGGACTCAGGGACAGATAACAGATATTAAGATAGCCGCCAAAGAGTTTGAACGTCTGGATGAACTCGTGGCAAAGATACTGGCTAAACACACGGGACAACCATTAGAAAAGATAAAACAAGATACCGACAGGGATATATATTTCAGCGCTGAGCAAGCTGTTGAATATGGACTAATCGATGATATCCTTTCACCATCGCAAAAGAAAGATAAGAAATAAAGGAATATTAATTGGAGACATAGGAAAGGAGATCTGTCGGTCTCCTTTCCTTTTTATATCCCATAAGCGATTTTAATGTTTTTGGTTTATTTCAGGGTTATAGTCTTATCTATCTCATCGGTTAAATCGTAGCCATTTATATACTTGCCCAGACTATCAACCAATTTTCTCTGCTTATCTAATCTAATTTTGCCTTCACTAAACGATTTCAATGTATGTATTATCAGCGAAGTTTCACGCATAAAACCGGCTTGTCTGATGCGTTTAAACAACTCATTGTTTTCACCCTGTTCGTTTTTAATTTTGTCGAGAGTCCGATTACTAACTTCCTTCCAGAAATTATCAAACTGTGGTCCAGCAAGAGAATACCTGCAATATGTAATGACTGGTCCCCTGTCCAATTCCGTTGTGACAAGATGCATCATAACACCGGATTCGGTAGCCTTTTCTTCAATCAACTTCCAGATTACTTCCTGCCATGTACCTTTTGGCCCCGATGGGAGAGCGGGATGAAGGTTGATCATATCGTATTTATCGCACATCTCGCGGCCGACTATAAGCATATAGCCCGCAAGAACACAGATATCTACGTCAAACTGCGTTAATAATGACATCGCCTTTCTATCGTAGGCTAATCGCCACTCAGGTAGCTGCTCATCTTTAATCGCAATTTTTTGCCGGTATGTTTCGGCGAATTTCTTAACTGAGAAACAAACTAATGGTAGATTGTAGCTCCTTACTTGATCAATGAATAAGTCGGTTTTTTCTGACTCGCCTGGTTCTCGGCTGCAGAAAACGAATGATATCTTTGCCTGGAGCTCCCCTTTTTGTATGCTTTCAAAGGCTGTTATTAACAGCTTTCTGGAGCTTTCTCCCCTGGCAGTAGAGAACCACCCTATATTCAACAACCGCGTCACTCCTTTGACTTTTGTTTTCTTAACCTGGCTGTCGTACTGAGTAAATGGATTAAAGGACTGGACTTTCTACCGTAAAGCTTACCTTGAGCAAGTGAAATTAAATATTCCTCTTGGTTGTTAAAATCGTTCATTTCAACATATGCATAGCCTATCTCTGAAGGACTATGGGCGTCCGTTCCTGCGCTAATCACTTTATGGTGCCTTAAAGCAAGGTCACGTGCCTTCGCTTCAATGCCAGGATACATGTTACGCGAGTTAAACACTTCAATTATATCAACCTGATCGGCGATGGATTCAAGCATTTTATAATCGCGGAATGCCGAGGGGCGCACTTTATCGTAAGGGTGCGGTATGCAAATAAGGCCGCCCTGCGCTCTAATCTGCTTTATAGCTTCATCAACTGTAAGTTTATGGGGGATATCCTCCTTCAAAAAAAGCCCCATAATCTCACCATATGGCGTTAATATCTCTTCACAAACAATGATTTTTAACGGTGCGATTTTACTCAATTCCCTGGCGGCTTTGGTCGTCCCATGGTCCGCAACAGCAATACAATTAATGCCTTTGTTCTGGCATGCCTTGATCAATTGTTCGAAAGACATGTATGAATCAACCGAATACTTGGTGTGAACGTGCAAATCAGCCTTAAGCAAGGATCAACTTACCCTTTCCAGGTATTGACCTGTCCGTGTATCTACTTTAATTTTATCGCCTGTATTGATGAAGAAAGGCACCTGTATGGTAATACCGGTTTCCAATCTTGCAGGCTTGCTGCCGGCACTGGCTGTGTTCCCTTTGAATCCCGGCCCTGTTTCCGCAACTTGAAGCTCTACTGATACAGGCAGTTCTACCCCGATCGCTGTACCTTTGTGCGTCATCAATTCCAGGTTCATATTTTCCTTTAGATATTTAAGTGTATCTCCAAGTAATAATTTGTCTACCGCGAACTGTTCATAGTTCTCGGTATCCATAAAGTGATATAGGTTACCGTCATTATAGTGAAATTGAACTGGTCGCCTTTCTAAGAATGCTTTAGTAAATTTTTCACTTGCCTGAAACGATTTTTCTATTATATGACCGGCGCGCACATCCCGCAGCTTTATCCTTATTTGAGCAGAGCCCCGGCCCATTTTAATATGCTGGTAATCAAGTACCTGGTAAAGTTGCCCCTCCAGCATAATTGTTATGCCTTTCTTTAATTCTCCTCCATCGATCATAGAATTAAACCTCCCTATACTTGGGCTTTTTTACCTGCTTCCGTGAGCGATTTTAGTTTGCCGTTCTCGATGGTAACCGTATCCTCAATTCGAATGCCACCCCAGCCTGGCATATATACCCCAGGCTCCACGGTGAAAACCATGCCATCAAGTAACACATCGACACTATTATTCCGAAGTCCAGGCAACTCATGCGTGTCGAGTCCTACACCATGACCTAGCCCGTGCCCAAACAGCTCTCTGTATCCGGCATGGCTTATAATATCTCTGACTATGCTGTCAATCTCTGCAGCGTTCATACCAGATTTAACAACCGACAAAGCCGTTAATTGAGCTCCCAGAACAATATTATAGATTTTATTAAAATCAGCATTGTCTTTGCCAATAATGAAACTACGTGTCAGGTCACTGCAGTATCCGTTCACTCGTGCCCCTAGGTCGATTGTTACAGGTTCGCCCTCAGAAATTGCCCGATCAGTCGGCCTGGCATGCGGCATCGCAGAATTAGTCCCCGACGCAACAATTATTTCAAATGGTATAGAATCACTTCCCTGTTGTCTGATAAAGCTTTCAAGTTCCCAGGCCAACTGTTTCTCTGTTATACCAGGGTTAAGCAAAGAATGCGCATAAATCATAGTTTTATCAGCAATCTGGCAAGCCTTTGCAATGAATGTCAGTTCCTCCATATCCTTGACGACTCTTAGCGATTCAACGATATTCTTGACAGGAACTATCCTGGTAGAATTATCTATACCTTGAATTGCCTGATTCAAATCTTGGTAGACCGATAAAGAAAGGTGGTCACTTTCAAGGCCAAGTTTTCTAAGCCCCGTTTCTTTTATAAGTGCAGGCAACCAATCGTGGATGCCGCCTTTAACAAGAAGAATATCAAAATCAGGAGCTTCTTTTTTAGCTTGTTCGACATACCGGAAATCTACGGCCAAGTACGTTTTTTGTGAAGAAATAATCAGCCAGCCCGTAGAACCAGTAAAACCGGATAAATAGCGCCTGTTCGATGCCGAATCAACGAGCATGCTGTCAAGATCATGACTGTCTAAAATCTCGAGTAATCGTGTTAGTCTTTTCAAGTAAATGGTCCAACTTGAATGATATTTTATGTATATGTCTAATAATTATTTTAAAAAGCGGCTATTAAGCTTTCCTCGGGCCTGTTGTCTTGCGAAATTTATACAACCTTTTCGTTGTTTTGCAAGTAGGATAATCAGAACATGCTAAAAATTTACCAAACCTACCCGATTTTATGACCATTGGTTTGCCGCATTCCGGGCAAGCCTCTTTTGTTGCCTGAGTTTCCGAAGGGTCCTCACCTGCCGCTTTTGTTCTACTTTCACTGGAATTCAAGGCTTTTCTACCCCGGCAGTTAGGATAGTTACTACACGCAAGGAATTTCCCAAACCTGCTTGATTTTACTACCATTGGCTTTCCGCACTCCGGGCAAGTCTCCTCACTCTTCACCAAATCGGCTTTCTTTCCCTTACAATTTGGATAATCCGAACAGGTCATAAATTTGCCGTAACGGCCCATCTTGATTACCATGCTCTTTCCGCAAACTGGGCATGGTTCATCAGTTTTAGTAGATGCGGATTCAGATATATCTCCCGTGTCTCTCCTAGTCCCGGCCTTTATATTCACGTTAATAGTTTTTTTGCCTTTACAGTTAGGATAGTCACTGCAAGCAAGAAATTTACCAAATCTACTTGATTTTAATACCATAGGCTTGCCGCATTCCGGGCATTTTTCATCGGAAGAAATAATGATCTTCTGAAGACTCTCTTGAGCCTTTAATAAATCATTGTTGAATGGGGAGAAGAAATCATCTATTACAGATATCCAGTTTCTTCTGCCTTTGGCAATATCGTCCAGTTCGTCCTCCATCTTTGCTGTGAAGTTGAAATCAACGATATTGGAAAAATTGGTTACCAGTAGATCATTTACTATAATGCCAATTTCTTCAGGCCTTAATTTGCCGTTTTCTTTATATACATAACCTCGTTCCAGCACTGTAGAAATAATAGGTGCATACGTACTGGGCCTTCCAATGCCTTTCTGTTCCAGGGCTTTAATTAAAGTTGCCTCTGTATAACGCGGTGGGGGTTGGGTAAAGTTCTGTTCAGAAAATAGGTCGATCAAGTTTAATTTCTCTCCGACGGTAAGCCCGGGCAATTGGATCGATTTGTTATCATCATTACCGTTACCATCATCATCCTTGCCTTCGATGTAGATGGTCATAAAGCCAGGAAAACGCAGGGCAGAAGCATTTGTCTGCAATAGATACTCTTTCACGGGAGTAACGCAATCAGCCTTTACATCCACAGTCACTGTATCATAAATAGCTGCCGACATCTGACTGGCCATTGCCCTCTTCCAGATCAGTTCATACAGTTTAAATTGCTCAAGATTTAAATGCTGTTTAAGAGCCTCCGGTTCCCGGAATACCGATGTGGGTCTTATTGCCTCATGGGCTTCCTGCGCCAACTTAACTTTTTTCCCGAATACTCTGGGCTTGGGCGGCATAAATTTCTCGCCGTACTTTTTACCAATATAGTCCCTCGTTTCTTCTATTGCAGATGATGCAACATTGGTAGAATCAGTACGCATATAAGTAATTAGACCCGTATCGCCTTCCTCCCCAATTGGTAAACCTTCATAGAGTTGCTGAGCAACAAACATTGTTTTCTTCGGAATAAAACGAAGCTTACGCGATGCTTCCTGCTGGAGTGTGCTGGTAATAAAAGGCGGCGCCGGTTGGCGAGTTACCTCTTTTTTTTGTATGGCTTCAACTGAATACTTGGATTGCCTGAGGTCACTTAGTATTTGCTCACATATTTCTTTTTTGGCTACCTCCAGCTTAGTACCTTTTAGATACCCTATAAATGATGCCCGGAATTTATCTTCTTGCTTAGTACGCTTCATTAACTCCGCTTCAATGGTCCAGTATTCAATGGCAATGAAGCTCTCAATTTCCCTTTCACGATCAACTATTAGCCTTACTGCAGCTGATTGCACCCTCCCGGCAGATAATCCCTTCAAGACTTTTCTCCATAGCAACGGGCTCAATTTATAGCCGACAAGCCTATCCAATACCCGCCGTGCCTGCTGAGCATCGACCAAATTCATATCTATGGAACGAGGGCTTTGGAAAGCGTGTTCGACTGCCTCTTTAGTTATTTCGTGGAAGGTAACACGTCTTATTGGGATTTTATCTTTCTCAAGGTTGGCAGCCTTGATGAGGTGCCAGGATATCGATTCACCTTCCCTATCAGGATCAGTTGCCAAATAGACAGCGGAAGCGCTATTGGCAAGCTCCTTGATCTCCTTAACTACAGAACGCCTCTGGGGAATTACCCTATAAACTGGTTGAAAATCCTCATCTATTAAAATGCCCAGCTTGTCATCCGGTAGATCACGGACATGCCCCATTGATGCCTTAATAACATAGTTTTTACCAAGGATCCTACCTATCGTTTTTGCTTTAGCCGGTGATTCAACAATAACAAGTTTAATCACGATAACATCCTATATATAAATCAATCACCTTAAATTTATTCCGAGCACATAATTTAACCCGCCTACGTGCCGAACCAATCCCTTTAATTCTAATATGGCTACATTGGAGATCACTATAGAGGTATTTAGTCCCGTCTTTCTACAGAGCTCATCTATATGGACCGGCTCTTCACCAATGAACTTTATTATAAGAGATTCTGTTTCATCAGAGACAATCACCTCTTTCATTTCCAACTGCTGCGCGACTACGGATAGATTTAATTCTTCGATGATATCCATGTAGTTTCTAACCAGCTTTGCACCCTCTTGTATCAGTTTGTTGGGACCCTTGCTCATGGGAGATAAAATACTACCAGGAACAGCAAAAACCTCTCTGTTTTGTTCCAGCGCAAAATTAGCTGTGATCAACGCGCCACCAGTTTCACCGGATTCTACAACCAATACCCCCCGACAGATACCACTCAATATTCGGTTTCTGCGCGGGAAATTATCGGCTTTTGGTTTAGTCCCCAGGGGATATTCGCTGATTAATGCGCCATTCCCCATTATTTCACGGGCGAGTTTTACATTCTCAGGAGGGTAGACAATATCAAGACCACTGGCAAATACCGCAATGGTCCTTCCAGTTACGTCAATTGCAGTCCTGTGTGCTACAGCATCAATACCTTTAGCAAGTCCACTTACAATGGTGATGCCGTTACGGGCAAGGTCACCGACCAATTCTTCAGTCACCTGTCTGCCATATGCTGTAGCTCGACGTGTACCGACAACTGCCAAACTGGACTCGTCCTGTTCTTTTAGTTCTCCGCGAACATAAATAATCGCAGGGTGATCATACGCTTCTTTCAATAATCTCGGGTATTCGAGGGATTCCAAGGTTATCACTTTTATGTGATATTTATCGATGAGATCTAACTCGGCATCCAGAGATATCTTGTTTCTGTATCTGACAATATTATCTACACTCCTCGAATCGAGGCCAGCATGTATAAGTTCTCCTCTTGTTGCTTTCCAGGCATTCTCAAGGCAACCAAAATACGCCTTCAATGAAGTGAATCTTGCCTTGCCGATTCCTGGAACTTTGGAGAAGCCAATCCAGTATTTCAGCTCAATTTCATTGTCCATACGGATCGCGTTATTTTAACATAGCTTTTAAAAAGCAAGAAATAAGAAGTGATGTTTGGACATCTGAGAAGAAAAGGATTTCACTTTTGGAAATGAATATGGAGGTTTAGTATCCGCTTAATAATTGCCAAGCAGATTTTTTATCTCAGGTATGACGGCCGCCGCTGCTTTGTAACCTGCCTCAATGGCCTCTGTACCGCGGTAAAATTCATAAGCTTCGATGTTGCTTACATCTGGCTCGATGATGATATCCGCCTTCAATATGCTAGTGCGGGTGATTCCATATTCCATGATATATATGGATTGTATGAGCGTATTAAACATACTAGGCGGCTTACTTGATTTCTTATCCCCCGTTAGTCCAAGGTGTTTACGTTTTTTCGGATCGTTCAGTACATTGACGGCAATAACAAATGTTGCGCCCATAAACCGAGCTACATCCGCCGGCACAGGATTCGTAGCACCACCATCGACAAGATACCTCCCGTCATAATTTACAGGCACAAAAACACCGGGTATTGATATGCTCGCTCTCACCGCTTTTATTAGTGAACCCCGGTTGATTATTACATCATTGCCTGTTTTTATATCGGTAGCCACAGCCGAAAAAGGAATCGCCATGTCTTTAAAATCTATATCACCGATGATTGATTTCAGAAAATTCTCCACACGGCCGCCGTGTAGGATACCGCTGCGTATAAAAGCGAATTTTGGATCCAGGAGACCTGTGAGTTTGCGAAGGTTGGAAGTGATTGCAATCTCTTCCAGCACTGATATTTGAGCGTCTGCAGCATAGCAGGCGCCGACAATTGAACCCATGCTGGTACCTGCTATCATATCTATAGGGATATTTGCTTCACGGAGTGCTTTAATGACGCCTATATGAGCTATCCCGCGTGCCGCACCACTGCCAAGTGCCAGACCAATCTTGGTTTGTGTACCAATAACGTCAGTCATCTTTATTATTCAATTTACTCCGCAAAATGGCGGAGAGGGTGGGATTCGAACCCACGGTAGCAAAAAGCTACACGCGCTTTCCAGGCGCGCCTGTTAGACCACTCCAGCACCTCTCCGTGATAAAAACAAACGGAGAGGGTGGGATTCGAACCCACGAGGCTCTCGCCCACCGCTTTTCGAGAGCGGCACCATCAACCACTCGGTCACCTCTCCGCGTGCCGTTAATTATAGCATATGAAAGCAGCAGCATCAGGAGGGAAAATACCGGTCACCCATACATTGGATAGATATTTTAGGGATGCTATAATTTCTATTCAAACTGTTCTGCAGTAACATATCAGCAGATTAACTTAACGATAGTAGAATGAGCGACCAATTAAAAAGACTATGGCACAACCATTCTTCTTCTGACGTGCTGTCTATTCTAAATACCAATGAAAGAGGCCTAAGCAAGGAAGAGGCGAACCTCAGGTTAGATGAATACGGCTACAATGAACTGGAAGACGAAGGCAAAATTTCACCCTGGCTAATATTATTCGAGCAGTTCAAGAATATACTCATCATTATCCTTCTCATTGCGGTTGCCATTTCAGCTTTCCTGGGTG
>Ga0208828_1000428_pt1 | contig 18712 bp, 10 predicted proteins | sample Kivu_160m_FD_185487 | JGI IMG/M metagenome (GOLD analysis project Ga0208828, IMG submission 185487) | Freshwater microbial communities from Lake Kivu, Western Province, Rwanda to study Microbial Dark Matter (Phase II) - Kivu_160m (SPAdes)... | ecosystem: Environmental > Aquatic > Freshwater >... | reverse complement strand
TCTTTTATTTGATAACTGCCGTCGGTATTTTTCTTCTGTAATTGTTCTCTAATAGTAGTTAGTCCGGAAATAAAAAAATATCCGACGGCAATTTTGGCTTTTACTGTTTCGTTGAGTTGCAACTGTATTTCGTCGGCAAGTTTTCGATTGCGATTGTCTATAATTTGGTGCGGCATTAATTTATCCTCTGTATCTCGCTTTCACGTTACAAATATAAAAGCTATTTTCAAAAATTTTTGCAACTTTCTAAAAATAATGTAGTACATTCCTACGGTTATTTGAATGAAGAATTGTCCAGTGCCTCTGGTAGGCTCGATATCCCAGCAATAGTTGGGAGCTGGACTTGAATTCTGATAGGCGGGAACTGCGTAGCGGGTCCCGCCTTTTGTTTGAAGAGTTTTTCTCGATGAATAATTCACGGAAATACTTACCGTCCAAAACCTAATAAATCACCATCTGATGCCTGACGAAATTCGCTTTTTATTACTTGAAAATCTTCTTTTAATGTTCTTCCGATTACATAACGACCAATCGGTGAGGCAATCAAATCAGCTATTTGTAATCCGGTCAAATTTACCTTTTAACCAACTACAACCGCAATGATTGTATGACTATACACTCCCCGCCTTCGCCAACCTCTGCTGTACCAACTCACACACCGCCCAATAGACTTCATTACGCTCAGCCTGAGTCAATCCAATCGCATCGAATACAATATCATCAAGGGCTTTACGATCGGGAAGTGGATTTGGAAATTGGGAACGGATGGGTTTGTTTCTTTCAAAACCACACTCTTCAAAAATAGAATGAATCTCACGATAGTATGCATTTAGCTTGATATTAATACTTAATTCTTTCAAAACTTTTACCATACGGTATTCAATAGGGTCAGTTTTTAGTAGACCACCACCTAAACTTACCCTCCCTAAAAGCTCAAGCCATAGACAGCCAACAGAAGAATTGAAATATATCCAAATGTTTTTCCCGCATCTTTTTTCTTTCAAGCGAATTTCTGTAAAGCTATTACTTGCCACTGCTTTTGCATTATTTTGAGCACAAAAGAACGTATCGCCTATCCCGCACGGCATAAGAAGATCAGCAATTTCTCGCACTTTAAATCTCCACCATTCCTTTTTTGGTGAGAGAAATTTTCCTTTGTTTATTCCATTTCTTTCACCATACTCGATATACTTAAGTGCCATACTCTCTTTTAGATCTTTTTCGGATATATCTAAAGCCAAGAAATAACGATCACAATCCATTTCCGTGATTACAAATTTGTTTGATCCCTTTGTTTTCATTAGTCCGTTGTACAAATATTTATTCTCAATACCGAAAAGTTTTGCGCGTTCCTTTGGAAGGTAAAAAAAATCGTTTGCTCCGGTTGGCCTACCTTCATTTACCTCAGCAATATCGCCGAGTCGCACGAGTTTGCCTTTGCCTTTTTCGAGGATGGTGTAGTAAATATCGGGCGCGCGCAGGTATTTGCCGCCCCATTTATCGCCAATGTAAGCGTCAATTCGTTTGACCTTAACCATTTCCGGGTCGCTGCCACTCTCGAATAGTTCATCAACAGCTTTGGGCACCACCCGGTACTCCGGACAGGATTTGATTTCAGTCCTGTCTTCGATCTCTTCAAAAATCACCGATGAGAGAATCTGTTCAAAAGGCACATACGCCATGACAAATTTGGGAGTGGTCAGTTTTAAGCGCTCTTTTTGTCTGGCATTGATCGGAGCGCCAAAGACACAGATCACGGTATTGACATCGGCACTTTTGAATGTTCGTTTCACTCTGTTATCCATAATCAAATAAATCGGGCAGTTTGCTAACAGGAATTCCTGCAAGTCTTTACCATAACCGACATCGAGCCAACTGTTGGAAGTTACGAATGAAAAAGTCCCCTTTGAATTTAATAGTGATAACCCATGAATGTAAAAATAGACGTAGAGGTCATTCTTTGCATCTAATTTTCGTTTGACATGTCCTGTATCTGAATCAAAGCGGAAAAATTCGGGGAATGCCTGATAAACCGAACGCATCAATTTATCTTTATAAGTGTGTTTGGCGATTCGCCATTTTTCGTCAGTAAAATTTTCGGCTTTCTGATATGGATTCGCAATCAGTTCCTGCCGGACATAAGGCGGATTGCCAATGACAATATCAAATCCTTTTTTCTCACCTTCGAATATTTCGACAAAGGAGACTTCCCAGACAAAGGGAATATCGGTTCTATCTATCAACTGATGATATGCTTCTGATAATCTTTCTTTTGTTTGGTACAAATCGGCTATCTGTTTTTCATAAAATCGCTTCAACATGGAAGTCTGCTCAGGTTGTTCGCCACCGAGCAACGAAACCTGGGTACCGGTACCCTGAATTTGAAGGTTGATCTGCTTAATTTGATATTCAGTACTTTTGATCTGTTCAGCAAGAATTTCTCTGAAAATATCCAATTCGGCGTGTTCAATTTGACGTTCGGATTTATATTGACGGTCAGACTCATTGTTATAAAATTTCAGCTTCTCACCCTTGAACCTGGTTAATTTTCCTTTCAGTTGGGACGATAACTCTGCCAGTTTAAGATGAGACAAGTTGACGTCGCCGACTTCCTGTACCAGTGAATCGCCGCAGCGGATTTTAAAGTTAAGATTTGGCAGTAGTGGTTCTAAAGTCAATTGTTCCGGTTTTAGATCGGTTTCCACGACCAGTTGTAGCCAAAGACGCAATTCACAGACATGTACCGCCCAATCCATGACATCTACGCCGTAGAGGGATTGACCGATAATTCTCTTCTTGATTGTGAAATCGTCTTCATGCGTACCAAGTTGAGCATTTGCGCGACGGCTTAGATCGGTTAAAATACTCAGCATTCCAACTAAAAATGAGCCCGAACCAACTGCCGGATCGATAATGGTTATGGTTCTGATAAATTGGTCTATCTGAGGCCAGAGGTTAAGGTTGGCAATTTCCTGGTCAGCGTCGGCTTTGTCTTCTTCAGAAATTGCAAACAGGAGGCGGTAGAATTGATTGCGATACTGATCGCCAAATTCATTGATAAAACGACGCACGAGCGCCAGGCGGCACATCAGGGTGATTTCAATCCGGGGTGTATAGACAATACCGTTGTCATGCGCTTTATTGATATCACCTTCTACAAAAGTCATGGTTTCATAGATTCTACCGATCATTTCCGGGTCAACCGCGACCTCGATATCCAAAGGAGAATCTTCGGTAATCGTAAAGTTATAACTTTGCAGAAAACTGAAAACATCGGAAAAAACATCATCTGAAATTTGAACCGGATAGATACCATCTAAGTCGGTAATTTCTTTAAATAATCCACCATTCAGATAAGGAGCCATCTGGAGAACAGACCGGTATTTTTCCGGCATCCACGCAGGATGTGAAAAGCGTTTGTTGAACGCTTCAAAGAACAAGACATTCAACCACTTACTGACGAAAGTATTTACCGGTTGATTGGATTTTTGGTATGCCTGCCAGTAACCATCCACGAACTCGGGATCGTTCGCCAGCCAGCGTTTTTTCTGGATAAAGTAAACGAAAATTAGCCGGTTCATGAATTGCAGAGTATAGGCATGCGCCCATTTGGCATTGCCGGTTTGGTCAGCTAAATGATTTTTCAAGCGATCAAAGACTACCTTGAATGTATCGAAAAAGGCCGTAGTAACCTGTTCTACATCGAAAGCCTCATCGTGATTCTTTTGGAGTTGTAATTCGGAAATCGGTTCGTCCGGTACTTTAATCCTGGAAATTCTTTCAGTAGCGGTATGCAGTCGATCGGTTTCTGTTATTCGAATTCGGCGGAGTATCTGACGTTTTTTACTCTCTTTATTATCTTCGGATTCTTTATTGATAGCCAGTTTGACATTTACAAAATCCCATTCGGTATCGTCCAGATTAGAAAAGATGATCAAATTATAGGGGAATTCACTGGTCAATTTATTAATGATGGTTCGCTCAGCGGTACGAAATAAATGCTCTCGTTTCATCCGTACCCAGAATACAAAAAATTCCCCACTGGTTGAAACTAAGGTAATCTTATCGACTAATACTTTTTGAGGGTCGGTCCACCTGGATATTTTATATGTAAAATCCTCATATTGGGGATTATAACCCAACGTCTCAAAAAGTTCATATAGCGCTTTCTCCTTTTCTGAAACGAGGCGACCTAGATGTGATTTAATTTTTCCTAAATGTTCCATTACAGCCCTGTTAACTTAAAGATTCATTATTTAAGTTAGCGAAATAAATTTCAATTTGCATCTTCTAAGATTTCATAGAGATGTTGGAGCAAGTTTTTTCCGGCTACATCCAAATCCTTACCCAGATCAAAAGTCGCAGTTCTTACTCGGATTCCACCCGGTTTAGCATCAAAAGGAGTCGTTAACTCGCCAGGATATATTAATACTGCATTTCGGCAGCCAACTGCATCAGAATAAGCAATGACCTGATAATAATCAATATTGGCGACTGTATTGTCAACTTTATATTTTGTGTCAACAACACATAGTGGTCTTCCTGATTCACGATCGGTTATCAAAATATCCATCTGTATTCGCAGGTTGTTTTGCTGGCATATATTACGTGATTCTTGTATGCGTAAATCGAATTTAGGATTAATATTATCTTTAAGCCAACGAGCAACAAAAAGTTCAAAAAGTCGGCTCATATCTACTAAAAATGGTATCATAGAACGATCACCAGTATTCAGTGTAGGGGCAGTGTTTTCCAGGAAAAATCTGCAGAGTTTATGCAAAACTTCATAATCTGCATTCAAGCGGTTATAGTTACGGTTTATACAATCAAGACCGTTGAAATATTTTAAGCTAATTGAATTTCTGAGCATTCGATCAGCTTTATAGATTAATCTCAACGATTGTTCTCTTGATAATAAATAACTACGAGTGATGATGAATAACGTCCATGTGATTATTTGATTGTCTGATATATCAATAGTATGATTTTCCGAAAAACAGAATATCTTCGACTTTACAGGTGTTCTACAAAGTGCTGTCATATCCATCTTTCCTCTAATGAAAGAACGGGCAAGATGTTCTTCTATGTATTTCCTGTAAAGACCCTGTCGAACTCTAGTCATCACTTTTTCTGCTAATATAGTGGCCAGTCGTTCGTAAAAATCTCTAATGGATTCTATATCGTATAATCCTTCTAACAGCTTAAATGATTTCAAGTCGTATGCATATTCTAGCATTTTAAAAAGGTTTATTATTGGGGACTTTGGCTTTAAGGTAATACCATTATTTTGCCCAAGTGGGATATAACCGACCCATCCCAATGAAGTTAATTGCCAACAGTAATTTGTTTTTGGGGTAGGCCAATCTATGTTTATTTTATCTCTGTACTCGCGATAAATACGCTCTGCATCTGATTCTAAAAAATCAGATCTTGCGAGTGAACAAGTCTGATATTCTGTTAGTGTAATTTGATTCACAAGCCGATTCGTGTACGAATTATGTTCCATTTAAAACGATTGACAGTATCTGGCTGGGTGAAGAAATATTCTTCTAAGTAAGTTTCGATTTCCATTTTCCATATTTGTTCAATTTGACCTGGCAAATCGTCCACTAAGAAAAAGGAGCCCCCCAAATAGAAGTTTTTATCGTTGATTTTTGTATTTATTTCCTGGAGCAACGATACAAGCGGCTCAGCATTAAAACTCCTCTTGGCTTGGAAGTTCTTTAACAGGTCATAGTCCGGTTGGAGTTCAATAAAAGCAAAGCGTCTACGCAAAGCAAAATCAACGAGTGCAATTGAGCGGTCTGCCGTATTCATCGTACCAATTATCTGGACGTTTTTCGGTATTGAAAAATGAGTACCATTAGTGAGTGGGATTTCTTCTGCTCTGTATTCTAACAGGTACATGAGTTCTCCAAAAACATGAGATAGATTGGCTCGATTTATTTCGTCAATAATCAGAACACAGGGGCTATTCATTCGCCTCGCTTTTTCGCAAAATGAAAGAAATCGTCCCGGTTTTAAGTTATAAACCAGATTTCCTTTATCATCAGTTTCCGGGCGAATACCCTGGATAAATTCTTCATAGGAATATGCCGGATGAAATTGGATCAATTCTTTAAGACCATTACTGCCACCCACTATATGACGAGCGAGGCGGTCAGCTATAAATGTTTTTCCGGTACCGGGCGGACCGTATAATATCGCCTGTCCTTTACGTTTGATAGCGTCGCACCAGTCTATAATTCTTGCAACGGGAATGCCAGTATCTGCAGAACATTGCTCTACTGAATAAAGAGGGGGTAAGACAGGTGGTTTTTCTTTGGATTTTTCATCACGATCAACCATGCCAAGAATTATATCATATTCATCTTTCGTAAGGTGAAAAAGACTTCCTTGATTATTTAAAAGTGGTTCACATTTTTCAAGCCCGGGAGCATTTTGTAGATGCTTAAGCGATACAGGATTTTGGAATTGCTCTACTTTTTCAAATTCAAACACCTCACCTTCCGGTGTATTATGTAATGGTTTTGTAACTTTCAAAAGAGCTACAACTTGAAGAATAGGTGAAGCTACATAACCAATGAGCAAATCCCCTGGTTTTACCTGCTGAAAGTGTTTATATATACGTCTCTTATTTCCTGATTTATTATGTGATGTATAAGTCTGCCGAGTACCGACTGGAGAACTAACAAGATCCCATAATGTAGGATTGGCATTCAACCACCAGTATTGCATTTGGGTTGTTGAAGGTGCTATATCCTTGATACCTAGCAGACTGTTCAAATAATTAACAAATTGACCATATTTAGTAACATCGGTTAGGGTTTTTAGCGCAAATTTGTTTTCATTAGATACCGCCCAATTACCAGTTGCTTTCCATTCAACTTTTCTTACGTGTTTATAGTAGGGACGTGTATCATCAAATAGATAATCTGAACTAACTTCTCCCCAGCCAACTATTTTATTTCTCCCGGATTTTGCATATACAATATCTCCTATTGCCATTATATGTACTATGGAATAACATGCCATAGCATCATTCTTTTTGGAGGATTTAGGTGCATTTTCGATTAGACGTAACTGTTCAGCGATGGAATTTTTGTTAGCATATTTTCGTAAATCTCCTAATGCATCATCTCCCATAGCCATAATTCCATTTGCATAAAATTCATCCCAATACTTAGCATTTCGACCTGGAGCAAATAACCAGTATCTTTTTGATGATATCTTATAAGGTGTAACAGATTCGGTTACTTTCATCGAAGGTGTCTTACTCTGTTGTTGCCAAGCTTCGTAGGAGATTTCAAAGAATGGTTTATTGAATGCTTTTTTTGTTTCATTAATATATTTCTGATATGTATCAAAATTATCTAAACTCTCTATATTAACATTGTTAAGCTTAAGAAAATCCCTGTTTACACGATCAAGATTAAGATAATTATTCGGGTCAATCCAAAACAGACCCATCGTAATGTTGTACTTGATTTGTCGAATTTTGATTACGGCATTAAATGTATCTGCACTCAAATTTCCAGATAAGACTTCATTAAATATTCTCCATAAATGTGTAATATCATCAGGTTTCCGATCTTTTTTCCACCCAAAAAACCAGGCACTCATATTATTTACTACAGGTATCCCAGAAAAATCTTTTGGTGGATTTAATTTAAGGCTAAAAAATTCTTGGACTTTTTCAATGATCGCTTTTCTTTTATCTTCGGATATTTGCCTATTCCAATTTGAAAAAAAAGTAAAAGGGTCTATCTCACTTAATGGAATCTCATCGCCTTGCTCATTTTTATCGATAATTGAGATTACTGATAATCCCTCTAACTCCATCTTTCTAATTAATTCTATCAGTTCTTGTTGTCTATTTTCATATGGAAGTAAGGCCTCAGCAATTTCGCGATATATCGGAATCCATGTAAATCCTGAAACGCTAGGATTTTCTTCTATTGGTAAAACTCTAATGTAACCTTGTGGGGGATTATCAATAAAACCACCACTGTATTTTTTAAACTTATGCGTATCATACGAAAAAGGTTTGATTTGAGTTATTACTAAAGTACTTTTCCAGTTGAACTGAGTAACATTTTCTCCATCATCTTTCCACTCTCTGTCTTGATAGTGCTGAAGAGAAAAGGGGATAATATCCTTAATCGTCACTATATATTCAACTTGTCTTCCCGGGATATGCATATAGCCAAGAATTGGAAAAACATATTTATTCTTCTCTAAATTAAATCCTACATCCCAGAAAAATTCATTATGATTCTGTAGATAATTTTCAGCGTTATTCGCTGATTTGACATTACCGCTAAATAAAACAGCGTCCATACTTGCTTTCCTTTCCTATTGCATATTTTGTATCCTATTTAATGCTAACTCAGTGCATTTAAGGACTTGATATTACTATAAATATTTCATCACGCCTAAACACCAGTACTTAGTCCGCTGGGGCTACTGATTTGATCTGATTCCTCCAGCCAAAGGAGAACCTCTCGCAGAGTCTCCGCCGGATCCCTATTAGAGGTAACATCTGTGGTAGCATCGTCATCATGTCCCGGCTTCAACCAGTAACTGCCGTAGAAGTCTGAACAAACGATTAGCAACATGTCCCTCGCTGCCAATCTGTTTGCAGCCAGCGCCACGACTCTATCCGCTACTGAGAAGCACTCCGCAATCTTTGAAGAGCATTCTTCCGCATCCTCATAAACACCACCCCAGGCTAGCTGCAGGAACATGCGAAGGCCACCAATAACGACGTAGTAATGGATAGCATAGGAGTTCAGGCCGCGGCCAGTCAGGATTGTTGCACCTGCACCGAATTATTATACGCACGGCGGTTCAATTGCCAATCCTTGAATGCACAATCTTTACTCTTGGATTGCTTGCGAGAATACTCACAACGGACTTTCCTGAGTACTGATAAATAAGCCTATCCAGCACTGCTAGCCTAATGCTTTTTTTTACACAGTACTTGCGTAGTGCCGCCTCAACAGATAGATACATTTGCCGATTATTTTGTATACGACCGATTGGCTCCCTCAAATCAAGAAAATCCCTAAAGAGGCCTAGAACCCTCGCATCTAAGGCTATGACGTCCTGACTAAGGCCTGTGGAGATCATGAAGTCAGACGCACTCTTTAATCCAAATACTCCGCACCTGCGTCTCAGCTCATCCCGAATTGCGTTTAGATCCTGCTGGTGAGACAAGCCCTCAAAAAGGGTGGCCTTACCGTCATTAAAAACCGTTCCCATCTTCAGTATTTTTGCGAGATCGTCGGCAACTTTCCCGTAAAAGCGTGTTGCAGATACTTGCTTAAGGGTTTTCTTCAAATACGAGGCCATGTCTTTTTGTTTTAAAACTACCCGAAGGTTAAGTAGTTTTTTTATTTCTCGGTTCTTTAATGCCTTTTCCCAATGGCTAGATGATCCCCTCACGCATAATTGACCTAGCAGCCGCATCCAAATATCGCTTGCCGATATATGCTGATAAGTGCCCAATGGCCTGATCTTAACGAACGGTTTCAAGCTGTCTACCAAGCGATCGAGTAACTTTTCATCTGCCCTTGTCAGGATCGTTGTGTACTGTTTTCTATTCTTTCTAATTTTCATGGCACTCTTCCATCACTATGCGCAGAACGGCGCAGGTCAGGCGCGCTGTAAAGCATTGTCTGCACCTGCTAGTTCGGCATTCATCTCGCCTTCACGCAAGCGAATACTGTGTACCCATCCCCGCCAGGATTGTATCGCCCCTCATGCACCTCGAAACCTGTTTCGTGCAGAACATGCCTCCATGTGTCCAGAGAGAAGATACCCATCGTCCAGTGTTCCGTCTCAATCCGCAGGCGTCCATGGTCACGAATCAGGTACAGGATCGTCGCCTCATACTGCTCGTCTGTCGGATCGGGGTCATACACGTTTTCGACGAAAACAACATCCAGTTCATCCCTCTTGGCCGGAGTGGTGGTGGTCTTATTCTGCTGGAACGTCTCAGTCGTCACGTCCGGAGTAGCGACCAGAACGCCGCCGAGGTTCAGGTGCGCATGCGCGTTGCGAAACGCCGCCACGAAGTCCGGCCGGCAACTCATGTGCGATATCGCGTCATCCATCAGAATGGCGTCGTAGGTACTACCGAGTCCGAACGTCCGCATATCCCCTTGAACAAACGTACACTCCGGGTTCAATTCCTTCGCCTGTGCAAGCATGGTGGGACTAAAATCCAGACCGGTGACGTTGAATTCCCGCTTCAGGTTCAAGACGTTCTTCCCGCCCCCGCACCCGATGTCTAGCAATGTGGTTGCCGAGCGCTTGCCGTACTGACGAATCAGTCCCGTGACGTGTTCGCAGTAGTGCGCGTATTCAGTGGCGGCATCGCCCCACATTGGCCACAGCCATGCCAAGTCCGTATAGAGCCGGCAGGTATCTTGCATCTCTCTTTTCATGCCGAACGGAAAAAGATGAGATACGCGGTATTTCGGAGCGATCATCTTCTAACTTTCAAAGTCCTTTTGAGAATCCGAAAATCTAAAATTTATCGAACAGCTCACTTCGTTGCCCCCAGCTAAGGGTTAGCCAGATTACATTAAAGTTTTTATGTTAAAACAAATTTTATAAGTATAATCACAAAGGTACTTCCCGTCAATAGCATTAAGAATATAGCAAATAGTAAACTTATTTTGTGAGATTTATTCAGTTTTTCTTTTATTAATGATATATCATCTTTCAGATTTCTTTCAACTGTATCAAATCGGCTATAGATATTCTGTATCGATATATCTAGCAATTCCAGCCGAGTAGGGAAATCCACTTTATCTAATTTTTTCATTAATGTATCGACTGCATCAAATAATATTAGAGCTGACTCGTTCAATTTTTTTGATTCGGCAATAGCTCCATCCGTCGCTTTTTTAGAATTAGCAATCAGTTCTTCCATAATCTTTTTTGATTCTGATACTGTTAATTTAGCAGTTTTGATAACTCCATCAACCATTACTGACGCTGATTTAATTTTTTCTAATTCTTCCTGGAAATCAGCCAAATTTTTGTTTATTTCATCAAGTTCCGGCATAAGTAATACCTCTTAAAAAAGTATGATTAAATGATTTCAACCAGTTTTTATGTTCTAAAAGTATTTCGTTATCAAGATATTTCCTAAGTTGTGAATCATAATTAATAACATATCTATAATATTTTGATAGGTTGTATAAATATTCTTTTCTTGCCCAATTCTTAATATTTCTGAACAAACGCCAGCCTTTATGAAAATCCGATAAAGCATCATTTTTATTATAGGAAGGTATTAAAAATCTTGAAAAGGCACGAAGTAAAAGAAATGCTGCATTATCAGGATTCTCTACTAATAGACGATCACATGCACCCCTGATGTGATTTATTGAGTCTGGATCGCCTTTAGATTCATTAATTAATTTCCAAACAATTTCAATTGAATATTTATATAAATATTGTCTTAATTTTGGTGTAAATCGTGAATCAAAGTAAGTATTGACAAACTCTTCAAAATTTCCATTATTCAAACCTGATACGATAGCAGATTCCATAACATTTATGGCTTCCAAACGTTTAGCGGCTATCTTAAAATAAACAAAATTAGCAAGATACCCGCAACATCTTTGAATGATTGTATTTCCTTTTGAAGCCAGTATTTGTTCTGGTATACGTGATTTTTCTTCAGCCGAAACATATCTTCCAATGTAATTTTGAAGGGATTCAATATAATAAGTATCTGGCTTTTTAATAATTGTTGCAATGATATTTTTTGAATTGTAATCGATTTCATATTCATCAATAATGCCTATCAACGATAAGCGATATATGGCTTTGTAGGTATCTTGTTCATCTCTTATCTGATAGAACCATGTGGATAACTGACTCAACTGATTTTCATTAAATCTGCAATTTTTTTCAGTTGCTCGCCAAAATTCTGTTTTCAAATTATTAATAAAGTTTTCAGAAGTGAAACAGTAATTATTTGCTTTGGATACGATTGTTTTATTCCAATGCTGATTTGTACCCGACAAATAATCCGTGATTCTCTGAATTCGGTCATTACTAAATCCCACAATAATTCTTTTCGTTTCATCACTATTCATATTTGCTAATAAATATTCAAAACCAGAATGATGAGTCATATTAGGGAAAGTAATTTCATTTAACAATTCCCACATTATCCGTTTTTCTTTCTCAATACCACGGAAAGAATTATAGTAAAAAGAAAGCATTAAACTTTTATCAACAGAAACATTTTCATTATCGTTAGTAATTGTGGTAGGCGAATAAAGAATGTAGCAGTAAGCTGGGTCTTTATCACGACCAGCTCGCCCTGCTTCCTGATAAAAAGATTCAATTGATTGCGGCATATTAAAATGTAAAGTAAATCTGATATTTGGTTTATCTATACCCATACCAAATGCTTTGGTCGCCACTAAAAGTGCGATTTTATCATTTTTAAAATCATTCTGGACTTGTTCCAAATCAATTAAATCATCATCTTCTAAACTGCCAGCGTATATTCCTATTAAAGAGTTAATATTTTCATATTTTTTTGATAGTTCTGCGGCGACATGTTTAACTCCGAATTTCCACCCTACGTGCGGACAAAAGATTATTCCACAATTTTTATATTCTATATTTCGATTAAGAAAAGAATCAATTGTCTCATAATTGGAATGGTTTCCCCATTCGAGATTTGGGATTTCATTTAATAATTGATGAATGGCATTTTGTTTTTTATTAGCGACCTGTTCTTTTATAATGAATTCATCAGCAGTCTTAGGAACATCAACCCCACCAACATTGATTATCTTAAATTTTAATTCCTCTCGTTTATATTTTGATGGGGCAACAATTGCTGATTCATCTCCTATATCTAATTCCCGCTGAACATCGGCCAAAACATCGAAAGATGCAGTTCCTGTCAAACCGATAATCGGAATTTCTTCTGCAAAGGTTTTACAATACTTTCTGGCATTCTTTCCTAAACGCAGATATGCTGTTCTAAAATCATGCCCCCATTCAGAAACGCAGTGGGCTTCGTCAACGATGCAATATGTGAAAAACGTTGTTGCCATTTTTTCCAGATAGTCCCTGAATTCTCGGATTTGAAGACGTTCAGGAGAAATAAAGACAAACTGGTAATATCCCCTCAACAAATTTTCACTTCTATTAGCCCTTTCTACAGGAGTTATTGATGAATTAATAAAAGTTGTTGTATCTATTCCTGCTGTTTTCAGATTGTCATTTTGATCACGCATTAGAGATTTTAGAGGGTCGACAATTAAGGCTATTCCAGGTTGTAATAAGACAGATAACTGATAAGTTAAAGATTTACCGGCACCCGTTGGTAATAAAGCAATTAGGTTCTGAAGTGATAGGGTTTTTCTCAGAATTTCTACCTGTCCTTCCCGAAATTCTATTTTCCGAAAAATAATCTGAAGGAAATAAACTAGAGGTTCTGGCTGTGTTTCTTCTGGTATTTTATATTTTATTGGTTCGGCTGATTTAATTAAACGATCTTCTTTTATTGAATGACATGAACGTAACGTTACATATTTATTATTTTGATTTAATACAATTTGAGATGGATAGTCGAATCCAACACGCTGAAGTACCGATATATCAATTATGGCATCATATGAATTTTTTGTATCGAATTTTTCAATGGATTCGATTTCAATCCCGTTATTTAGTTGACATTTTTCGAATTCGGTTGTATTGAAGATTTTTAATTTTATTTTCGGCAAATTTCTGCCTTTACCCTCCAGTTTAAAAATATTTTCAAAAAGTAGTCTCAAATCTTCAACGGCAAGAAAAGCACAGGGAACATCTCTTTCGATTACGGCAATGTTCCATGAATCTGCTTCAAGTATTAAAATACCGGATGAAATTAAAAATATTATGGATTTTTGAATTCGGGCAATCGCAATTGGTGAAAGAGCAACTTGTATAGCTTCGAGACCGAACTCTTGTTTCCAAATAGGATTATCGTAGTTGTCTTTGATTTTTTTAAAATATGGATGTTTTAAAAAATCATTTACTTGTTGAATTTTCTCACCAGGGATTAAAGATAGTTCAGTGTTTTTTATCCGGACGGTTGGCGCCCATTCAATACTGCTAATAACAACGTCTCTTTTTTTATCTAATGTTTTTTGAGGCTCATTATTATGTTGTGAACCGTCAATTTCAATAACGATCCCATTTTGATGACCACTTGCTCTAGGAAATTCAAAACTAAAATCTACTTTTTGACCGTAAAAATCATTTCGAAGATTTCCTAACCGTGAAGATAGTTTATTCTCATTTCTTTCAGAAAATTTAAGTATACTTTTTATTGTTCTTTGTGTTTCTGCTAATTGGCGAAGCGATTCATGGAATTTTACTGATAAAATTGAATTGTAAAATAACTCTTCATTTTCGCTGCCACGATGAGCTTCCCATGTTTGAAAATCGAACTCGGGTAAATAATCGCTCTTAATTCTCGGATCGATAATGAAAAATGATTTGTAGATTAAGTCAATATTTTCTTTTAGACTACTATTAGCATGATATTGAATATCGCCTATTTTATTATTTATCCGTTTTTCTTCAATTCCAAACAGTTCAGCGAAATAATCTTCAATAAGAACAGAGGGCAAGGTAGGCAAACCGCGGGAAAGTAAATTATCTAATACTGTGATTATTGAATCTTTAATTGGTTTTGTTTGAAAATTGTACTCTATTTCAAAAACAGATAACTGGAATAATAAACTTGAAAATTCAACAGGATTGTCAAGTCTTGACATTATATCTTTTACAGAACTAAGAATATATCCGCAGTGAAATTGTTTATTCAATGCCCTATTTTATTCTTATTATTATATGGCTAACGACTTAATCAATGGTTATGCCTCAAATGACATGGTAAATTTTCGCAGAAACGTAACGAGGAAAATCCATTGCATTAACATGTTAGGCGAAAGTTCCGCTTACTCTTTACCATTCGTGTAACTTTCTGGCAAACAGATGACTCTCTGATCTAGGAAGTTTCCTATAAAATAGGTACATAATAAGGATTAAGAATGCTAAAATGGTACCACACTTAATATTTTGTCTACGATTATGCCAAGTCTTTGCGTGACCTAGTATATTTTCGAAGAAGGATATTCCAACACCATCATAAATTTCGTTTATGGTACGCCTTTCGGTTACACGCTTCATAATTTCATAAAAATTTCCTTGTCCAACTTTAGATTCAAGGTAATTGAAAACAATTTTATATTCTTTGTACTCTCTTGGATTTATAACGGTATATGTAGTAGTACACTTAAGTTATCTTCCTTGTTGTTTTGCTTGATAAGATAAAATTGCAAAACCTACAAGTCCGGCAAATCTTACAAATTGATAGTAACCATATGGCATTTCCGCAAGGCAAATAAAGAATAATAACGCCAAAACGACCTTAATAATACTTGTCATTTGGTTCCTGGATTGTCACTTGAGGATTTAATTATGCTTATTGGCTCAAACTGCGGCAATTTATAATCATATAAAAATTGTGTGGTTAGTTTGTTAAGAGAAAAATCAGTTATAATATCCTTCTCTAATAACATTTCAATGTCTGGATATGCATTTAAAATTGTCTCGTCTGATATCCTTAATCTCATTCTAATATTTTTAAAAAACTTAATTTCAGAATATTCTAATTGTTCATCTGCCTTTATAGTCTGAATAGCAAAGTCTATCAAGGTTAGCTCTTCTTGTTCTGAAAGCTGTAAATCAAGCAGTGAGTCAAGATATTGTTTGATGAATTCCTTACCTTTTGCATTGATTTGTGAAATTAATTCGTTTATTTCTGACTCAAAATCAAAGATTTTAAAATAGGGTGATTTCTCACACATTGACTTTATGATGGCGATTTCTCGGTCATCAATTTTACCATCTGATGCCATACAACAGAAAGCTGTATTAAGTAAGATTTTTTTAAATGATGATGTTTCCATATTCTTTTATCCTATTTTTATGGTAAAAAACCTATCTTGGGTTTGTGGCTTATTTGGTCAACACCTTCTCCATCCATTCGTGCTTTTATTTGTTCATATTTTTTCAGTTCTTGCAAAGGCACAGATGGTTTGGTGTTCTTTATTACGTCTTCTAGTATTTTCATTGAAATTCTGGATTTCTCTTTTAATGCTTGTCTTGATGCTTCATCAATAAGAAATTCAATGTCAGACGATACATAGTTTTCAGTTAATTGTGCTAATCGATCATAATCGATTCCAAAATCTAATGGACGGTCTTTAAGATACATTTTGAACAGTGCTTTCCGGGCTTCAAAATCAGGAGGAGGTATATAGAACTTTTTTTCTAATCTACCAGATCTTAATGCCGCGAGATCAATATTGTGAGGAAAATTAGTGGATCCGATAATAAAGATGCCTTTTGATGCTGTTCGATCCATTTGGGCTAAAAACTCATTGACAGCGCTTTTAGACATTTCATGAATATCGGTTTTTTCGCGGTCGGGTAGTAATTCATTGATTTCATCTAAAAAAATAATAATAGGAGCTTTCTTTTCGGCTTCTTCAAAAAGCTTGGCAATATTCTCCTGTGTGGCGTTGACCCATTTGCTTTTTAAACTTGCAGGTGTTAAGAGCATAAATTCAAAACCTACCTCTTCAGCCAAGCATTTTGCAAAAAATGTCTTCCCGCACCCTGGTGGACCATACAACAACATTCCATTAGGAATGGTTAAACCATACCTGGCATATTCTTCAGGATTATGTAAAGCATCAATGACATCTAGTGTTAATTGTTCTTTGAGTGCTTTCATCCCTGCAATGGCATCAAAGCCCCTGCCTTTTGCTTTTTTGCTTTGTATTTTCTTTTCAAGTTTATCATTTGATTTGACTTTCTGAACTTTGTCTATATCCTCAACTTCAATCTCTCCTTTAAGTGCTTTCAAAAACTCTGGAGCACTCTGAAAACGGTACTCTAAATTTTGACATAAAGCTTTTTTCAGAATTAAGTTTATCGATTCTGCGAAGCCAACAAATTCATCTGATACCATTGGAAATATCAAAGGTTTACTTCTTTCAAACAGTATCAATTCTTCTACTTTGTTTCTGTCAGCTTGAAATTTCGACACATCCTTAAACCAAGGTGGCAAACCAAATAGTAATTGATACATTACCACACCAACAGAGAACAAGTCACTCTGAGGTGAATAAAGACTATTAAAGCATTCTGAAGCTACATAATTTAGGTTCAAGCCTTCTTTACTATAAGCCTTGCGAGATTGATAAAACGACCTTGCATAGCCAAAATCAATTATTACTGATTTAGGGATATCACCTGACAGATCAAGCATTATATTATGGGGTGTGATTTCATTATGTATAATTGGTTCAGGTAATGAATGCAAGTAGTTCAAACCTTTCAACACATCTTCAATGATTTGCTCAATGTCATAAAAGCAATGAAAGGATTCCCTACTAATTCGTTCTGCCAATGTTTCGCCCGGAATAAAATTCAATATGAGATAGCCGTACTTTTTATTTTCATAAATCAGTTCACCACTGTCTTTGTAGGACACAATATTTTCATGTCTGATTCTTTTGAGAAATTCTATTTCTAGCAGGTTATTTTCATTATCAAAGGCAGAACGATTTATTTTAGCGTAATTGAATAACTTAAAAAAATAGATCTTTCCATCATTGCCTTTTACCCGGTAAGTTTCAGCATTACGCCCCTGTTTGATGAAAAGCAATATATTATACTTTCCATCAATGATAAACCCATTTGGCAATATACCTTTATTCATAATCATTATACGAGTGTTTGGGGTCTTTCATGTTCAGGCATCAAACCAAACAATTCCACCAAAATTGGTCGAATAGCTTGTATGTTGCCATCTACAACCATTTGCATCCCTTGATTAACCAATTGTTTCGCCTTCATTGGATTTTTCCAATGATACGAGTCGAAGTTATCGTTAATATCCTTTAAAACTTGAGCATCCAAAGCATTGTCAGTTACGGCATTTCTGAGCCGAAAATCAAAACGCAGTATTTCTTCAACTAATGCTTTTGCTTCTTTAATATTCTTCTCTCGGATAATATTATTAATTTTTTCTCTAAAGTTTTCGACAAGAGCGCAAACGTCCATAGGTACTTTATCTTCAAGTTTGTATATTTTTATTTTTTCGATTAAATCTTCCAACTCATAAAAAGAATCCTTGAGATTCTTTTCTACCTCTGGCCATCTACTACCTCTATCCGCCTTATCAAGCTCTATTAAGATTGTCCTGTATTCGTTCATTAATCTCAACCTACCATCCGCGGTTGTCCCAATAGTTTCAATATCTTCATCCAATTTTTCCAACTTTTCTTTCAGATCATTGCAATTAACTCGCTTTGAAACTGAAATAGATTCTGCAAACTTTTTACGCAAATCTTCTTGGGCTGGCGGTTCGGTTTGTTTTATCTCTATTGTTTCCTCATGCTCATATTCTATTGTTGGAAATTCGGCAGTGAAAGTCATTAATGAGTTTGCATCAACTTTCATGCGAATATTGACTGGACTTCCGGTAGGAAGAAATTTTGGGATATCTTCACCAGAAATAATTACATCTATTACATGATAGTTTAATTCCGGGTTTGTCCCATCAGCATTGTATTCCCCTTGATAAATAGGTATTCTAATTATATCC
>Ga0208828_1000423_pt1 | contig 18832 bp, 11 predicted proteins | sample Kivu_160m_FD_185487 | JGI IMG/M metagenome (GOLD analysis project Ga0208828, IMG submission 185487) | Freshwater microbial communities from Lake Kivu, Western Province, Rwanda to study Microbial Dark Matter (Phase II) - Kivu_160m (SPAdes)... | ecosystem: Environmental > Aquatic > Freshwater >... | reverse complement strand
CCGTCCGGAGAAAGACCGCACTCCCGCCCGGGACGGTCCGGACCGTCACTTGAAGGTCCACGCCCGCGGAGTGAAACGAGACCGGCTCCCCGATTTCGACTTGGGAAAAGGCAAGGATTGCGGACCCCAGAAAAAGGCAGGCCGCCGCCCAGGATCGCGCTCCCGCACGCGTCCCGGCGACGGCATCAAAAAGCGAGGTTAGCATTTTAAAGATTATATCAGAACACCGGACCGATTGGGAACGGGGCGCGGCCGGCTATCGGACCTCCAAGAGATGGACCGCCGCGGGCCGGTCATTGACGATGCGGAGGCGGTTGACCTGGGCTTCGAGGGGCGCTCCGCGGATTTCGATGGAAACGTCATGCTCGCCTTCAGGGCTACTCCTGGAGCCGATCTGCCGGCCGTTGAGATAGATGCGGCTCTCGGTCGGACCGTCCGCCTGCAGCTTGAATTGAATGCGCCTTTTGCCGGCCAAGGCGAAATAAGGAAGAGGATACTCGACGTCCGCGCCCTTCCTCTCGTCGTCGAGCACGATCAGCACGGCGTTCGAGGTTTCCCTGACCTCTCGAAAAAGACCCATCTCCCGGCCTTCGCGGAGGGTCGACCGGACCTTCTCCCAGATACCGGAGCGCTCGCCGTCCTCGGGCGGATCCATAAAGGATCCCAGGACGGCGATTAAATACAGGCCGTTGTCCCTGAGCTTCCGGATCCTCTCCGGATCCTTGAGCGCCGTCAATCCGCTTTCGACGAGAAATCCGGAAGCGCCTTCGAGGCGAAGGGGGTCGGAGTAATTATAGTAATAGCCGTGGTAGGTGTGTTTGGAGTGGAATCGCGTCATGAACGTATACGCATTGCTCGTCGCGGCCAAGAAAGGCAGTTCGAGCAGGCCGTAGTGAGCGGGGTAGGACGCGGCCCATTGGTAGATCGTCCGGCCGTCGGCGTCGGGCTCGGGAAGCCGGGCCATGGCGACCGGCCAGCGGGCGTGCTCGGCAAACAGGAGCGCCGAGACCACGACGATCCAGATCGCCTTCGATCTCCTGTTCTCGAGGAAGGACTTGAGCCCGGCGGCGAAGAGGCCGATCGTCAGAAGCGGAAGGATATAGAGAATCCTCAAGCCGCGCGACCTGCTGAGAAAAGGGAAGATCTTGGCGACGGCGCTGAAGACGTCGACGAATCTCGGGAAAGGCTGGAAGGAGACGAAGATCAGGATCAACAGGAGAAGCGAAACGAGTTTCAACCGGGAAGGGACCTTCTTTCTCGTCAGATAGAGGAGCACAGCCAGCGAAAGGAGCAGGGCGGCGAGGCTGATTTCCGACAAGGGCCCAATGGGTCCGGAAGCTCTTTTTTTGAAAAAGACAACGGCGATCAGGCCGGGGATGAGGCATGCTCCGGATAAAACCGCCAGCGCGATTTTTTCATACCTGTTCGAAACGAAGCGGGCAAAAGCGAAGAAATAAAACACGACGACCGAAAATCCGGGAAACAGGGGAAGGATATCCCGAACCCTGTCCAGCCAGAGAAGAAGATAGTTCCGGCCGGCGTAAAAACTGAGGGCCGGGAGGTACTGGCCGGGATTGAAACGGGGCTCCGAAGGAGACAGGGAGAGGCTTTTTTGCAGGAACGGAAAATGAACGAGAATGACGACCGCCGCCGTCGACAGAAGCGATAGGAACAGCGCGGCCAGGCGGCGCAAGTTCAAGGGCCGCGTGATCAGGGCGTAGATGAGGACGAAAAACGCCAGCACGACCGAAAGATAGAAGCCGAGGGACAGGTCGAACAGGAATTGAAAGAGCAAAAAGACATTGAGGCCGACGAGGTCCGCCCTCCGGCCGTGGTCGAGATGCCTGAGCAGAAAGAAGAGACAGAAAGCAGCCGGGAAGTTGAACATTAGGTTGAGATGGGGGATGTTGGTCACGCGGAACGGCAAGAGGATGTACAGGCAGGCGGCGATGACAGAAACCGTCTCGTCGTCCTGGAGCTCCCGGAAAAAAAGATAGGCTCCGAATCCCGCCGCCATGTAGGAAAAAATCGTCAGGATGTTGTAGAGGGCGTAGACGTTCGGCAGGCCGAGCAGGAACAGAGGGAGGAGGAGGAGGGATTGCCCGAAGAGCGTGAAGCCGATGGTCATCGTATACGACAACGGGAAGAGGAACGGCAGGTGGTACACCTGCCCCACTTGAAGATGAGCGAGGTTCTGGACGTTCGAATAGAGGATCGCCAGGCTCAGGCTGACGTCGCCGTTATCCGCGTAAGGAAGCATGGTCGAGAAATTCTTCAGGACGGGGTAGAGCTGGACCAGCGAGACCAGGAAGAAGAGAACCAGGAGCTTCAGCGGCCGCGGGATTTTTCCGAAGGCGGATTTACGCATGGCCGATGAGGCCGACTCCTCCCGCAAAAAGCGCCGCATCCCGGGTCATGGGCACCGGATATAGCCCAGGGCGCGGAGCTTTTGCTTCGTTTCCGCGTCGATCTCCGCTTTTCCCCCGCTGCGGGCTTTGGCCTTGTCCTTGACCTCCTGAAGGAGGGCGACGAGCTTCCCGGCGAAAGCGGCGTTTCGCGAAACGGTGTTCGTAATTTCCTTCGGGTCGGCCGCGAGGTCGAAGGCTTCGACCTCGGCATAGGGTGGAGGAGGATACAGGAGCGCGGCGAGGGACTCCTTTCCGTAGGGACGGTTCAGGATGACTTTGCGCCGGCCCTCGGTGACGGCCAGCTTCTCCGGAACGGGCGAGCCCAGGACGCCGGCCGCGAGATAAGCCAGAGCGGGCCGGTCCCTTTTTTCACGGCCCTTGGCCACGGGAAGGAGGCTGAGGCCGTCGAGGTCGAAGCCTTTCGCTCCGATACCGTAGACCTCCATGACCGTGGGCATGATATCGATGAGACGGACAAAGGACCCGAGCCTTTTCCCCCGGAATTTCGAGTCCGGAAACTTGACGATCAAGGGCACCTTCAAGCTTTCGTCATAAAGGGCGTGGCCGTGTTCCCAGCTGCCGTGCTCGAAAAATTCCTCTCCGTGATCGCTGGTGAGGATGATCATGGTCTCGTCGTAGATGCTCAAGCTCTTCAGCTTTTCGATCAGCGGGCCGACCAGTCCGTCATCCGTGGATCGGATCTCTCCGTCGTACAACCCGACGATATTTTGGCGCTCCCTGGCCGGAAGGGGCTTGAAGATGCCGAGCGGGCCGCCGACGTACCCCCCGATGTCCATCATCGTCCAGAGGGGCGAAGGGTCCAGGAACATCGTGTCGTACGGAGGCGGCGGGACGTACGGCCCATGAGGCTGGTAGGTGTGGAGGAAAAGGAAGAAATCCTTGTCCCGGTTGTCGTCGATCCAGCGCGCCGCGGCATCGAGGGTCATCGCGGCTGAGTCGACGAGGGAGTTTTCGCTCTGGGCGTAGAGGTCGAAGCCTTTGGAGAATCCGAAGACGGCCCCCACGAATCCGCCGCCCGTGAAGGCGGCGCAATAAAAGCCGTTCGACCTGAGGACATCGGCCAACGTCGGGAAGGCCGGGTCCATCATGTCGTTTTCGAGATTCACGCCGTGCCGGAACGAGGAGAGCGACGTCAGGAGCGAGACGTGGGCGGGAAGGGTCCAGGACGCCGGCGCATAGACGTTTTCGAAGAGGGCCGCGTCCCGGGCGAGCGCGTCCGCGTTCGGCGTGGTGTTCTTTCCGTAGCCGTAGCATCCGAGGTGGTCGGCCCGGAGCGTATCGATGGAGACGAGGATGACCTTCCGGCCCTTGCCGGCCGGGCTGAAGACGACGGGGTCGGCCCAGAACGAAAACGCGCCGGCCGGCCCTTCGGTCGCGAACGTAACCCGGCCCGCGCCGCCCGAAGCGGGAAGAGCGACGCGCGCCGGCACGAGCTTGGCCGTCCGCTCCGCCGTCAAGGGAGGAAGGGAGAGCGATTCCTGGTAAATCGTCTTGGCCCGGCCCGACATTTCGAGCCGAACGCGGAACAGGACGTTCTCCTCGCCGGCGGCGAGCCGTTTGCGCACGGCTTCGGAATTGACGCCCCGGGCGATCCCAGCCTCGAATTCCAGGATGCCGTTCTCGGGAATCTCGATGTCGAACGCGTACTGGCTCCCCGGAGGAGAAACCAGAGCGTTGACGTCACGGCCCAGGACGGACATCTTTCTCTTGAGGCCGAATGGATTCTCTCCGGATCCAAGGTCGGAGAGCGGCCGGCTCTTCTCGTAAAAATAGACGGGATCCGCCGCGTCGAACGAGCCCGCGGCGAAAGGGCCGGCCACGACGTTCTTCGCTTCGAGCCGGTCGACGAGACGGAGAAGCCGGAAATCCGACTGAGGAATCCGCCCGCACGCGGCCGCGGCCAAGGCCAGGGCGGCGATGAGATAGCCGACTTTTTTTTCAAACATACAAGCCGCGCTCAGGGGGGATTGTAAACGAACTGGGAGGCTAATTCAATGCGGCGGGAAGTCTCATTCACTGAGACGTCATCGCCAGGAAGAACCCGATGGGGCTCAAGAGGGTCATAAGCAGAATCAGCGCGACCGCGCGGCCCAGGCTGCCGTCCTCGAATCCCTCGCGGACCGTCTTTTTCAACAAGACAAGCATGATCAGGAACTGGGGGACCATATAGAGGTCGAAATCCTTGATGTTCAGGTCGAACCCCCAGAAAAAGACGATAGCCAGCTGGCCGAGCGCCGCCAAGAGCAGGACGATGTCGAACAAGGCCGGCCGGGCCGCGGCCTTCACCCGGCGAAAGCCGAGGACCAGCAGCGGAAGCGGAAAGCCGATGAGGAAAATCCAGCCGCGGAGGAAAATATAGGCTTTTTCGGCGAAATTCTTGTCGTTCCAATAGCGGAGCATGGTCGGAAAGATCTTGACGAATTTGTCCGCGCCCGCGCCTCCGAGCGCCGTGTAAAAAACGAGCTTCGTTCCGGCCAGCCCGCTGACGGCGGCGAGGGCGAGGAGAGGCAGGACCAGGCCCGCGGCGAGCCACGCGGCACTTCGGAGATAGAAGAACGCGGCCCCGAGCCGGGGAAAGGCTCTCCGCTTCAAGAACGGGAGGACGGCGAGGGCCGGGAGCGAAAACCAGGCCGATCCGTGAAACAGCCCCCCGATGCTCAGGACAAGCGAGGCCAGGAGCAGCCATTGATCCCCCCGCTCCTGGCGCAGGTAGCGATCGGCAAAGATCAGCGAGAGAAGCAGGCACGGGAGGGCATAATAGGCGAATTCGGGAAAGCCGAGGAAAAAAACGGAGGCGGGCAGGGCCGCTGCCAGGATATAGTACAGCGTTTTCTGCCGCTCGGAGAGCGAGGAGCGGCGAAAAATGAAAGCGTACAGAGCGAAAGCGCAGGCGATCCCCTGGGCTTTGCCCATGAACGTATAGACCGCCGCCGGGTCGACCTCGCCGAAGACCGCCCGCAGGATCCCGAGCACACCCTTGCCCAGCAGGACGCTCGCTGATTCGGCGAAACTGACAGTCGTCGCGTTGTATCGGCCGAACTGCCCGGGCACGGAGCCGATGACCCGCAGCCATTCCACGGCGTCCCCGCAGATCTCCAGCCTGAATTTCGGCGTGAGAAGAAGGACGAGCCCGCTGAACAGGATCGGCCAGAGGATCCTCTTGGCTTTGAATCGCACCGCCGCCGCATAGGCCGCGGTCAGAAAAACAGCAAGGAGAGCGTTGAAAAGCAAGCCCTTGGCCAAAGGAACGTTCCATTCCCGGAAAACGCGCCGGTAGAGGTCCAGATTCAGCAGGACGTAAACGAAGTAAGGGGCGACGGCCATCAGGCTCGCTCGCGTCAGCCGGTCTTGAAGCTCGCCGGTGGGGCCTTCTTTGGACAAAAACAGGCCGTAGGCCCAGCTCGCGAGCTCCCACAAGAGAAAGGCCAGAGTAAAGGCGGCCAGGAACTGGATGAGCAGGAAGGAAGGCCGTAAAAGAGGCGTGCGGGTGATGCGCATCGCCAGGGCTCTCTCGGCCTGCTCGGGAACGAGGTCCACGCGGGCGATGTGAACCTCATCCTCGACGATGAGCGCCCATTGCCGGCTCGAGAGCTTCGTCGGCACCGCGGACTCGGAAGGCTCCTTCCAGACGATCCCGACGCTCGCGACGTCCTTGTTGAAGGTGAAGCGGATATCGGCCGGGGAGCGCAGGCGCAGGAACTCGCGAGGATAGAAGACGAAGCCGGCCTCCGTTCTGGAGCAGTCGTCGAACGCCAGGATCCTGTTCTTGAAATCGAGATAATAGTAGGCGGATAGATAAAGGAGTGTGACGGCGAGGGCGGCCAGCAGTCCTTTTTTATGCCGGGCCATCCGCCTTGTCCCCCAGGATGGACAGGATGAATCCGGCCAGGGCTTCGGCCGCGCGCTGATTGCCCGCGCGGCTGGGGTGGAGATAATCGACCCACATCGACTCCGGCGCGGCTTCGGCCGCATTGAGCGCGGCGCTCAGGTCGAGCGTGGGGATCGACAAGTCCCGGAGCTCCTCGAGAATGGTTTTGTAGAACGTCGTGTAGGGCCGGACCATGTCCTTCGGCCGGAAGGGAAAGACTACAGCGGCGAACCGGCAGGCTGTTCCGGCCAAGAGGGCCTTCGTCCGGCGCAAATAGGCGACGGCCGTTTCCGATCCCTTCGAATAATACTCCCGGCGGCCGCCGTCGTCTATTGCCCCGGGCCGGGAACCGAGCTTCAGGTTTAAAAGCTTGAAGAGGTAGGACCAGGCCATCAGCCAGCGGCTCAAGCCCGTTTTTTTGACCATATAGGGAACGAAGATTTCGCCGTACTGGGTGAGCATGAACCGCTGCTCGGGGTCGGTCCGGATCTTGATCGTCTTCTCGAAGTCGTTGAGGCAGACCTGGAGGATGATCAGATCCGGGTCGAACCTCAAGGCCCGCTCTTTGATCAGATAATAGTCTTGGACGAGGTTGTAGCCCGTGATCCCCATGGCCAGGACCTCGATCGGCAGGCCGAGGGCCGCCAGCCTCTCGCGAGCCTGGTAATGGTACGTGTCCTCCAGGGGGAGGTTCCAGCCGAAGGTCACGGAATCCCCGACGACGACGACCCGGCGGCCCGACTTGCGGACCCGGTGCTCGATGTCCCGGTAGCCGAGCTTGTTGATCTTGTACGAGATCCCCTCGATCTCGACCCTCGCCTCGGGCACATGCTCATAGCCGAGCTCCTTGACCTTGGACAGGCGGTAGAGGGCCGGCTTCTGGAAGGGATGGACATTCGGAGGCGTGAAGCGGTTGGGATTGACCCAGCTCAGAATGAGGTCGGCGGCCGCCAGGGTGACGACCACAGACGCCAGGGCGACGAGGACGCGCGCGAACGCTTTTTTCATCATGATTCTCGGCCGGCGGAGCTACCGATTCTATGTGAAAAAAGCGCCCATTGCAATTTCCCCCGGCCGCGGAGTTCGTTTCAGGAGCAAAGAAATCCCGAATCGACGTCCGAGGTTTCAGCCCGCCGGCCAGGATAGCTTCCTCCGCCTGCGGGCCGCAGGGACCGGCGTTCGATGGCGTTCGCCGCTATTTCTTCAAATCGGCGGTGCAGTTCGGGCAGCGGACGGCTTGGATCGGAATCGTCGTGAAGCAAAAGGGGCAGGTCTTGGTCGTCGGGGCGGCCGCCGGGGCGGGCCGGCGCATCTTATTGGCCCATTTCACCATCAGGAAGATGACCAGGGCGATGATCAGGAAATCGATCACGGTCGTGATGAAGGTCCCGTAGTTGAGCGTTGCGGCGCCGGCCGCTTTGGCCTCGGCCAGGGTCGCGTACGTCCCGCCCGAGAGATTGATGAACAGGCTCGTAAAGTCGACCTTGCCGAACACCAGACCGACGACCGGCATGACGATGTCCTCGATGAACGAGGAGACGATCTTGCCGAACGCGGCGCCGATTATGACGCCGACGGCCAAGTCCATGACGTTGCCCTTGCTCACGAATTCCTTGAATTCCTTGAACATGGTTCCTCCTTCCACGGACGATTTGCCCTCACTATACTCTTTTCCGGCCCGCGCCTCAAACGCGCGCACGTTGATTTCCCTCACCCCGCCTTCTATAATCCTTGTGATAAACCCATCCCCGTGTCGAACGCGGGGTATTTGGGATTAATACTGAGCGGCGCTCTTTCCCCGATTGGAAAATGGGGATTCGGCCCCGCAAACATATCGACGGACGGCACGGAGCAAGAGAAATGAAGAAAATCGCCATCGGAATCATCGTCATGACCGTTGCTCTAGGGGCGGCCTGGGCGGAATTGGGGAGCCTCGCCCATCTCTTTCTCCTCGGCAAGGGAATCCGGGACACCGACGGCGACAATCTGGCCGACCGGGTCTCCCTGTGCCTGGTCATCCCCGACAATCCGAATGCGGCGGAGCTCGCCGTCGCCGCCGACATCGCCTCCCGGGCCAACCTCGAGAGCCTGGCCCAGGATTTTGCCCTCGTCAAGCGCGAGTCCGAAGTGCCCGACATCGAGCGCGCCGAAAATCCGATCCTGATCGGGACGAACATCAAGTGGCTCCGGGCGGCCGTCAAGGACAAGTCCATCGCCGTGCCCGAGCTCGGCCCCCAGCAAGGCTACGTGGCCGTCTTCGCGACGAAGGCCCAGACGGGGATCGTACTCGCCGCGGGCTCCGAGGACGCCCTGCTCCAGACCGGCCGGGCCTTCTTTCTCCGCTGGCCGTATCTCTGGGACATCTGGGGCCGGGAGGAAGGCGCGACGTACGCCGCGCTCGAGAAGGACATCACCCAGTATCTCGCCGGCGAAGGGGTGAACCTCCAGCGGACGATCATCAAATCCGTGAGCTACGAGTTCCCGGCCTTGAAGAAGGGGCCGGGCTCGCTCAAAAAGCTTTCGTTCAACGCGGGCGAGGTCAAGGACCTGAGCGTGGACATCTACGTCACGGACGAAGACGACCTGGCGAAAGCGGCCCTGGCCTTCGGCGCCCTGCGCGATGGGCACCGGCGGGGCGAAAAAACGGAGCTCTTGAGCTATCCCGGCTGCGCCCAGGTCTCGGTCTGGCTCCGCTACGGCAAAACGAACCTCCCGACCGTCATCCCCCGCGTCGGGACGCCCCGCCGGATCCTGACGCCGTCGTTTAAGGACGTCGCCCGGGGCGACGGGGCGGGCAAGGACTTCGACCTGACCGGGCTCTTCACGACGCGGGGTTTCTATGGCGACCTGGACCGGGACGGAATCCCTGACGCGCTGGACGCGCGGATCGTCGTTCCGCAGGCCGGCGCCATCCGGGGCCTCGCCCCGCTCGCCTCCAGGCTCATCCTCCAGACGGCCGGCGCCTCGTTTCCGATCGTTTATCTGGACAAAGAGGTGGAGAACCGGAAAACGCTCGCCGCTCCCGTGCTCGTCGGACCGAACGCCCTCGTCCTGGAGCTCCAGCGGATCGGTAAGCTGAAGGTTCCTCCGCTCGAAAGCGGCAAGGGCTTGATCCAGGTCGTGCCGCGCGCCTTCAACAAATCGAACGCCCTCGCCTTCCTCGCCGCCGACGCCAACGGCCTGGACAAGGTCCTCTCGTATTTCGCCCGAACGTTCCCCTACCTGGAGGAATACGGTGACGGCCGGCCGCAGGTCGGCGACATCCCCCTCGACCTCGAGCGCTTTTTGAAAGGCGAAAAAGGAGCGGCCGAAGCCTTCTTCGCCCAGAGCCTCAAGAAGCTCGGCGAGGAGTTCAAGGACCAGCCCCTCGAGTCGTTCCAGGCCGAGCTCTATCTCCCCCAGCCGAACCCTAGATTCGAGGACGAGGTCAAAAAAAACTTGGCCGGGCAGATCAAAGCCGAATCCATCGGCGTCAGGAGCTTCGTCGCGAGCGCCGGAAAAACCGTCTTCGAAAAGGATCAGGCCTTCTCCTGGGAAGGTGCCGACGCGCTCGCCCTCGTCGAAGAGAAGATGAAAACCGTGGACGCCGCGGCCGGGCCGACCAAGGTCAGCCTGGGATTGAGCGAATCGCCCGAGACGCGCCTGAAAACCAAAAGGCAGGTCGAGGCTCTCCTCGCCGATTCTCTCAAGCTCAAGGCCGATGTCGATGTGTCCTCTTCTTACAAGCAGGGTTTCTACTGGCTCGTGGAAAAGGTCCTCCCCGCGCTCAAGGGCAAGCCCGTCCATCAGCTAGTCGTCCGCTTCGCCGAAGCGAAAGAGGATTTCAGCCGCCCGAAGCGGTTCTATGCCGAGCCCGTCCGCTGGCTCCAGGAACTCTACCCCGCCGACGAGATCCTGTCCCGGGAACTCAACCTGGCACTCGACAGGATCCGGTTCGAAATGACGCCGCCGCGGGAGCCGATCTATGAAGCCGTCGCCCTGGACGCCAAGAACGCCGTCCTCTGGCAGCAAGCTTTCCAGCCTCACGTGCGCGAAATCCCCTATATGAAGGCTCTCCCCGAATGGGGCAGCGTAACCTTGACGACGGGCTGGCTCAGGATCGAGCAGGGCGAACGGACCGTCTATGACGGCGCGGTCAAGGGGGATTTGGAGAAAGTCTGGGAATTCTATCAGGACCAGGTCCTGGCGCCCGTCTACGCCCACATCCAGAAAAAGACGGGCAACGCGCCGACGTTCACCAAGCAGCCCTACTTCAAGCAGTTGAAGCTCGAGCTGTGGTCGAGCGAGCCCGATTACAGGCTCGGCCTGGACGAGGAGATCGTCAGCTCCCTCGAAGCCCTGCACGACGAGCTCTATTTCGACACGCTCGATTTCCTCCGCGGGATCACCGAGCTCGACGTGGACGAACAGGATCTGCCCGAGGATACGTCGAGGTACTCGGCGCCGGGCAACGTCTTCCCGATGATCCATCCCTCGGCCGAAGGGGAAGCCCCCCGGATCAAGGTGACCTTCGAGGACTGGCTGGCGCCCTCGCCCCAGATGATCGTCAAATGGAAGGAGCCGGGGAAAGACGAAGCCAGCCGCCGGATCGCCTTCCCCGCCCTCAAGAGCAAGTCGGTCATGATCCCTGCCCTGGTCTACGACGGCCTCGACGAGAGGATCGAAAGCGTCACTGCCGAGCTCGAATTCGAAAAGGACGCGGATTACCTGGCCTGTCTCGATATCCTCGCCTCGTACAGGGACCTCGCCGACAAGGGGCTCCTCTCCGCGGGATTGAGCTACCCCGGACTGAACACGATCCGGCTCAAGCTCAGCGCGAAGGATATGGCCAAGGAGGAGACCCTCGCCGTCCTGCCTCCCGAGCCGCAGGCGAAAGCCGCGCTTCCGCCGCTCAAACCGGGGGAGGCGATCGTCGACACCGGCCGGATTCTTTCTCCCGACATGGTCGAGGACGTCGTGGGCAAGCTGGGCCGGCTTCCGCTCGTCCGGGCGTTCACGGGCGGCCGGTCCTACGAGAAAAGAAACGTGCCGGTGATCGAGATCTTCAAGCCTCTCGGCCCGTACGTCAGCGTCCCCCGCCTCATCGCCCAGAAGCCGACCCTGTTTCTCAGCGGCCGTCAGCACGCCAACGAAGTCTCCGCGACGAACTATATCCTGAAGCTGGCCGAGCTCCTGGCCTCGGACAAAAGCTACCAGGATTTCGTCAACCGGATCAATTTTATCTTCGAGCCCCTGGAGAATCCGGACGGCGCCGCCCTGGCCTACGAGCTCCAGAAGCTGACTCCGTTCCACAGCCTGCATGCCGGCCGCTACGGTTCGCTCGGCATCGACGTCGGGTCCATGAGCGGATCGGCCCGGCCGATCCTGCCGGAAGCCCTGGTCCGCCGCGGCCTCAACGCCAAATGGTTCCCCGACGTCTACCTCAACCTCCACGGCTATCCCTCGCACGAATGGGTTCAGCAATTTTCCAACTACTCCCCTTACCTCTTCCGCGATTATTGGATCCCGAGGGGCTGGTACACCTACTACCGCTATCTGGACCTTCCGATCTACAAGGCCTACAAGGAGGCAGGCGAGGAGCTCCGGTCGTTCATCGTCGGCGAGATGCAGGCCGACCCGAGGATCAGGGAGTCCAACAAGAAGTTCTACGACCGCTACGCCCGCTGGGCGGCCCGCTGGCAGCCGCATCTCGACGAGCTCGAGCTCATCGACGGGCTGAACGTCTATTCCAAGCGGCGCTCCTCCACGGCCAGCCGGCTGACCCCCCGAACGCAGATGACGTTCGTCGAAGAGACGCCTGAGGTCATGGACGAGACGGCCCGCGGAGCCTGGCTCGATTTCCTCTCGACGCAGGGCTTGGCCTATCTCCGGGCTCACCTCAAGTACCTGGCCCAAGCCCGCTACGAGACCGTCCGCCTGGAGGAGGAAAGCGGCGAGCGCGTCCGCATCCAATTCCTCCGGAGCCGGCCCGGCGCGGCTAAAAAATGAGGCCAGATTAGGTACACAGACGGTGTATGTACCTCGCGACAAATCGCGTCAACATGTGCCGCTTTTCGCGATTAGGTACACACACCGTCTGTGTACCTGCTTTCTAAAAAGGGAAAGTGTAGACGCGACCCCGCTTTATTGCTAAGATAAAAAGCATCCAACGCCATGCCGGATGAACTCGCCGAGAACCTCCTGATCATCGGCAAAGAGCCGACCCTCTACGATCTCCTGAAGGATTCGGCCGTCGCCTCCGATTTTCGCCTGCTGTTCTGCAGCATGGAGGGCGACATCCTCGGCTTCATCAAGGACAACGGCATCCGGATCGCCCTGCTCGATTCGGCGGACGCCCGGGCCGAGGACTTCACCCTGCTCGAAAACCTGAAGAGGTTCGACCCGCTCCTGAGCATCATCGTCGCCGGTCCCGCCGGCCACCCCGAGGAGCTCCTCGACTGGATCAACCGGGGCGCCATCGACTTTCTAGCCAGGCCCTTGGAAGCGGAGTCGGTGCATACGGCGCTCAAAAAGGTCGTCGAAAAGCGAGAGTTGCGGCGCGAAACCTATATTCTCGAGAAAAAGCTGGAGAAGAAATACATTTTCCAGGGTTTGGTCAGCAAGAACCCCTACATGTACGAGATCTTCGGCCTGATCGAGAACATCGCCAAATTCTTTACCAGCGTCCTCATCACCGGCGAGACCGGGACCGGCAAAGACCTGGCCGCGCGGGCTATCCACGCCCTGAGCAACACCCGGAACCGCCGCCTCGTCGTCTGCGATTGCGCATCCATCCCGGAAAGCCTGTTCGAAAGCGAGCTCTTCGGCTACGTCCGGGGCGCATTCACGGGCGCCGACCGGACGAAAAAGGGCCTCTTCGAGGAGGCCCACGACGGCATCATCTTTCTCGACGAGATCGGAGAGATCCCTCTGCCCATCCAGGCCAAACTGCTCAGGGTCCTGGAGAACAGGCAGTTCCGGCCGCTGGGCTCGAACGAGGTCAAGTTCGTCAACGTCCGGGTGATCGCCGCCACCAACCGCGACCTTGCGGCTTGCATAAAAGCCGGATCATTCCGCGAGGACCTTTACCACCGGCTCAACCGGGTCGAGATCCATATCCCGCCCCTCCGCGAGCGGATGGAGGACATCCCCCTCCTTATCCGCTACACGCTCGAAACCATTAACCGCTCGTTCGCCAAGAGCGTCAAGGGAGTCTCGCGCGACGTCCAGAAGTTGTTCCTTCGCTACGACTGGCCGGGCAATGTCCGGGAGCTCGAAAATGTCCTTCAGAGCGCGGCCATGGTCACCCGGAAGGATTTTATCGACATCGCCGACCTGCCGAAGAACCTCCGCGAGACGGCGCCGGCCCGGAGCAAGCTCCCCCTCCTCGGAGGCGAGAAGCTGGCCACGCTCGAAGAGCTGGAGAAGGAGTACATCGCCTACGTCCTGAAGGTCACCGAGCACAATTTGAAGAAGTCGGCCGAAGTCCTCTCCATCTCGCGGACGACGCTCTACAACAAGCTGGCCAAGTACGGTCTCCCCCGCGATTGAGGGGGTCGCGTCTCTACGAATAATTTTGAGATCAGGTACGCAGACGGTGTGTGTACCTCGCGACAAATCGCGTCAATACCTTGCCGCTTATTGTGATTAGGTACACACACCGTCTGCGTACCTATTTGAGATTTCCACATAAAAGTGGAAAGTGTAGACCCGACCCCGGCTTATTAGACTCCGGATTTTCTCGCGATGCGATAGAGCGGCCAGCCGGCCAGGATGATGGCCAGTCCGAGCAGGGATTTGAGCGGCGAGGAGATGAAGACGTTGACCACGACCGCCACCGAAATGAGGAGGAAGGCGGCCGGAACGAGCGGATATCCCCACGCCTTGTAGGGCCGAGGAGCGTCGGGCATCCTCTTTCTGAGGACGATCAGGGCCAGCGCCGTCAATCCGAAAAAGATCCAATCGCCGAAGGTGACGTATTGAAGAAGCCGGCCGTACGTGTTCGTCAGGAGCAGGCAGGAAGCCCAGGCCGACTGGAGAACGATCGAGAGGTGCGGCGTCCCGAACCGAGGATGCAGACGGGCGGCCCAGGGCAGAAACAATCCCTCCCGGGCCATAGATTGATAGACGCGGGCTCCGGTGAGGATGAACACGTTCGTGATGCCGAAGGTGCTGACAACGATGGCCAGGGAAATGAATTTCGCCCCCCACGGCCCGACCATGGACTGGAACGCGTCGGAGGCGAGCCTGGTCGAATCCGCAATCCCGCCGATCGGGAGCGCCTTGACGTAGACGACGTTGGACAGGACATAGACCGCGACGACGAGAGTGACCCCGGAGATGACGGCCAGAGGGATCGTCCGGGCCGGGTTTTTCACTTCGCCGGCGACGAAATTCAGGTTCTGCCAGCCTCCATAGGAGAAGAGCGCGGGCATCAGGGCCAGGCCCAGGGCGCTCAAGATCCGGAGGTCGACCCCGCCCGGAAATAAAGGTCCCAGCCCGGGAAGCGGAGACTTGTACCCGAAGAGGCCGACGGCGATGAGGGTGACGAGCGCCAGGATCTTGAGTACGGTGAAGACGTTCTGGACGAGGCTTCCCGGCCTGATGCCGAGGATGTTGACGGCCGACAGGAGCCAAATGATCCCGGCGGCGAGGATGCCGGTCCAGACGGCCGCCATCGGGACGAACGCGCCGATGAAGCGAGCGCACGTATAGGCTACGGCGGCGATGGCCCCCGTCTGGATGGTGCTGAAGAGCGTCCACCCGAAGAGGAAGCCTGCCCCCGGCGAAAAGGCCTTCTCCAAGTAGACCACCTGTCCGCCGGACTGGGGAAAGAGGGCTCCCAGCTCGGCGAAGCAGAGAGCGCCGAGAAAGGCGACGACGCCGCCGAGGGCCCAGACCAGGAGAAGCTGAGAGGACGTTTGGAGGAACCGGGCGCTCTCGGACGAGTTCATGAAGATGCCCGAGCCGATCATCGCCCCGCTCGAGATCATGGCCGCGTCGAAGAGGCCGAGGGCGCGTTTCGCAGAGACCGTGGGCATGCCGCCGTCCTTGTCGGGAAAGGCCTATTGTATTGGAAACTTCCGCCGAATTCTATAAAATGGAGGAGAATGAAGGAGGATCGCGGGATCCGCGGAGAGGAGGAGTCGATGAAAAGACGTCTGATGTTCGCTGTGGCGGGGCTGTTCCTCATCGGGACGTTCGCCCCCAACGCTTCCGGCCAGACGGCCAAGGAGATCCTGGATAAGGTGATCGAAGCCCAGGGCGGCCGCAAGGCTTTGGCCGCCGTCAAGGACACCACCATCTCCGGAACGCTCCAGATGAACCTGATGGGCATGACCATGGGCGGAACCATCACCCTGCACCAAAAAGAGCCCAACAAAATGCGCATGGACATGGAATTCGCCGTCGAGGGCTTCAATATGGCCATGACCCAGGCCTGCGACGGAGAACGCGCCTGGACGACCGACCCCCAGTCGGGAACCGTGCAGGCCTTGACCGGCAAACAGCTGGAGGACATGAAAAAACAGGCCCTGGGGACCGACGCGACGCTCAACCCGGAGAAGTACGGGATCAGCTTCGCTGCCAAGGGCCGGGAGAAGGTCCAGGGCAAGGAGTGCCTCGTCCTCGAGCAGACCTTCAAGGACGGAGAGAAATACACGATATACGTCGACCCGGCCACCTCCCTCATCTTCATGACCCGCGGGCCGGGGACCGATCCCCAAACCGGAGCGGAAGTCGAATCCGAGACGTACTTTTCCGATTATAAAAAGGTCGGCAGCGTCATGATCGCCCACGGCATGAGCATCCACCAGGGCGGTTCGGAGTTCTTGAAGATGTCGTTCGCTAAAATCGTCCTCAATTCCAATTTGGACGACAACGTGTTTGTCCTGGGGAAATAGGCCGTGAAAAAAACAGCGGTTTTCTGTTTCATCATCATTCTCGTCGCCGCCGCCTGCGCCATCAATCCGGTGACGGGCAAGCGGGAGCTGGCCCTCATCTCGGAACAGGGCGAGATCGAGATGGGCAAGGAGACGGACGCCCAGATCGCCCAGGAATACGGCTATTATGCCGACCCCGAGCTGACCAAGTACGTCACGGCGGTCGGGATGACCCTCACTCCGCACACGCACCGCCCCAAGCTGGAGTATCATTTCGCCGTCCTCGACACGCCGGTCGTGAACGCCTTCGCCGCGCCGGGGGGGTATATCTACGTCACCCGCGGCATCCTGGCCCTGATAAACTCGGAGTCCGAGCTGGCTGTCGTCCTCGGCCACGAGCTCGGCCACGTCTCGGCCCGCCACAGCGTTCGGCAAATGTCCACCCAGATCCTGGTCATGGCCGGGCTGGCCGTGGGCAGCGTCCTCAGCAAGGAGTTCGCCAAGTACGCCGGCATCGCCGGCCTGGGGGCTCAGCTCCTCTTTCTGAAATTCAGCCGGGACGACGAGCGCCAGGCCGACGCCCTGGGCGTCCAGTACGCGCGCGCCGGCCGCTTCAATTCCGGCGAGATGGTGAAATTCTTCTCCGCTCTGCAGCGCTACGGAGATATGTCCGGCGGCCACAGCATCCCGGGGTTCCTGTCCACCCATCCCTTGACGAGCGAGCGCATCCAGAACGTCAAGGCTATGCTCGGCGAGATCGACGTCGCGTTCCCTGTCAAGCGCGAGGAGTATCTCGGCCGCATCGATAACCTCATCTACGGCGACGACCCCCGCCAGGGCTACGTAGAGGCGGGGGCGTTCTACCATCCCCAGATGCGTTTCGTCTTCTCCGTCCCGCAAGGGTGGAAGGTGCAGAACTCGCCGGCCCAGGTCACCCTGGCCGACGCCGACGGCAACGCAGCCGTCATTCTCAAGGCCGAAAAGAGCGGCGAGGACCTGGCCGCTTACGTCAAAAAGCAGGCGGCTTCGATCGAAGGCGGACAATTCGTCGGCGAACAGGCCGATTTCCTCAACGGCATGGCCGCGTATCATGGGATCTACAACATCCCGCAGCAGGACCAGAGCCTCCTCCGCGCCCGGTTCACGTGCATCCGGAAAAACGAATTCATCTATACCTTTGCCCAGCTGAGCCAGGCCGCGGATTTCAACAAGTTCGACCCGACCTTCCGCCGGGTCTTCTCCTCGTTCAGCGACCTCCGGGACGCCCGCTACCTGAACCGCCAGCCGCAGCACCTTCGGGTCGTCGAGGCCGACGGGCAGCGCCCCTTCAAGAGCTACCTGAACCAAGGACTCAGCAAAGAGGAGTTGACCTATCTGTCGATTCTAAACGAGCTGAAGGACGCGGAGACGGTGCCCGGGCGCGGCCAGCGGATCAAGGTCGTCCGCTGAGGCTCAGGCCGTTTCCATCTCTTTGAGGACGTCGTAGGCGAGCCGGAGGGCGCGGAGGCCCTCCTCGCCGCTGACCTTTCCCGGCCGGCCTTCCGCCTGGCAGCGGAGAAAGTTCTCGAGCTCCTTCTTCAGCGGCTCTTCCTTCTTGGTCTTCAAGGTCTTGATGTCCGTCTGGCGGCCGCTGAGAGGAAAGACCTTGACCTCCTGGTCGATGTAGTCGATGGAGTAATAGGAGGTCGGCTCGAAGATGCGCAGCTTGCGGACCTTGCCCTGATGGACGCGGCTGGCCGTGAGCGTCGCCACGCATCCCCCCTTGAACTCAAGCCGGGCGTTGGCGATGTCGACCTTGTCGGACAGGACATGGATCCCCGAGGACCGGATGACGCCGACCTCGTCCTTGATCAGGGCGAGGATGATGTCGAGGTCGTGGATCATGAGGTCTTTGACGACGTCGACGTCGAGAGAGCGGGCCGAAAACGACCCCAGCCGCTGGACCTCGATGAACTTCGGGTCGGAGATCATATTCTCCACGACTTCGACGGCGGGATTGAACCGCTCCAGGTGCCCCACCTGGAGGAGCAGGCCGTTTTTTCGGGCCAGGTCGACGAGTTGTTCGGCCTGCTCGACGGTTTCGGTGATCGGCTTCTCGACGAGGACGTGCTTGCCCCGCTCGAGCAGCCTCATCGATACGCGAAAATGCTCCGACGTCGGGGTCGAGACGATCCCGGCGTCGATCTCGTCCATCATCTCCTCGTAGTTCTGATAATAGCTGACTCCGTGACGGTTGCCGATCTCGAGAGCCTTCTTGAAATCGGTGTCGGCCACGGCCTTCAGCTCGGCCTCTTCCAGGTAAGAGGCGATCCGAGCGTGCTGCATGCCCAGATACCCCACGCCGATGATCCCGACTTTGACTTTATCCATGGCTGCTGACGTTCGCCTCTTTCATGCCCTCGGGCTATTCCTTTTCCGACGGCCGGGACGAAGATCCGGCCTCGAACGGCCGGGCGACGACCGCGATCCCGTTCTCATCGGCCAGGGCCAGGGCTTCCTCCTTCTGGAATAAGGCGACGCCCAGGGCTTCGATGCAGAGGGCGGCGCCTCTCGCCTTGACCAGGCTCTTGATCGTCTCCAGGCCGACCGCGGGCAGGTCGATTCTCGGGTCCTGCCGCGTACGCCGCGCCTTGAGGGCGGTCAGGCCCTCCCCCGCCAGCCGCCCCGCCCGGCGG
>Ga0208828_1000422_pt1 | contig 18841 bp, 16 predicted proteins | sample Kivu_160m_FD_185487 | JGI IMG/M metagenome (GOLD analysis project Ga0208828, IMG submission 185487) | Freshwater microbial communities from Lake Kivu, Western Province, Rwanda to study Microbial Dark Matter (Phase II) - Kivu_160m (SPAdes)... | ecosystem: Environmental > Aquatic > Freshwater >... | reverse complement strand
ATTGGGAAGATGAAACCTGGACGAGCAGCAGGGAGATAAGGCGAGAATCGCATGATGGCGGTGTGTGTTGTCAGTCTTAAACGGACGGCGGCTTAACTAAAAACTCTCGCGTGGAAATCCGGGCTAGACGCTGGCGCATCATATCGAGATACGTCCCGATGCCGCCGCCCCAGGTGTCGCGGTACGCTTTCTCTTCTAGGGCGGACTGTTCCTTAACAATCTCCTCTCCGGACTCCCCGATCTCCGTCTTGAATGCGAAGTTCGCCCCCGTCGCAAACGGCGGATCGATGTAGATGAGGTCAATCTTCCCCGCGAACTTTTCCAGTAGCGATCCCATCACCAGCAGGTTGTCGCCCCAGATGAGCTTGTTGCGCCAGCCGTCCTCGAAGGTGTCGCCCTCCTTGCCTTCATACACATCGAAGAGCGTGCCCTGCACGCCGCCCTTCTTCACCTCGCGCGTGGCACGGCTCTCGTTGACGGTCTCGATGACCTGGAATGGCAGGCTCACGCGCGGCACCTCCTTGAGCGTGCCGTTCTCGTTGTACTTGCCGGGCCAGACAAGCTCGGTCTTGGTGATCTCGATTTTTGCCATCTATCGATTCTCCTCCTGCTCTTTCAGGTATGCCCAGCCTGCGTCGGCAATGCGATAGCGCTGCAGCCGGCTCGTCGGTCTGTCCGGCAATGTGTATTGAATCAGGCCGCCCGAAAGAAGCTCGCTCAGCGTCCGCTTCAGGGCTCCGGTCTTGGAGCGCAGGCCGATCGCCTCAGCCAGTTCGGCCGCCGAACGCTCGCCCTGAGAGAGGACCGACAAGACTTGGAATGACTGGGCCCGTGACTGGGCCCGTGACTGGGCCCGTGACTGGGCCCGTGACTGGGCCGTAGCGACAGCCCGTACTTCAGGATTCGGCCTGAAGATGACCGTGGTGAAGCCGTTCACCTCCCAGAGGGGCTCCGGGTAGCCGCCCTCGCGCGCCTCGTCGCGGATGCGCTTGACGCCGGTGCCCGCCTTCTCGATGAAGCCGATGCGGTGAAGGAGATCGGCGATCAGAGTGTTGCGCCGCACAGCCTTGCGGCCGAGGTCGGAGAGAGTCATGCCCTTCAGAAGGCCGCCGGGGCTGATGACCTCGATGCGGTCCGCGTAGAGCTCGACAAAGACGTTGGCGCCTTCTATGAACCAGTCGCGGTGCATCACGGCGTTGATGATGGCTTCGCGGAGGGCCTTCATGGGGTATTCGGGGATGTCTTCGCGCTGGAGTCTCTCGATGCGCCAGGCGGCGCGGGTGTTCCGCGCGACGAAACGCATGGCGTCCTCGATGTCGGCTACCGCGCCGCCGTCGAAGTCCTTGCGGTCCAGGATGTCCGCCTTGCTCGTGCCCCTGGCCAGGAGGCAGGTGATGTACGCCTGGTTGAAGAAGTGGCGAACGTTCTTCGCGAAGAAGAGTACGCCGGCATTCCGGAAGAGGAGCTTTCCGCCCGAGCGCTCGGCCGCTTCGATGTTCACCAGCACGTCCTCGGTGCGCGGCCGCCCGGAAATGCCGGAGAGCTTCAGCCAAGCCTGGAACTTCGCCCGGTCGAAGTCTTGCGGATAACGAAAGCGCGGGCAAGGCGCAAGGTCAAACCGGATCACTCCCTCCGCCCGGAAGAAGTCGCGAATCTCGTCACGCGTGAGTTTCTGCGTCGCCGCCCCCTGCCGCCAGAAAAAGCCGTCGCTGCACTGGACGGGCTTGGCGTCGCTCTCCCGCACATGGACGACGAGCACCCCGCCGACCGGCTCGACGACGACCGTTACCGGCGGGTCGCAGTTGCGGGCCAAGTCTTGAACGCGGGCCCGGAGCGCGTTCGAGTCCTTGCCGCCGACGATCGTGCCGTCGTCCCGCACACCAAGCAGGATGCGGCCGCCGATGGTATTGGCCATGGCGACCACCTCGCGGGCCAGCGAACCCGACAGCCCCTCCTTGAACTCCAGCGTCGTCCCTTCACCCTCCTGAACGAGGATCTTGATGTCGGAAGGCTTCATGCGGCCACCTCTTTGCGGCGAAGAATCCCTTCCGCTTGACAGAGCATCCGCAGGTCGCACTCCTTGCAGATCGCCGCCTCGGGCGGCGTGGTTACTGCGAACTGCCGCGCCTGGATGCGGCACACAGTCTCGTCGAATTGGCGGCCGGCTTCTTCGACTCGAGCCGGGTCGTACGGCAAGACCATTAGAGCATCTTCCTTGCGCGGCTCCGAAGTCCAGTAGAGGAGCATCCGGTCTACGTTCCGGCCATGGCGGCTCTCCAGGATGTGCGCGTAGGTGCAGAGTTGGCGCTCATAGGCGGCGATCAGCTCAGGGCTGCCCGTGGGCCGCGGCGAGGTTTTGAAGTCGAGCAGCTCGAGTTTGCCATCGCCGCCAAGCAGCAGGTCCACCTTGCCCGCGAGAATGTAGCCTCCCGCCTGCGCCGCGCCCGGCGCGGCAGGCAGGTCCTTCTCCAGCGACACGTCCACCTCCGTTTGGATCACCCGGCGCATCTCGTCGCGGTTCTGGCGGAAGTAGTTCATCACCTGCACGAACGCGGACTCCTTTGCCCTGTCGCCGATCGGGCGGACATCGGAGAGGGTGAGGAAGCGGAAGGCGCGCTCGAAGAGTGCGCGAATGCTTCGCTCGTCCAACGTGTCGAGCTTGCCGTCAAGCGCAACGCGATGGATGTCCTCGATGGTCTGATGCACCAATAAGCCGAAGAAGATGACCGCCGAGCGCGAGGGCGTGAAGTCGTACTCGCGGAAAAACTGGTACTGGCGTGGGCAGGTCTCGTAAATCTTGAGGTCTCCGGAAAAGCTGTAGGTCTTCTTGACCGGCATGCGCTCTCGCATTACGAAGCGCTGGGCCGCGAGCAGCTCCTTCTCGACGTAGGGCCACTGAGGGAGCCCCTCCCAGATCGGCGCGAAGTGGTCCTTCGGTGTTTCGTGCGCCGTGAGCACGAGGATCTTCTGCGGGCGCGAGAAGGCGACGTAGTGCAAACGCATCCGGTCGAAGAGTGTGACGCGGTTCTCGGGCTCGAAAGGCAACCGGGGGTAGAAGGGTCCCAGATCGCGGTCGATCTGCTTGGGGCTCGAGAGCTGGCTTGAGAGCGAGCCGACCACAACCACCGGGAACTCCAGCCCCTTGGCTTGGTGGATGGTCATCACCTGCACGTAGCCCTTGGGCAAAGGCTGGTCCGGGTCCTCGTACTCGTTGATACCGCCGTCGTAGAGCAGACGCAGGAAGCTGTTGAAGAAGTGCAGGCGCAGGAACTCGCGGTTGGCGTGCGTGACGACGGTGTAGTGGTAGTAGCTCTGAAACACGTTCAGGAGCTGGGAGAAGATCGCGAGATTGCGCGCCGTGTTCTCGTTGCGGACCGCGGAGCAGAACGGCTCCAGGGCGAGCAAGTGGTAGAGGTAGTCGGCCGGCCGCAGGTCGAGAGCCTCGCCTTCGCGCAGCCCTGCGATCTCGCTGGTCCAGCGCTGGAGCGCCTCCGCGAGCGGGTGCGGCGCAGCAAAGCGCCGGCCGAGCCGGACGATCGCATCGTCCACGTAGGCGGCGAGTTCCGCCACGGCGCCCGCTACCTGGCCGCGGCCGTTTCCGTGCCAGCCGAAGATCACGGCGAAGCAGGCTACGAGGTCGCGCACTTCCGGAATCTCGAAGTATGCGCGGGCGCGGGGACAGAACGCGGGGATGCCCTTCGCTTGGAGCGCTGCCAGGTAAGGCCCGCTGTGATCCTCACGGACGCTGTGGAGGAGCAGCGCGACCTGGCTGTAGTCCGCGATGACGCCGCTCGACTTCAGGAACGCCACCAGGTCTGCGAAGCGCGCGGCTTCGTCGCGCCGGTCCCGGCCCCATATGGCAATGACGGCAGGATACTCGAGATGGGGGGACACCGTGTCCGCGCGGATCGTCTTTTGGAACCGAAACGACATGCCGTGGGGGTTCGACCAGTCGGCGGACGCCATCCAGCGGTCATAGCGCTCGACGATGGCACGGTGCGAGCGGTAGTTGGTCGTCAGCTTGAGGACGCGGCAATCCGGGACCCGCTGCGGGAACTCGAGAATGTTCCGCACGGTGGCACCGCGGAATCGGTACAGGCTCTGGTCCTCGTCGCCGACCACGGAGAGGTTGCGGCTCTTCTCGCTCAGCTTCAGGAGAAGCTGTTCCTGGATGTAGTTCGTGTCCTGGTATTCGTCCACGAGGATGTAACGCAGGTCACGCGTCACGGCATCCACCGTCGCCGGGTCACAAAGGAGGTCGAACACAAAGCGCTGGAGATGGGCGAAGTCGGTTCGGTTCGCTTCCACGAGGGCGCGCTCGTAGCGGTCATACGCGTTGCCGACGGCCTTAAGGAACGGATCGAGGGACGCGGAAAGTTTCGGGGCGTCGATGAGTTCCTCCGTGATCTTGTCGAAGTACGCGCGCGCGCCCTCGATTGCGGTCCAGCGGGTTCTCCAGCGCCGAAGGAAGAGGTCGTTTTCGGCAGGCCCGATGATCTCGTCGAAGTGTTCGAAGATGAAAAGCAGCTGCGTCAGCTCGTCCAAGGTGTCGTAGCTATGGCCCAGCGCTGTCCGGTGCCGATACTGGGTCAGGATCCGGTTGCAGAAGCTGTGGATCGTCGAGGCCGTCAGCTCGGAAAGGTCGCCCTTGTACCCGACCATCCGCGCCGCGGCAGCAAGGCGGTCGCGCATCTCGAACGCCGCCTTCTCGGTGAAGGTGCAGAGAACGATCTGCCTCGGATGAGCCTTCTCGAGCAGCAGCAGGTTCAGCGCGCGCAGCACGATGCTGTAAGTCTTGCCCGAGCCCGGACCGGCGATGACGAGCAGCGGCCCGTCAATGTGCCCGATGATTTCGCGCTGAATGTCATTCAGCCTCGGGTAGTGTTTGAGGATGACGGGCGCAATCGTCACAGGAGGTTCGCCTTCCGGAAACTGAATACCTCGTCGGCCGAGACGATGAGGTGATCGATGACGCGAAGGCTCACCGTCTCGGCGGCGAGGAGAACGGCCCGGGTCAGAAGCTTGTCCTGTTCGCTCGGAGTCACGGTACCATTCGGGTGATTGTGGGCTAATACGACGCCGAAGGCTCCGCGCCGCAGCGCTGCCTCGACAACGCGGCGCGGATAGACGGCTGCGCGGTCGATCGTCCCTTCTTCCAGGGTTTCGACGCCATCCCGCAGGAGCCGGTAGCCGGAGTCGAGGTAGGCCACCTCGAACGTCTCGTTGGACAGAGAACCGATGCGCATACGCCAGAAAGACTCGAGCCGCTCCGAATCGGCGAGGGAGTCTTGGCCCTCGCTGCTCTCCTGGAGATAAAGCGTCGCAGCGGCCTTGATGATCTGGAGGGCAACGGGCGTGACGCTGCCGATGCCGGGCACGGCGCGCAGCTCATCGATTGGGGCATCCAGGATGCCGCGGAGGTTTCCGAAGCGCGCGATGAGCGCTTTAGCTGGCTGCTTCACGTCGGCACGCGGAATCGCGAGGGTCAGCAACAACTCAACGACCTCATAGTCCGCGAAGCCGCCTAGTCCGGACTTCAGAAACCGCTCGCGGAGGCGCTGGCGATGGCCTTGGTAGTGATGCTGATCATCGTTCATATCGGCCTGCCGGCAATGTCCCCATTTTGCCTCTCATCATGACCTAGGGGTCCGCCGAACCATTCCTAAGATAGAGGTTGCTTGGTTATCACATGAATTGTGTTCTAATTTGCTGAGGAGAAACGATTTAGCAGCAACGGCAAACAGAATTTCCTGCGATTTTCCCATTGGCTATATTCAATCATATCAGGGACTTGAGGTCAACGATAAGAGGAATTCGCTTGGAATTGCGGAGGTTGTCTTTTGGCAGGATCGGGTGGGAGTTGGCGGAGGTTGATATAGCAGGTCTCTGACCATCTGTCCTTGACTTCATTCCGGCCGGAATTTAAGCTTATCGGCGGTGGCCATCTCGTTTTTCCTCAACGACGGGGAGCAGTCGGTTTCCCGGACTCCTGGGACCGTGCTCCTCGATGTCCTGCGGGAGGACCTCGGGCTCACGGGAACCAAGGACGGCTGCCGCGAAGGCGACTGCGGAACTTGCCTTGTCCTCGTCGGCGTCCCGCGGCCGGAAGGCCTCGTCTATCGGGCCGTCAACTCCTGCCTTTTACCCCTGGGAGACGCGGCGGGACGCCACGTCGTGACCATCGAAGGGCTCAACCAAGCGGAGCTCAGCCCGGTCCAGCAGGCGCTGATCGAGGAAGGGGCGATCCAGTGCGGATTCTGCACGCCCGGCCTCGTCATCGCCCTGACCGGTTTTCTCCTAAGCGGCGCTCCTCTTTCCGAGGCTGAGGGAGTCGCCTCGCTGGGCGGCAATATCTGCCGCTGCACGGGATACGCCGCTATTCGACGGACGGTCGCCCGCCTGGCCGGGCAATTTCCCGACCTCGGAACGGCCCGGGGGCTATCGGCCCCGGATCGAATCGCCACGCTCGTCAAACACCGGGTCCTGCCTCCCTATTTCCTCGACGTTCCCGCCCGTCTTCGCGCGCTGGCCGAGACCGCCCCGGACGCCTTGGGCGAGAAAGGCGCCGGCCGGCCTTCCGTCCTGGTCGCGGGCGGAACGGACCTCTTCGTCACCGGGGCCGAATCGCTTCGCGAATCGGATCTCGTCTTCCTCTCCCGCCGGGAGGACCTCCAGGGGATTCGCCTCGAAAACGGGCTCTGCCGCATCGGGGCGGCCACGCCGCTTATCGAGATCGAGGAGTCTCCGGACATCCGGCGGATCCTCCCCGAACTGGGCCGGCACTTCGCCGGGATCGCCTCGCTTTCCGTCCGGAACCGGGCGACGGTCGCGGGCAACATCGTCAACGCTTCGCCGGCCGGCGACCTCTCGGTGATCTTCCTGACCCTCGACGCGACCGTGGTTCTCGCCCGAAAGACGGTGCGGAGAACCATCCCTCTTCGGGATTTCTTCCAGGCCTACAAGGTCGTCGACATCGCCCCGGACGAGATGATCGTCGAAATACGCTTCCCGGTCCCCGACGCCGCCACCCGATTCGACTTCGAGAAGGTCGGCCGGCGCGCCCGCCTCGACATCGCCAGCGCCAGCTCGGCGATCCGGCTCCGGGTCCTCGACGACCGCATCGTCGAAGCCCATGCCGCGGCGGGGAGCGTCGCCCCCGTGCCGCTCTACCTGCGCGAGACCTCCGCGTTTCTGCGGGGCCAGGTCGTCTCGGCGGCGACAGCGCGCGCGGCCGCGGCCCTAGCGGGCCGGGAGATCTCGCCGATCAGCGACGTCCGCGGCTCCGCGGGGTACAAGCGGGCCCTTCTGCCGCGCCTCGTCTTGGCCCATTTTCTCAACCTGTTCCCCGAGCGGATCCACGAGGAGGACCTCGCGTGAAGCACGACGACACCCTCCTCCACGTCCGCGGGGCGTCCCGATTCGTCCGGGATCTCCTCCTTCCCCAAGGGACACTTTTTGCCGCCCCTCTACCCTCGCCCGTCGCCGACGGAAAGATCAGACGGCTCGAGGTTGCCCCGGCGGCGGCCCGCGACGGAGTTGCCGCCGTGTTCACGGCCGCCGACATTCCCGGGGAAAACCAGATCGGCAACATGATCCAGGACGAGCCTCTCCTGGCCGCGGACAAAGTCGATTACGTGGGTCAGCCCATGGCCCTCATCGTCGCCGACCGGGTCGATACCGCCCGCGCCGCCCGGCGTTCCGTCAAGCTCGACATCGACGAGCTTCCGCCCGTCTTCGACCCCCGGGAAGCCTGGGCGCGGGGCGAAATCATCGGCGTTCCCCGGACTTTCGCCCTGGGCGACGTGGACCGGGAATGGCCACGCTGTGCCGTCGTCGTCAGCGGCCGGGCCGACTCCGGGGGGCAGGAGCACATCTATCTCGAGACACAGTCGGCGCTGGCCGTTCCCCGGGACGACGGTGGGGTGAAGGTCTTTTCGGCGACGCAGTCTCCAACCCTGGTCCAGCGGATAATCGCCCGCGTGCTGGGGCTGGCCATGCACGAGGTCGAGGTCGACGTTCCGCGCCTCGGGGGGGCCTTCGGGGGCAAGGAGGATCAGGCCACGGCCTGGGCCGCCCTGGCCGCCCTGGCCGCCTTCCGGCTCGGCCGCCCCGTCAAGCTGGTCCTGGGGAGGCAGGAAGACGTCCGCTGGACCGGCAAGCGCCACCCCTATTCCTCCGATTACAAGATCGGACTGAGCGAGGACGGCAAGATCCTGGCCTATGAAGTGACGTTTTACCAGAACGCGGGCGCCGCCGCGGACCTCTCGCCCGCCATCCTGGAGCGGACGCTCTTCCACACGACGAACAGCTATTTCGTCCCTCACGTCCGGGCCAAGGCGATGAGCTGCCGGACGAATCTCCCGCCCTACACCGCCTTCCGCGGCTTCGGCGCGCCGCAGGCCATGTTCGTCATGGAGGCGGCCATCGCCCATGCCGCCGCGGAGATGGGCGTTCCCGCCGCGGAGATCCAGCGACGAAACCTCCTCCGCCGCGGCGACGAGCTTCCCTACGGCATGCGCCTCGAAGCCGACAGCCCGGTCCGCTGCTGGGACGAGCTCGACAAGCGCCATGATATTGACTCCCTGCGCGCCCGCATCGCGTCGTTCAACCGCGATCATGCGCTGACCAAGAAGGGGCTGGCGGTGATACCGGTCTGCTTCGGGATTTCGTTCACCACGACCTTCCTCAACCAGGCATCCAGCCTGGTCCATGTCTACACCGACGGAAGCGTCGGCGTCTCGACCGCCGCCGTGGAGATGGGGCAGGGGGTGAACCGCAAGATCCGCCGGGTCGCGGCCCGGACCTTGGGCGTCGGGCTCGACCGGGTCCGGATGGAGAGCACCAATACGGCCCGCGTGGCCAATACCTCGCCCACGGCGGCATCGAGCGGGGCCGACCTCAACGGCCACGCGACCCGGCTGGCCTGCCTCCAGATCCTCGAGCGCCTGAGGCAGGCGGTCGCGACGGAGCGCAACTGTCCAGCCGAGCATATCGACATCGATCATGAGGAGGTCCTCCAGGCGCACGAGTCGACCGGATTGACCTGGGAGGCGCTCATCTCCTGGGCTTACGCCCGCCGCATCCCCCTCTCGGCCTACGCCCACTATGCCACGCCGGGCATCCACTTCGACAAATCGAAGGAGAAGGGCCGCCCCTTCGCCTACCACGCCGTCGGAACGGCGGTCGTCGAGGCGACCGTCGACGGCTTGCGCGGCATTCCCCGCGTCGATTCGGTCAAGATCGTCCATGACGTCGGCCGGAGCCTTGACCCGGCCATCGACCTCGGCCAGATGGAGGGCGGCGTCGTCCAGGGGATCGGCTGGATGACCTCCGAGGAGCTCGTCTATTCCCCCGAGGGGAGGATCCTGACCGACAGCCTGGCGACATACAAGGTCCCCGACATAGGCGCGGCTCCCGAGGTCGCCGTCGCTTTTCTCGAGGACGCCCCGCCGCCGTTCGGGATCCTGGGGACCAAGACCGTCGGCGAGCCGCCGTTCATGTACGGAATCGGAGCCTATTTCGCCATTCTCGACGCCCTCCGGGCTTTCCGCCCGGACCTCCCTCCGGTTTTTCACGCCCCGCTGACGGCCGAAAAGACGTTCCGGCTCCTCCGGCCGGAAACGCCGCCGGATTGAAAGCTGCGCGGGATTACTTTTTCATGCCGGTCGGGCGGAGGAATTTCCGCGGATCCGGCCCGAGGGGCTTCAGCCAATCTCCGTACATCGGGTTGGGGAGGATGATCCAATCGTCCCCGAATCGAGACGCGGCCCGGAGGACCTTCTCCTTCCGTTCGGCGATGGCCCGGCGGCGCTCGGCATCGGACGCATATCGGGTCGGCGCGGCGAAGTCCTGGGTGAAATCGCGGAGACCGTCTCCTATCCACAGCACGACCCGATACATGGCCTCGGCCTTCTTCCGCCGCTCGGTCTTGTCCGTGGTCGATTCCTTGAGGAACAGCCGACGGTCGATGCCCTCGACGGACAGCCCCATAGACTGAAGCGCGGCAACCGTCTCGTCCCGGTACTTCATCATCCGGTTGGTGATGTACACGACCGTGACTCCCATTTGTTCGGCGGCTTCGATGAACGCCTTGGCCCCGAGAACGACGGCGACTTCGGAGGCGAAGTCCCGCTCCCAGACATCCCAGAGGGCGGGCGAGTCGCCCACGCCTTCGCGGATGAGAAACGATTCGTAGCCCCCGTTGTCCATGACCGTTTCGTCGAGGTCCATGATGACAGCGGGGGGCGGACCCTCTTTCGGCAGGGCCGCCAGCTTGGACCTCAGCCTTTCCGCGGCCCAGTTGTACGTTTGAATGCAGACCGCGTCGTACTCGGCGGCCGTCTGCATGTAGAGATAGGCCGAGAAAAGCTGCTCGATCGGATTGGTCAGGGGGGATGTCGAGGGGGGCGGTGTCCGGAGGCCGGCGCAGGAGGTCAGCGTCAGGCCGATGATGATCGCGATGGCGGCCGGCGTCATTCGGCGACGGTCGTTCTTCATGCCTCTATCTCCTTCAACAATCGGGGGACGTGATACCCTGTCCCTCGATTGAGACCGCGGAAAGTCGAAAAATAAAGGGACAGGATATCATGTCCGTCATTTTTTTTCGACCTCTTGATCGGTGAGGATTCGTCGGTTGACATCTAGCGCCGCCGAAAGATACCATCGGGGCCGGTCCGGAGGGCGAATGACGTCTCGATCGCGCACCCGAAATCGAGGGACAGGGTCTCACGTCCCCCGATTTATTGTCTTGGTTATTGTGGCTCTCGCGGCCTGCGGGTCCCGCGAGGTCTCCAACAGCGAGAGAATCGAGCGCCTGCTCACCCTGGGCAAGGACGTCACCATTCTGGCGACCGATTCCGGCCTGGGCGGGATGGACATCACCGCCGACCTGGCCGCCCGGATGGAAAGGAGCGGCGTTTTCCGCCGGGCCAGGATCGTCTTCTTCAGCGCTCTCTTCAAGGAGCGGAGCGGCTACAACAGCCTCGTCAAAGAAGCCGACCAACTCGGAATCTTCGACATCGTCCTGGCGGCCATGGAGGAAAAATACAGGCCCGACCTTCTCCTCATCGGCTGCAATACCCTCTCCGTCCTCTACGATAAGACGGCCTTCGCCCGGAAGCCCGCCTTTCCCGTCGTCGGCATCGTCGACGCCGGGATCGAATTGATCGCCCGCCAATTCGACCAGACGCCGGGAGCGACGGCCCTCCTGTTCGCCACCCGGACGACGATCGACTCCCACGCTCATAAAGCCGCCTTGGCCGGCCGAGGCATCCCCGAAGACCGGGTCGTCGAGCAGGTGTGCGACAAACTGGCCGGGGCCGTCGACCGCGGTCCCGGCAGTCCCGAAACCGTAGCGATGATCCGTAATTTCGTGGCCCAGGCTCTGGCCAAGCGTCCCGACCCCACCACCCCCGTCTTCGCCAGCCTCAACTGCACGGACTACCCCCTCGCCCTCGAACAATTCCGGGAAGCCTTGGCCGCCGCCGGCCAGCCCGGAATTCCGGTCCTGAATCCCAACGCCCGCCTCTCGGATTTCCTCTTCCAGCCCCGCTTCGCCGGCCGTTTTCCGAGCACGGAGGTCACCGTCGAGGTCGTTTCCAAGACCGTCATCGAGAACGAAATGCTAGAGGCGGTCGGCGCTATTCTCCGTCGTATCCATCCGGCGACATCCGAGGCTTTCCTCGCCTATCGCCATGACCCGCATCTGTTTGAAGTCGACCTCGACCGGGTCGAGTTCATCAGGTCGAAATAGGAGGACATGGTATCACGTCCCCCGTTTGTGAGGAGAACATGAAGCCGAGATTGTTCCGAACGGCTAAAGAGTGGAAGGCCTGGCTCGAGCGGAATCACGCCTCGGCCAAGGGAATCTGGCTGGCCTACTACAAGAAAGGCTCCGGCAAGACGTCGGTCACCTACGAAGAGGCCCTCAATGAGGCTCTTTGCTACGGCTGGATCGATTCGACCATCCGGAGGCTCGACGCCGAACGCTACATGCAGCGCTACACCCCACGAAAGGACGACAGCATCTGGTCGGTGTCCAACAAGGCCCGGGTGAAGAGGCTCATCGCCGAAGGCCGGATGACCGAGGCCGGGATGGCCAAGATACGAATCGCCAAGCGCAACGGGATGTGGGCCAAGTACGACAAGATCGACCGGAAGCTCGCGATGCCCGACGAACTCGCGGCGGCGCTCGAAGGCAATCCCGCGGCCAAGGCGGAGTTCGAGAAGCTGGCCGCGAGCCACAAGAAAATTTGGGGAGGATGGATCGCCGACGCCAAGCGGCCCGAGACGCGGGCCCGCCGGACCGCCGCCGCCCTCGAATGGATCATCGCCGGCCGGAAGCCCGGCATCCAGGCCCCCAAGCTGACCCCCGGCCCGGGCGGAAAGCCGCGTTGACTTCCTGCTCCCTCCCATTTACAGTGGAAACGAGAGGAGACCGGCCATGATCCCCGCCATCGAGAAAGACGACATCACACCCATCTGTCCACATTGCCAAGCTCAGCTCCAGACCGTCTATTTCCGCCAAATGAGCAGCACGTTCGGCAAACGCTATATCTATTTTTGTCCCCATTGCCACAAGGTTCTGGGAACGTCCCATCGCAAGGGATTCTGGATGGGCTGAGAAGGAGACAAACAAACGATGAAAAAGGACATTTTCGCCAAGCCGGCCGTCGGCGTTCTCGGTCTCGTCGCCTTGACGGCGGTCTTGACCCTCGCCGCCCAGGCGCCGGCCGACCGGGCCGACCTGGACATGGTCAACAAGATCCGCTTCGAAGGCCTCAAGCATTCCCAGGTCGCCAGGCTGGTTGCCTACCTTTCCGACGTCATCGGCCCGCGGCCGGCGGGCTCGCCCGAGCTCGACCGGGCCAACCGCTGGACGGCGGACAAGATGAAGGAATGGGGAATGGTCAACGTCGAGCTCGAGCCCTACGAAGACTTCGGCGTCGGCTGGGCGCTGCGCTACGTCTCCGCCCACCTCCTCAAACCCCACTACGCCCCCCTGATCGCCATCTCCGTCGAATGGGGCTCGAGCACCAAGGGCAGGATCATCGGGGCCCCCGTCTATGTCGAGATCAAGTCCAAGGCCGATTTCGCAAAATACCGAGGCCGGCTCAAGGGAAAGATCGTCCTCTATCAGCCGCCCAAGCCCGTCCCGACCCATTTCACGCCCGACGCGCGCCGCCACGACGAGGAAAGCCTGAAAGCCCTCGCCGAAACGCGGATCGCCGCGACCGTTCCCCCCGACCCCGATTACACGCGTTCGTTCCTCGACGACCTCGAGGACTTCTTCCGGTCGGAGGAGGTCGGCATCCTCGTCTCCTCGAGCGGCGCCCGCCTCCGCGAATACGGGACGGTCCTGGCCGGAGGGATCCGGCAGGCCCGCGACCCCAAGCGCGCCCGCCCCCTTCCGGAAATCATCCTCGCCGCCGAGCACTACAACCGGATCGTCCGGATCGTCGACGAGTTCAAGGAGCCGGCCGAGATGGAGGTCGAGGTCAGGACCGAATTCTACGACAAGGACCTTCGCGGATATAACGTCGTCGGCGAGATCCCCGGGACGGACAAGAAGGACGAGATCGTCATGCTCGGCGGCCACATCGACTCCTGGAGCCCGGGGACGGGCGCGGCCGACAACGCCGCCGGGTGCGCCGTCTCCCTCGAAGCCGTCCGGATCCTCCAGGCCCTCAAGGTCAAGCCGCGGCGGACGATCCGGGTCGTCCTCTGGAGCGCCGAGGAAAAGGGCTGGGTCGGGTCGAAAGCCTACGTCGAGAAACACTTCGGCGACGTGACGACGATGACCCTTAAGCCCGAGCACGCCAAGATCGCCGGGTACTTCAACTTCGACAACGGCTCAGGCCGGATCCGGGGGATCTACGCCCAGTCGAACGCCGCCGTCGTCCCCATCTTCTCCGCCTGGCTCAAGCCTTTCGCCGACCTGGGGGCGACCCAGGTCGTCATGCGCGACACGGGCGGCTCCGACCACGGCGCCCTCGATTATATCGGCCTCCCCGCCTTCCAGTTCATCCAGGACCCCCTTGATTATTCGACCCGGATCCACCACACGAACATGGACGTCTTTGACCATCTGAGCATAGAGGACCTCATGCAATCGGCGGTCCTCATGGCCTCCTTCGTCTATCACGCCGCCATGCGTGAGGAGATGCTGCCCCGCAAGCCCCTCCCCGACCCGATGAAGTATCCCGTCCGGAGGTGACCGGGAAAAGCCGGCCGCAGATGGCGAACCTCCGGGGAAACCTCTCGACCTACGGCTTGACGATGGTCGCCGTCGGGGCCTGCATCGGCTCCGGGATCTTCCTCAGCCCGGCTCTCGTCGCCGGGTATCTCAGCTCGCCCCTCTGGATACTCCTCGTCTGGGGACTGGGGATGGCCCACGCCGTCACCGGCTCCCTGACCTTCTCCGAGCTGGGCTCGATGTTCCCCAAGGCCGGGGGCCAGTACGCCTATTTCAAGGAAATCTACGGCCCCCTGGTCGCGTTCTCGTTCGCCTGGACGATGTTCGTCGTCATGAACGGTTCGGCCATCGCCGCCCTCGCCCTGACCTTCGCCAAGTACACGGCCTTCATCGTTCCCCTGTCGAACACCGGGACTCTCGTCCTGGCCGCGTCGGCCATCGCCGTGATGGCCGTCATCAACGTTCTCGGGACGAATTTCTCCGACTTGGCGGCCAAGCTCTTCACCGGGCTCAAGCTCGCCGGATTGGCGATGATCATCGGGATCGGCCTCGTCCTCGGGTCACCGGCCAGGACGGGCTTTAAACTCTCCCCGGCGACGTCCTCATCGACGGATCCCGGCCTTGGGCTTTTCGCCGCCTTCGGCCTGGCCTTCGTCGGCGTTTATTTCTCGGTGGGAGGCTGGCAGCACGCCTCCTACCTCGCCGGCGAAGCCCGGAATCCGCGCCGGACCGTGCCCCGGGCGATGATCCTCGGGGCCATCATCGTCGGGGCGATGTACTGGCTGACCAACCTCGGGTATCTCTTTCTCCTGCCGGCGGACGCCATCGCCCGCTCTTCCGGAGTGGCCGCCGAGGCGATCCAGACCGTCCTCCCCTTCGGGGCGACGCTCATCGCCGTCATGATCGCCCTCTCGGCGCTCGGAACGGTCGGGATCAACACCTATTCCGTCCCGCGGATCTTCTACGCCCTAGCCGACGACGGCCTGTTCTTCAAGGCCTTCGCCCGCGTCCATCCGCGGTTCGGCACCCCGGCCAACGCCATCTTCCTCCAGTGCGCCTGGGGGATCTTCCTCCTCTTTTTCTGGGGAACGTTCGCCGACATCATCACCTACCTCGTCTTCATGGACGGGATTTTCATGTTCCTCACGGGATGGGGCGTCATCCGCCTGAGGAAGACGCGTCCCGAGGCCGAACGGCCCTATCGGACAGTGGGCTATCCCTGGATCCCGATCCTCTTCCTCCTGATGTCGGCCTACTTCGTCGGGGTCACCCTGTTCGTGAAGCCCGTCCAGGCCCTGGCCGCCATCGGATCGCTCCTCGTCGGCTGGCCGTTCTATTTCGCCTTCAGGGCCCGGAACAGGAAAGCCAAGGAGAAAACGGCATGAATCCCAAATGGCTGGAATGGGCGAGAGACCTCCAGGTCGTGGCCCAGAACGGGCTCCATTACGCCAAGGACGAGTACGAGATCCGGCGGTATGAAACCGTTCAGCGCGTCGCCGCCGAGATCCTGGCGACGAAGTTCGAGGCGACGGCGGAGGACATCGAAGGAAGGCTGACCCTCGAGGAAGGCCACGCCACGCCCAAGGTCGACGTCCGGGGAGTCGTCTTTCGCGACGGCCGAATCCTTCTTGTCCGGGAGAAAAAGGACGGCGGCTGGACCCTTCCCGGAGGCTGGGCGGACGCCGGGGAGGTCCCCTCCGAGGCGGTCGAGCGCGAGGTCCGGGAGGAGTCCGGCTTCGCGACCCGGGCCGTCCGTCTCCTCGCCCTCTACGACCGCGACCGACAGGCCCCCGTTCCGCCCTATCCCTTCCGCATCTACAAGGCCTTTTTCCTCTGCGAAATCGTCGGCGGGGAGGCGGCGCCTTCCTCGGAGACCGACGGGGTCGAATTTTTCACCGAAACGGAGGCGGCCGCTCAGCGGCTCTCCGCCGCCCGGACGACGCACCGCCAGATCGAGCTCTTTTTTCGGATGGCGCGGACGGGAGACTGGACGCCGCTCTTCGACTGACCCGTCGGCTATTTGTAGATATCGCCTCGCGTATCGACGTCGAGGATTTTGATCACATCTTTTATCCAAAGGAACAGAATTCGATATTTTCCAATCCGGAAGCGATAGACGTCGTCGATGGCTTGGCCGCGCATTTTTTTAATATCCCCCGCATCGGGAAGGACTTCAATGGCCGCGACAATTTTAGCTCGAACGTCCTTCTCGAGCTTAGAGAGATATTTAAAGGGATTTCTTCGCGATTCCGGATGAGACGAATTCGTCGGACTCGAGGATTTTCATGAGCTTTCGTTCGTCCTTCTCCTCGAGAAGGAGCTCCGTTTTTTCATCGACGTTTCGAGCCAGCCATTCGCCGAGTGCCCTGCGAATAATCTCCGACAGGCTTTTCCGTTTAATGAAAGCGACGATCCTCGCCCGGTCGTAAAGGTCGGATTCGAGGATGATGTTGACCCTTTTCATTGTTTTGTGTTCCGCAAAGACATATATACACACTTATGTATCAAATTTCAAGGTTATTCCGATCTTCACTTATGAAGGACGCCGGGAACAACGATTTATTCTCTATCGGCAGGCCCCGCCTCGGACTTTCCGCGGGCCCGAAGAAGAAATTTATTTCGCCGGAACGAGGACGGCGGCCCAGCCGCCTCCCGGGGCGAGCTTGATCGTCAGCTTCTCGGCCGCCGTGACCGTCCGCTTCATCATCTTGTAGTCGCTCGCGTTCCGGTCGGCGTTCGCCCCGTCCTGGTAGGATGTCAGCTCATAGGTCCCCGCTCCAAGGAACGAGAGGTCGACGGTCATGTCCCGCGGCGTCCAGTCCGTCATGGCTCCGACATACCAGCTCGTCCCGTTCCGCCGGGCAACGAGGACATAATCGCCGATCTTGGCGTCCAGGACCTTGGTATCGTCCCAGACCGTCGGGACCTTGGACAGAAACGCCAGGCACTCCGGCTCGCGGAGATAATTCGTCGGCGTGTCGGCCATCATCTGGAGGGGGCTCTCGAAGACGACGTACATGGCCAGCTGGTGACAGCGCGTTCCCTGGCTCATCGGCTGGCTGTAAATGACCTGAAAGCTCTTCTGCGTGCCGTTGACCATCGCCCCGGGGGTGAAATCCATCGGCCCGGCCAGCATCCGGGTGAAGGGCAGGGTGACATCGTGCTCGGGGGTGACGTTCTTGCTCCACTTCGAATGCTCGAGCCCGAGGACCCCCTCGCTAGTGAGGACGTTGGGGAACGTCCGGTAGAGGCCGGTCGGCTTGTAGGCCCCGTGGTAATCCACGAGGAGCTTGTGTTTGGCCGCCTCGGCCGCGATCCGGTAGTAGTAGTTGACCATCCACTGGTCGTCGCGCTGCATGAAGTCGATCTTGAGGCCGGCCACCCCCCACTTCGAGAACTGCTCCATGGCCGGCTCGAGCTGGTCGTCGAGCGTTTTCCAGATGACCCAGGGGATGATGCCTACGTTCCTGGCCTTGGCGTGGGCGATGATGGCGGCCATGTCGATGTCGGGATTGAGGGTCAGGAGGTCACCGAGCTTGTACCAACCCTCGTCGAGGATGACGTATTCGATCCCGTGGGCGGCGGCGAAGTCGATGAAATACTTGTAGGTCGCCGTGTTGACGCCCGCCCGGAAGTCGACCCCGGCGAGGTTGAGGTCGTTCCACCAGTCCCAGGCCACCTTGCCGGGCCTTACCCAGGAAAAATCTCCGGTCGAAGGCTTTGCCAAGCGGTAGATCATGGTCGTTTCCATCAGAATCCCGTCTCGCTCGGCAACGATCAGGACCCGCCAGGGAAAGGCGCGCCGGCCCGAAGTCTTGGCGATGTAGGGAGCCCGCTCCGTGACCGGGACGTTGCGGTCGTTTTTGGCTTCCTCCTTCAGGGCGTAGCGGGGGAATTTTCCGGCGAGCGTCGTCGGGGCTCCATCGACGCCGGTCAGGTACATCCCGGCGTAGTCTTCGAGATCGGCCTCGGTGATCGCGACTTTGGGGCCGCCGGCGATGTCCACGACGGCCGGGCAGAGCGAAAACCTCTTGGCCGTCACTTCGCTCAAGGAGATGTATTTGGAGAGGCGCTCCTGGTGGGTCTGGAAGCTTTCCTCCTCGGCAAAAAAGATCTTGTGGTCCTCGGGAAAGGCGAACTCGGCCTTCTCGGAGACGACAGTGACCTCCCCGGGAAAGGCCGTCACGAAGCGATACGCGACGCCGTCGTCGTAGGCCCGGAAAACGAGGCTGTAATCGTCGGCGAAGGCGAGCGTCATCTCGTTGAACCGGTCCCGGATCTTCTCATACTTCTGCCGCACGACCGGGGTCAGGATGTCATCGACACTCCGCCGCTTTTCATCCATGACCCGAGGTCCCGCGGCTAGGATTTTTCCGCCCTCCAAGGTCATCGACACGGCGGAGGGGGCGAGAATCGTCCGGCCCTGGAAGGCGATCCCGTGCCGGATGTCCTCGCCGACGGCGACCTTGAGCTCTATTTTTTTATCGGGCGAAAAAAGGGTGTACACCTTATCCTCTCCCGCCTCGGCGGGGTTCGGGAACGACCCGGCGCCGAACGTCAGAAAGACCGCAGCCCAAGACAAGGCTCTTCTCATCGCCGAATCTCCTTTTCAAGGAGGCGTGAATCCAAAAATACGGGGACACATAC
>Ga0208828_1000421_pt1 | contig 18922 bp, 9 predicted proteins | sample Kivu_160m_FD_185487 | JGI IMG/M metagenome (GOLD analysis project Ga0208828, IMG submission 185487) | Freshwater microbial communities from Lake Kivu, Western Province, Rwanda to study Microbial Dark Matter (Phase II) - Kivu_160m (SPAdes)... | ecosystem: Environmental > Aquatic > Freshwater >... | reverse complement strand
AAAAACTTTGGTACTCAGGCATTGAAAAAGGGCGGAAAAGAGTGAAGACTTCACCCAGCCTGAATCAAATCTGCCATTGGTATGGTTACAGCCGCCAGGGATATTATCAGCACAAAAAGTTGGTAGATCGGCGTAGCCAGGCAGAGTTTTCTATGCTTGAGATGGTACGTCAGATTCGTTATCAGCAGCCGCGGATAGGGGTTCGCAAGTTGCATTATTTTCTGGGCGAGATGGGTCTTCACGTCGGTAGAGATCGCCTGTTTGAGATACTGCGTTCGCATGGAATGTTAGTGCAAAGGCGTAAGCGATATACGAAGACGACTGATTCGCGCCATCCGTTTCGCTATTATCCGAATCTGATAAAGGACATAAAGATCGATCGTCCCGGACAGGTTTATGTATCGGATATAACCTATATTCATACGTTAGAAGGCTTCCAGTATTTGGCACTTGTGACAGACTATTATTCACGCAAGATAGTGGGTTATGATTTGAGTAGTAGTTTGTCGATCGATGGCAGTCTGCGGGCCTTGAAGATGGCATTGCGTCAGACTAAAGAGCCGTCCAAATTAATTCACCATTCGGATCGGGGTATTCAGTATTGTTGCAAAGACTATATCAAGATACTGCAAAAGCACAATGTCCGAATCAGTATGACCGAACAGGATCACGTTTATGAGAATGCCCTGGCGGAAAGAGTTAACGGGATATTGAAGGATGAATATTGTCTGGGCGAAACGCTTCAGTCAAAGGAGATTGCCCGGATATTAGTCAAAGAGTCAGTGAAAACATACAACCAAAACCGGCCTCATACGGCACTGGGGTATCGCACCCCGGAGAATGTCTATGCAGCCTGTTAACCTGTCAACTATTTTAGGACAAGACACCACGGTATAAATCATGGCTATCGCGATCAGCGCCGCCGCCGCCCAAAATTGTGACGACAGCCCCAGGAAATTGGGAATGCCCAAAAATTTATCTAAAAATTTGCCTCCGCCTACTGCAAAATAAGTGATCATGGCGATCGTGACAATAATAGAAGTCAAGGCCGTGATCAAACGGGCTAAGCGCCCTTCGCCATCCTTCCCGAAAAGAAATTCCATCCACTCCGCTAATGTCATCACCTTCGAACGACGATTCCATTTTCCCATAAAAATCATTAAAAACGCCATGATCAGGGTAACGCCGCCGCGAAATTCGATAAATAATCCACGCACTCCCAAAGCATAAACCAGAGCCACGATAATCATCGTACCACTGATATCCAGGTTGGAAGCCATGCCGGACGAACCCAGTACCCACCAGGGTAAAGAGCGATTACCGAGAAAATATGAGTTAATCCCTTGAGCGGCTTTACGTTGAAACCATAATCCAACTGTAACCATTCCTGTCAGATAAGTCACTATTATAACATAATCCACTGTATGCATCCGGTGCGCCCCTTATCTATTATTAAAAAAATAAAAAGAGGAAGGACGGGTTAACCCGCCCTTCCTCCATAAAGCAACTTACTTCAACAATACCATCTTTTTCAAAGCATGATACTTGTCGCCAGCTCGTAATTCATAAAAATAAATACCGGAAGCAACCTGTTTACCATTCATATCGCGGCTGTCCCACACAAAGCTATAATTACCAACATTCAGGTCATTATAGGTAACCTTTCTGACCGATTGGCCAAGAAGGTTATAAATCGATAGCTGGACATCGCTTTTTTCCGGAATCGCAAACCGAATTTCCGTGGTCGGGTTGAACGGATTCGGGAAGTTCTGCTCAAGTCTCAGGGCTGTCGGTACAGTCGCTTTCTGGACTTCAATCCCGTTATAAACAATATCGTTGGCAAACGGTTCGGGTTCAACTTCAAGCGGTAAACCTTCGATACTGAATTTTACGACGCCTAAGTATTGTTCCCGTGGTAATACACCCGACGCATTCGGTTTCAGCCATTGCGTCCGATAACGGCCAAAACTGTAACCAGGCCCTGCTTCATCGACGGTTACACCGTCCGCTTTGACATATCTGGTCTTATACATAATCGCATGCGGAGCGGGTCCATTGATGTAGAAAGAACATTGCCAGATATTATTTTCTCCAGTGTTGTGATATTCATATTTAGAAGAATCCGATAGTTCACCGGCAACTGCATCTTGCAGAACGGCTCCCCATGCATCCTGCCAGATAAAGAACAACCGATCGGTTGCAGGATCAAAGGCATCTTCTTCATAGCTTAAAGCATCGGTCATATCAATCTGGAGATGAACGAGTACGGAATCGTTTTCAGGAATTACACCTTCGGTTACATAATCCTGGAATGTCTGGATAGGCATTAAGGTATCCTGATCCATTCCATGCCAGGTAAAATAACGATCACCGCCACCCCAGCCGGCCGGAAGTTCATACTCGTAAAAATCTTCTCCGGAATGAGCCGCGCCGGAATGTAAATTCAAGAAGAACTTATAGGATATATTATCACCCTTATAACCTTCATACGGTATCGTCAGAAAATATATTTCAGCACCCGGCTGACGAATCATATCAATGAGCGTTCTGTCAGCGGCAGATCCCCAACTGTTGAAACCACCGCGTAACTGTAAAGAATCCCCTTGTGCTCGGTCGTAAAAACCCAAAGCCTGCAGAACCGTCATATCTACCCGAAAGGTAATATTTCCGGATCCGTAAGTCACTTCTTCAACATTATTGAACCAAACAGTTTCCAGGATAATTGGTTCGGAAGATAATTCGACAGTATACATTCTGTTTTGTGTCAGTGATTCGTTTACCGTTTTGCCATCTTTATCGACATACTGAAATAAATACTGCATAGCGCCAATTGGAACAGATACAACGACCGAATAAATTCCATCTCCATCTGTGTCTTCCAGATTTGTACCGGCCCAACCATCAAATGTACCTTTTACCTTAACGGTATTATGAACAGCCGGATCAAATAAACCAGCATTTTTCTGGCCATTCATATTGACGGAAAATTGAACATCTGATCCAACGAAATTGGGATCGAAGTTATTCCACCACACTGAATAGGTCTGAGCACCTCCCAGAACGATATATTGACGGTTTGGATCGGCTTCACATTTACCGGCATCCCAGCTACCATTAATCCGGAATTTGAACTGGATCGTATCACCCGGAACCATCAGGCTGTCCAGGGTTATCGACCATATCGAATCGGCATCACTGTCGGTTAAATGTTGATTACTGCCATTCCAGCCATTAAAGGTACCGGCAATATCGACATAATCTGAAGTAGGATTAAAATTACCGAGTCTGATTTGATACGACATATTGACTTCAAAAGTCACGGCAAAGTTATAATCATACCTGTTCCAATAATCTGAATATTCCTGGACGTTTGCCACCGGAGTATATTCACGATTCGGATCGGTTTCGCACTTACCTGCATCCCAGCTGCCATTGATTCTAAACTTGAACTGGATCGCTTCACCAACTGCAAAACTATCTGCAATCATGATTTGCCAGACCGCATCATTACAGCTGGTCGGAGCCAAATGATGACTTGATCCATTCCAGCCATTAAAAGAACCGGCTACATCGACGTAATCGGATGCCGGATTAAAGTTACCGAGATCGATTTGATCGCCCATGTCCACTTTGAACACGATTACCGGAGTCGCGGCAACATCATTATACCAGTATTCATAGACCTGATCTGCTGAACATACCGAAATACTCCGGTTATCACCGCCCCAGAACTCGGCAGTTGCCTCTGACCAGGTATGATTAATCCGGAATTTGAATCCATAATTACCCTCGGCGATACTCAGAGTTCCTTCCCATACATTGTCTTGATCAGCATCGGTCAATTGGACATAGGTGCTCCAACCCCCCGTAAAATCACCAATGACATCCACAGTATCGGTAGCGGGATTAAAATTTCCCTGTGCCACCTGGTACTCCATGTGAACCTTGAAGGTCACATTAGCCGCAAAACTAAATGAAAACATCATCAGTAATACGGCCAAACCAATCATAACTTTTTTCATGTTGATTCTCCTTTTTTTGTTAGTAACGACGTTAAATACCACTTTTTTCATGTTGATTCTCCTTTTTTTGTTAGTAACGACGTTAAATACCTTATTTTAAAATATTATCGATATCGAAAAATGTTCGTTATTTCTAAAATAAATACTGGGTTGATAGGCGTAATTAATGTTTAAAATCATTTTACCCAGAATTGGGTAACGAATCCCGCCACCAAATGAATATTGTGGTTTTGCCGATTTCATAAATAGGTCGCTAACTCCCGAACGCAGATGGATAACATCATTAAACATTGACCATTCAATCCCGGTATTGATACTGGCATAATTATCACTGGGATAAATTCCATCTACTTCAACTGTAATTTTATTATTCCCCCAGTAAATCTTGTCCCACGCCATCCCGATCGTCATCGATAAAGGCAAATCAAATTTATCAGTGGCATAATAAGCATTGATGTTATCATTATTACCACTATTGGACGGATCTGGATCGATCGTAACCAATAAGTCTTCACCTGTCATTTGCATTTTTGTACCAAAATTACTAATCGAGAATCCCATTCGAAGGTTTTTCCAGGGAGTGATATAATACCCCCCAATATCTATCGCAAAGCCCGTGGCAGAACAGTGATAAATGTTTTCAACAATATATTTTGCATTAGCTCCAATGGCAAATTTATCGGTAAGACTGCGCGCATATGCAAATCCAATCGCTGTGCTGTTTACTGAATAATATTCACCGGTGCCCTCCTGAAATAATTCTGTGGTCACCTCAATTGGATCGGTATTATAAAATGTTGCGTTTATTCCCAGAGTTCCGGAGGCACTCGGTATCACCGTAGCAATATAATTGAAATTAATATCCTCAAACCATTTTGTATAACTAAAATGAGTCGATATCCTGTTTATAAAAGTAATGGTTGCCGGATTCCAGAATAGAGTTGAAGGATCTTCGAAGCCAGTAACGACAGCGCCACCGCGCCCGGTCCCCCAGGCATCGACTGGAACACTCAGAAATTTGGCAGATGATGTCCCCACTTTTGATATTGAACTTGCCAATATCAGATTAATTGTGAAAATATTTAACAATAATAATTTTTTCATCATAATAGCACCTATTTAATGACCGCAAATTTGCCGGTTTGAACAGCATCGCTAAGCAGATCCCGTACATGAAATAGATATAGTCCGTACGAAATTGCTAAATTATCTTTAGATAATAAATCCCATTCAGCGATTCCGTCATCAATCGAATTATGTACCTCAAATTGATCCACTATTTCACCGGCGATATTAAAGATCGTGATCTCGCAGTCCTTGGGTATATGATTAAAATGAATAACGCGCGGTCCTCGTCCGGAACCATACGGATTTTTCGTCTCCCACGTATCTGCTCCGATATAGGGATTTGGAACAACTTTAATCTTTTTCATCTCGGATTTGACCGTCTTTTTATTAATTTCCGGGCCATAGACCGTAAATTCATAGACATCGTCACTAAGGAAAGGTTTTTTTACGATGAGGTTCACATAGTCACCGGCTTGCGGATGTCGTTTTAACGAATCCGGAATGAGATGTTTCATTTTAAATTGCCAGGTATATATGGAGGTGGTGTCATTACTGGCGCTTACTTTATCTTCCAGCAGAATAATAATATCGGATTCATCCAGGTTGGAAGTCAGTTTGCCGGCGCCTCCCTCTGAATCCAGTTCCCAGAAACCGAATTTCAGGACTTTATTCTCAGTAATATTTTCAATCTTGAAGTTGACATCCTGGGCTGGTATTTTAACCGCTCCACCAGCGACTTTCATTTCGGTGCTCCTGCCGAGTCCAACTTCTCCGATCGTCAAACGGTAATCTGAAGGTTTCCGATAACCTACTTTGCCGATATCTTCCCAGCGCATGAATATCGGCGCAAATATCATGGTATCGCCGTCATTCCATTTGGATAAACTGGAATTTAATTCGATCACCGATTCTAAAGTAAATGCTATTTGGAATCCATCCACAACCAGGTGTTCGTCACCGGTATGAATTTTACGGGAACGATCGATGAGAGTATCCGGATTGGATATATCGGTTATATTGATGAGCGAGAAACTTTTCGTCGTTAATGTATCCTCGTAGATATTTTTCGAAGCTTTATAGGTCGTATCTTCAAAAGCGATCCGATACAGATTCCGATCCTTTAATGCCATCTGATCGATAATCGACAGCGAGATTTTACTGGAACTCGACCCGGATAAATGATTGACAGCAATCTCCGGTTCCGTATAACCGGCCGGATGAGGTGCAGGAGTAACTGCGGCGACGTTGATGCCGGTCTTGATCGTACCGTCCGAGAGTTTCTGAATATATATCGGACATTCAGAGGGTGCGATTCCCATGCCAAAGCCACCGGCGTCATAAGATGTAACAGCATAATAATAACATTGTCCATTCTGAACATTTTCATCGACGTAAGTATGTTGGAGTCCGGTATCATCACCAAGATCGAACTTGATACCATTAATATCCAGTGAAGAATCAACTCCCTGAATGCCATTATCCAAGTCAAACTGCGCAATCGGTTTATAATAGGTCGGAATACCATCCGTATCTGTAATTAAATACTGATCGGTAAAGGCCGGATCGGTTGAACGATAGATACGGTATCCCTCAAAATCATAACCATTCGCACCTAAATCAGCCATATAATTATCGAACGATCGTTCAGCCAGATCATCCCAGTATATTGTCACTTTCCCATCACCCGCTACCGCTCTAACCGTAGGAGCGCGGGGCGCTTTGGCAAACTGGTAATCCATATCGTAGGTTTTCTGGGCGACATCTTTGTTTCTCAGCGCATCATTCTGATTAGCCCCCAGGATGACCGAAATGGAAATCCTTTCTGTCTGTCCGACCTCGAGCGGAAAGTAGCCGGAACTGATATGCAGATTATAATCACCTTCCAACTTTAAATCCGGATCGAAGAAAGCGCCGGGCGTCAGGAATTTCTGCCACATTTTAGAATCTGAGAAACCCGTCGTATTCTCACTCGAAGCAATATATGCCGCTGAAGTCAGACCGATCTGATCCGATTCGGAAACATCCGTCAAATCAATATTTGGTTCGCCGGTCAATCCCGTGCCGTATCCCGAAGTCGGCAAGCCATCGGACTCCCCCTTATCACCGGAATAAGCCAGGCCGTCCAAACCAGTATCGTCGCTAATCGCACTCCAGTCCCGGTCGTTATCGACACCATCATAACGGGTCTCATCGATCATTGGAGCCACCGTGGACTGCCTGTAAGAAACCGTGTCGCCAGCAACCAGCAGACCGCGTTTTATTGTATCTCCTTCTTTGAAGGCTTTGTAATTAATATACCGAACAGGAATTATACCTTTTACTGTTAAACGATCCAGATGCAGACCAATATTTTCATCAATCAATCCATCGAGATCATCATCAATCAAATTATCAGGATTTTCAGTCAAATGCATACCATTAGTCAGTTCATAAGTGATACCCTGAGAAATGACAGTCGTATCATTTCTGAATACAATAATATGCCGGGAATAATTATCTTTATCGATGAGAACCAGCTTCGTTCCCACTCCAACCGTTACAGGATTAAAATCATCGGATTTAAACAGTGGAACCAGATTTTCGTAATTTGGCCATTCTGCTAGTAATTCCGGGTGAGAATCGGCGTCGCCGTCGTTGTCGATTCCATCGATTCCGTTTCCGGGAGTTTCCAGAAAAGCAGTGGCGACAACTCCAACCGGATCACTGCCAAAAGCGGCATTACCAACATACGGATAAGCATCCATACACCACGCCACATCTGTCAACACATCAAATGATGGGTGGTCGTCATCCGTATCGCCGTCGCCGCCAACCATATCAGCCAGCCAGATCGAAAAAACGGTTTTATCAAGTTTTTTAGTTCCGTCATTAGTCACTTCATGCAGGAAAAAAACACAATCGTTTACTAAAATCTGCGACCATGCCATGACTCGGACTTTCATTAGCAGACCTAAACCGCGTCTGGTCAAATCCGTGGAATCCGGATAATAATTAAAACGATTATACATATCGTCCGAACATTCATAATATATTTCCTGATCGGCGTTCTCCTGATTCTTGCCAAAATATCCGTTCCATGAACCAGCCCAGCCGGGATCGGCTTCATCACTCAGTCGGTCCGGCCAGGAAGGAGGCCACGAATCTTTTTCGGTATTTTTGGCAATTAATTTTGAATTTTCATTCAAAAAGCCCGGAACCGGCTCGAAATTCCACGATCGGTCGGTATTCGGATCTCTCCGGTAATGAGGAGTAATTACAATTTTCTGAGTCGCGTCATCTTCGGTTTTAACTTCTGCCCCAACAAATGTGGCCACAATCGCCATATATTTCCGCCCCGTGTTCTTTGGCCATTCAAAAGGAATATGAGAGGGTTCACTTCCGCTATAACGGCCGGCAAAAGCATGATTAAAAATACTCGCTCGTACCAGATTGCCATCGATTTCGGTCTTTCTCTCGTAATTTGGATCACCGCGATCTTTGGATGGCTCGTAACTTAAGCAGAATTCACCCAGAAAAATTGATATGATCATTATCGATTTAAAAATTTTCATTGTCTGTCCTCTAGAATGCTAATTTGACTCCAAATAATATTTCCCGCGGCGTACTGTACCAGTGGGGATAAACAATAAATTCCTCAACTGTATTGGTCCGGTTTTTATCAGCGCCCACATTCGCGATACTGTTGGTATAATTCGGTTCGCCTGTGTCAGTGAAAACGCTCGTGGCATTGCGCGTATCCAGTAAATTATTTACGTTGCAATAAAAGGAAACGTCAAATTTTCCAATATTCACCGAATAATTAATCCTGAAATTAACTTCGAAGGTGGATGGTTTACGTCGGCTGTTTAATGGCATGATGGAGCTGGCGTTCAATCCGGTGCGTGTCGAGATTCCGATAGAGGGAGTATAAGGATAACCGGAGCCATAGGATGAAATCAGCGCCATATTCCAACGTTGATAAGTATACGCAATCGAACCATTCAGTGTGTGTCTCTGATCCCAGTTCAGCGGGGTTATAAAACGGGTCGGTTCTTTATTACTAAGCAGTGAATTATATTCATCATTCGGATCCGAATTCGAGCCTTCCGCCACCTGATAGGTATACTCAACATTGGCATACAGGAAATTATTCATACTGTACTTCAACGAAAAGACTATTCCGCGGGCATTGGCATAATCTCGGTTAATATAATTCACGTATAAAACTCCCGGAATTGAAGTGGAAATCACTGAACTTGTACTTACCCAGCTTCGTATATCCCGGTAAAACATCGTCATATCCATCGATAAATCTTTCACTATTTGTTGCTGCAAACCGAGTTCATACATGATGGTTTGCTGGGGTTCGAGATCGGCATTCCCGTAAGGTCCATATGTGCCGCCACTCGTTGACACCTTTATTCCGCTGTTATAAAGGTACTGGAATGACGGAATTTGATAAAAATGACCGTACGAGAAATGTATAACGCCTTGATCAGTTATCGGAAACGCTAACCCCAGGCGCGGACTAAAACTGGTTTTGGGCTTAACTTCTTTATACCAGATTGCTTCTCTTTCGGCCATCGTCATATTTATATGTTCCTGCTTAAATGGCGAATAAATATTCGGATCTTCCGGATCAGTCAGCACCCGACCGTTAGAATTAAAATAATCAAATCGGAGGCCAACATTCACTATCAAATTATGATATTCTAGTTTATCCTGAAAATAAACGCTGAATTCCTCCGGCTTTCCCCGATAGTATCCATGCGAAGAGGTAAATGTCCCTAAAGTATCAGGCTGAAAAGGCTCGATTTCCACATTTTGATCGTCGGTAGCATAAGTAATGGTATAGTCTTCCTGCTGAATTATATGATTTCGATATTCGGTGCCAATTTTTACCAGATGTTGATTATTCAACTGCGAGGTGAAATCCAATTTTACCAGATTGGTATTAGTATAACGATAATAATGATAAAGGTTCGTTCCGCTGGTGGCAAACGTGTAACTTGGACCATTCAAACTGTCCGGATGAATATAACGACTGTCTAATGGGTTCTCATACAAATATTGTTTATAATGTGAATAGGCTGAAGAGGCTTTCAAAGTGTAAAACGATTTGGAACTCAGTGTATGATTCATCGTCAGTGAAAAATTCTTACCATCATCGTAACGATAGGGATTGCCTCCCGGGTTCCACTTAAAAAAATGATCATAATCCTGGTAATCACGGTTGTTAATCAGGGCATTAAAATGAAAATTGAGGTTTTGTGTAAGGATAAACGACAATTTACCGTCAAATGAATATTTTTCTTGCCAGTTCATATGTACAATATTGCTATCACCGGGCGCTCCGGTCGTGGTATAATATTGATAGCCGTTTAACCAACCATCACTGTAGTATTTCCGACCGGAAACGTAAAAACGTGGTTTCTTACCTAACGGCCCGCTTAACGAACCTGATAAATTATTAGTCGATAGCGGGTTAAATTTAGTTACACCGACAAACATTTTATCGGTGGTCGCCCAGTAACCGCCAGTACTGGCATCGATGGAAGCGTGGTACTTTTCGCCTCCGGTTTGAGTTACGATATTAATAATTCCCGACATTGCCTGGCCGTATTCAGCGTTAAAAGTTCCACTGACCAACTGAATTTCCTGAATCGCGTTTTTATCAACCTCGACGATCGTACTGCCATCGTAACTATCGGTTACCGGCACACCATCGATCCAGTAAACGATTTCGCTCCCACGCCCGCCTCGTACATGTAAACCGCCGCCGGCATCCTTGGTGATACCAGATTGAATCTGAACTAATTCATATACCTCCTGAACCGGTAAATCTTTAATCACCTCTCTACTAATATGAACCTGGGTTGAAGTCCGGTCTACTTGTACTTTCGGACGCTCATAAACTACCATAACGGCTTCACCCTGAATGGATTCAACACTCATGTCAAGATTAATTGTCGTGGTTTGATCGACGGACACTTCTACATTTTCGACCTTGAGCATGGCATATCCAATCATAGTCGCCCGCAGATTGTAATGTCCCGGCGGAATATTTAAAATAACATACTCGCCGTCAACGGATGACGCAGCTCCCAAATATGTCCCTTCTAAGAGAATATTACATCCTATCAGCGGGTTACCACTCTCCTTTTCTGTTACAATACCCGCTATTTTTCCGGTTACCCCACCAAATAAAATCGATTGTAACAGCAACGACCATCCAATTAAACGCAACTTATTCACCGATCGCTCTTCCTCTTTTAGCACCAGAATCCTGGTATTTAATTGACTTTAATAATTGAATATTTGTTGTAACATGATATTCATGTGATTTCAGGGCAAAATATTCCTGCATTTTACTATGAACTAAATCCTGACGATGTCTTTCCTCAATCATTGGCATGGCTTCCGATTGAGATAATATTCGCCCCGGATATTCTTTAGTGGATAGGAATAGATAATATTTATCTCCATATTGAACCGGTCCGACAACAGTCTCGAGTGGAGCGGAAAATACAATCGCTCCAAACTTACCGAGATCAGAAGATGTAAGAATTCCGAGTGATCCATCTGATTTCAGATTCTGATGATATTGAGAATATTCAGCGGCGATCTGTTGAAATTCTTCCCCGTTTTGAATTCTATCCATACATCGTTTCGCAATTTCCTTTTCAGGAACGCAAATCTGATATACATTTCGTTTATTAGGCTGAAAATATTCGGTGGAATCCTGATTATAAAAGAGCTGGTAATCACTTTCACCAAAACAGATTGTATCCGAATAATTTTTTGTCCAAGAGTCGATTTTCAATTTTGTTAACTTTATCGAATATATATTTTTAAAATCTTGCTGGTGATCGTACTTCGCTTTTTTTGACTCCATTATCAATTGCTCGCGGACAATGATTCCGGCAATAAAATCCTTTATATCATTTTCATCGCGAACGGCTTTCAGTTGAGCATCTCTTGATTTTAAAATCAAAGGCAAGAGGTCAGAAAAATCATACGCAATATTCTTGACAGAACAAACCGGTCCGGTTACTTTTACGCGGTCATCATGGTTAAGCGGCAAATCGCTTTTATTGCGGATATGACGAAAAAGATTAAGCAGATCAGTTAGGTTGTCTTCGTGCCATTTTATTTTAAGACTCCTGGCCATTTTTCTGGCATAATCACTTTTTATAGAATCTTGGTATTCAATTGCCATTTTGCCGCTCAGCACCTTCTTCTGCTTGGCGAATTCATATTCAGTCAGCAACGGAGTGACACGCTTATCTTCCAGTATCAAAACTGTGTAACCGTATATCCCTTTTAGCGGGTGACTTACTTCTCTGGGTTGCAGATTTTCGATCGCTTCCCGAAATTGCGGGTGAATATCTTTTAATGTAACAAATCCCAGGTCGTATTTAGCCCCCGGTTCTTGAAGTCTGTTCATGATATTCTCAATCGGTACGTCGGTATACAATAAACGATAATAAACCATAGCTGAATCGTAATTGTCGGCAAATACCTGCTTAATATGATATATGGTATTCTCACGGGTAAAATAGCGGGCCAACTGGGCATTGCTGAATTGGACCTTTGGTAGTACTTTTTCCTCAAACAATTTATCCAGTAGAAGCTGTTCGTAAATAATGTTTTTCTTTTCGACAAAACTGGGATGGCGCTCTAGCCCTGTTTTGTTAAACTCCGAAAGAATAATCTTCTCGTTAATTACATTTTCAAGAACTAGTTTCCGGCTTACCATATTATCTTTAATTCCGGTGATTCTCAGATAATTATTATAATTGTTTAGAAAATCTTCGGTACTCACGATGCCGCCATCATAAAGCGCCAATGCTTTTTTGCTATTTGCGCAACAAGGTGCTCCAAAAATATAGCCGACTAAAATTGTCAGTTGTAGGAACCTACTGACAAATATGCGGTTTGGCAGATTTTTCATTGAAAATCCCGCTTCAATTCAAATCTTAATAAATACTCTTGCTGATTTTGGCGGTAAGGGATCGTTAAACCCTGAGTTTTCAAAAAGTACTCCCCACTTTTCACCTTTTGGAAACATTTCTTCAGTATTAATATTTTGCACTTTTTCTGAAAGATTAAAAATTACACGGATAGTTTCTTGATCATACTGTCTTTCAAAACCATATAAAGATGCCTTATTGTCACATAAAACTGTGTGGAATTCACCGCGTCGAAGACTTATATGTTAATTCCTTAGTTTAATAATGGATTTATAATATTGAAATAACTCCGAATCAGGTTCTACATTATCCTCCGGTCTTCCCAGACCGAGCGGATGCGCTATTTCCGGATCATATTTCATATCAGCCCATACCATCGGTTTGCGATTATCCGGATCGTCGGCGCCCCACATCCCGATCTCATCACCATAATAAATATAGGGCGTCCCGATGTAGGTGAATTGAAAAGCCAGAATCGCTTTCTGGATTTTGCGGAAGTCATCGGGCGGACGGCTTACCCTGAACTTTTTATTATATACCAGATTACCGCCATGATCGATAGTCCGATCCGGGTTTATCAACATACTGGCAAAACGCTCATTGTCGTGACTACCCATAATGTTTTGGAGTTGATATTGCGCCGTCAGCGGATATTTCTCTCTTATATCGCCCAACAGACGATCCAGTTGGGATGGATTCACGTGCATTTTTTTATCAACGAAACCTTTCAACATGGCATCGCCAAAACGATAATTCATCACGCCGTCAAAAATATCACCCTGCAACCACGGCGAGGCATCGAACATTTTATCATTCATGAAATCTTCCCACCAGATTTCACCTGTCAGATACGCATCCGAGTTGACATTTTTTACCCATTTACGAAAATCGCGCCAGAAAGCCTTACTGACCATCTCGGCTACATCCAGACGCCAGCCATCAATACCATCCGATGGATCGCCGTCACGGTTTGGATCACCCCATCTTTCTACTACAGCCTTCACATGCTCCCGAAAAGCCGGCACCGGGCCATTCACATCTTCCCAGATTTCGGGCAAATCGGTTGCTCCATACCAACCTTGATATTCAAATTCATCCTCGGGAGTTCTTGGATCGTCAAATGATTTAATCACAAACCAATCGGCATATGGACTGGTCTTGCCATTTTTGCGAACATCCTGAAAAGCCCAAAATGGAATACCTACATGGTTAAAAACACCATCGATAATAATTTTCATGTCACGCGCATGTATTTCCTGGATTAATTTCAGGAATAATTTGTCAGCCGCCGTCCATTGCCAGGTCGAGGGATCTTCCGCGTTCTCCGCCTCCCATATAAGAATATCGCCCGCCGGATCAGGGCCAAAATTATTATCAATATGATGATACATCGTAGCGCCATATTTATGCAAAGATGCTGACTCGAATACCGGATTCAGATAAATGGCGTTAATTCCCAATTCACTGAGATAATCAAGCTTATCAAGAATACCCTGTAAATCACCGCCGTAACGTCGCAATTGCGCATTATAATAAAAATCACGTCCGTTGGATAGTTCCCAGGGTTGCAGCTTATACCAGTCAGAAGTCCATGGCATTACGTTCCATTGGCTCTGCTTCTCATATGGCCAGGTACCATCCAGCGTTTCAATGGTTGGATCATTATTAGGGTCACCATTACGAAAACGCTCGGGAAATATCTGATACCACACTGCATCATAAGTCCAATTTGGCACACTTATATTTTCAGCAGAAAAACTATTCTGCGTCAGCGCCCGGATAATCAGACCAATAATCAGCGACTTTCTGAGACATTGGATTTGATTTTTCTGTTGCTCTTTCAATTGTAGTACTAATCTGAGTTACTAATTAAATATAAGACAAGAAAAGGGTATTGTCAATAGGTTTTTTTGTACTTACTGACCACCCCACGAAAATATTTTTATATTGGGTATATAAATATTTGATAAATAGAGCATTAGATAGAGAATAAAACTTAAAAAAGAGACTCCTATTTAGTAAATTATGGGTGAAAAAATTCCTATTAAAAACTTACTAAAAGGAGTCTAAAATGAATGTAACAAAAGCCCGGTTACAAAGCAAGTTTCAAAACTATTTTCAACGACTAAATCAATCATTAACCAAACCTGAGACTCGGTTTATTCGGGATATAGCTATCGGGATTCTAAAGAGTCAGGAGATCACTCTGAATCAAATTGGGATTCATTTATTAGACGATATCAAATTAAAATCGACATTGGAGCGTTTTCGGCGCCAATTAAGTAAGTCGGACTTACTCCAAAGATTGATCCCGGCTCATCTGCAGGCAGTCAGAAGTCGGCTTCATGCTCATGATTATGCCCTGGTTGATATTAGTGATATCCGGAAGCGCTATGCCCGATTTCAGGAAGGGTTAGCTCAGGTGCATGATGGTAGCCGTGGTGAAATTGGCTGGGGTTATTGGTTTTTAAATATCGTTGGGGTAAATCGTTCCGGGAACACCTTTACTCCATTGCTCAGTCAGCTCTACAGTTTTATGATGGGTACCCTCAGCGAAAACAATGAGATCTTATCCGGGATTAAGCAGATTCTTACCATCGTTCGTAAGGCCTTCATCTGGGTCATTGACCGGGGTGGCGATCGGGATCAGATTATTCGGCCGCTGACTCAGATGAAACAATTCTTTATCATCCGGCTTGTAGGCCAGCGCAATCTGGAATATAAAGGCAAATCAATGCCGATTCGCCAGATTAGTCGGAATGTGTCACTTTTGTATCGGTATCAGGCACGTCGCATTCGCAAGAACAGGTTGAAATATGAAACCTATGATGTTGGCATTACCCCAGTTAAGTATATTGATCCATACACCCATCTGGTATTGGAACAGCCGCTTTATTTAGTCGTGATGAAGGGAATCGGCAAAGGCTTCAGTTGGTTTTTAGTCAATTCACCCTTTAGCGATCTGCAGGAGATTGCTCAGGACACTTTTAGAGGTTATGGTTTCCGTTGGCATATTGAAGAATATCATCGGCATATCAAAGATCAGTTCAATCTGGAAAACATCCAACTGCGAAAGTTTGATCGCCTGCAAACGATGCTGATGATTATGGCAATCGCCATGTATCTGCTCTATACTGAAACCCGCTCACTGCATCAACGATTACTAACCGAAAATAAGATCAGAACAATTGCTAAACCCAATATCTGGGAATTAATTGGATTCGTCTATTATAAAATCGGTACTATCTTCCGTATATTGCTCTCAACAGTAGTGGTACGCGCTTTTATACCCTTGAGAAAGTTCTTAATTAACGAGGTTAACCAACTCTCACTCGCTCTGGAGTAAAAAAACGTGGGGTGGTAAATTTTTTTGGGGGTATTACCTATGACAAAAACCTCCCGAAGGTATATCGCTTATATCATTAGCGACTTGTATGCCGAACCTTCGGGAGGTTAAAGCAGGAGAATTGTCGAGATTGACTCGTATTTATTATTGGTTGATTTCGGTGTGAACTTCCCGCCTGACTATTCCCTTCAAACGGGGGTTGAAGAAATTTTCCAGGTAAGAGTTGATGATCTCATTGGTGCGAGTTTCGGTTCGTTCAATATAATCCTGGTAGTTAATCTTTATCGAGCCACATTACTCTACTTTATAGCCAATTTTTTAGGTCAAATTTTACTCATACCGCAGAGCTTCGATTGGATCGAGTTTGGCGGCTTTCATTGCCGGATATGTCCCAAAAATAATCCCGATCAATAATGAGAAACCTACACCTAAGAGAACCGACCAGATCGGAATTACCGGCGGGAGTTTTAGTGCCCGTCCAATGAGTACCCCGACGATTGCGCCGAAAATAACTCCAATCAGACCGCCCATCAGACAGATTCCCACCGCCTCAGTTAAAAATTGATTGAGGATATGACGTTTTTTTGCGCCAACTGCCTTGCGAATTCCGATTTCCCGCGTCCGCTCGGTAACCGAGACCAACATGATATTCATGATCCCGATGCCACCAACGACCAAAGAGATAGCACAAATAACTACCGCCGCGATAAATACAAAACCGGTTAAATTGCGGAGCGTATCCATCACCGAATCAGCCGTAACCACTTCAAAATCGTTATCTTCGCCGGGAGGTACTTTGCGAACGATGCGGAGAATTGCCGTGACTTGATCCATCGCTTCAGGAACTAATTCAGTACTCTTCGCCTTCACCGCGATTCCAATTGACTGATTTTCACCATAATATTTAGTAAAAGTAGAATAAGGAATTGTGACAAAATTGTCCTGGCTTTGCCCAAAAATATTGCCCCGCCGTTCGGTAATGCCAGCTACTTCAAAGCGATGCCCATCAATCAGTACGTTCTCGCCAACCGGATAAACAAACGGGAACAGTTTATCAACGACATCTGCCCCTAATAATACAATGTTACGCCGATGGCGCAGATCCATTTCATTGATTGCGCGTCCCTCACGGATATTAATTCCATTGACTTCTGCCCACCATTGGTCACCGCCATAGACCATAACATTTGGATTGGTCACCTCTTTTTTGTATTTGACCTGCTTACCCCATTGATAATTTTCCGCCGAAACCGCTTGAATTAAGGTTGCTCGCCGACTGATAGCTTCGGCATGCTCCAGCTTCAAATCTTTGCGCAGACGATATTTACGATCAAGATGTCCCATTTGCACCGCCGGAAATTTTTGAATCCAGAAAACATTTCCACCAATGGCACTCAGCGTCTGGGTCATATAACGATCCAAGGCATCAATAATTGACATCATCCCGATAATTGACATCACCCCAATGACAATGCCAAGCATGGTCAGGAAGGTGCGCATCTTATTGGCTTTAACCGTCTGAAAGGCTAACCGAAAACCTTCATCAAAATTCATCGCCAATCCTTATTCATAACGCAAGCATTCGATTGGGTCAAGCCGAGCTGCCCGACTGGCTGGATAAATCCCGAAAAATAGACCAATCATAGCCGAAAATCCTAAACCCATAACCACTGACCATGCCGGTACAGCCGAAGGAAAAGGAGTCACTTTTTTGATTACTACCGACACTAAAAAACTCAGTAAGATAGCTAAGACTCCACCAAGAGCACAGATAATGACCGACTCAACCAAAAATTGAAAAGTAATCACGCGCCGTTTAGCCCCGACTGCCATGCGAATTCCAATTTCTTTACGCCTTTCCGCCACCGATACCAACATGATATTCATGATGCCAATGCCACCAACTAACAGGGAAAGTGTGCCAATTCCGATCGCCGCAGTATACAGTCCGCTGGTCAAGCGATGATAGAGATCAGTTAACATCTCTTGTTGATTAATGCTGAAATTGTCCTCTTCGGTTGGTTTTAATTTTCTGGTTACACGCATTAAAAAGCGGAGCTCCTCATGCGCCTGATCAATCATAGCCGCATCCCGCACTTTTACCATGATTGACAGACTGCGGTGAAAACCAAAATTTTTAAAGATAGTGCCCAGCGGAACATAGACCTCCACATCCAGACTCTGTCCCATAATACTGCCCCGCTTTTCCAAGACACCCACCACGGTGTAAGTTGACGATCCAATTTTGAAGTGTTCACCCAGCGGATCACGGTTCTGGAAAAGTTTTTCCTTAATCTCATAACCGATGATGGCTACCGGCTTATCGTGCTCGATTTCAATTGCCGAGATAAACCGCCCTTCGGCAACATTCAGGTTGGCAATCAGATCATAATTTTCGGTAATGCCATTAACGGAAATATCATCAAGTTTTTGACTTCGATAGTGCATATCCTGATGAGTTCCGGTAGAAGGCGAAACCGCTTCAGCCAGTTGCATCCGCTCCTTAATATAGTTGGCATCTTTCAAGGTAATAT
>Ga0208828_1000420_pt1 | contig 19014 bp, 19 predicted proteins | sample Kivu_160m_FD_185487 | JGI IMG/M metagenome (GOLD analysis project Ga0208828, IMG submission 185487) | Freshwater microbial communities from Lake Kivu, Western Province, Rwanda to study Microbial Dark Matter (Phase II) - Kivu_160m (SPAdes)... | ecosystem: Environmental > Aquatic > Freshwater >... | reverse complement strand
ATTTTCGATTGAACTCTTTCCGTAATAATTACGTAATAAATACGTAATAAATACGGGGACACATCACTTAACTGTCCGAAAACGGACAATTAAGTGATGTGTCCCCGTATTCTTTGCTAGAATATCCGCTTGTCATGGTGAAAAGAGTCGTCTCACTTTATAAGGAAGCGTACGCCGGCGTCCCGCGCGGAGCCTGGATCCTCGCTCTGGCCGAGTTCATCAACCGCTGCGGCTTCATGGTCCTCGTCTTCCTCAACATCTATCTGACCCGCCATCTAGGGCTCTCCCTTCTCCAAGCCGGCCGGATCCTGGGCGCCTACGGCCTGGGGGCCATCGCCGGCGGCTATCTCGGCGGCGCCCTTTGCGATAAAATCGGCGTCCGGCGCGTCCAGATCGGGAGCCTGATCCTCTCCGGCGTCATCCTGATCATTTCGGGCTACGTCACCGACTACGTCGCCCTCCTCGTCCTCCTTTTTCTGTACGGCATCGTCGCCACGGCCTTGTTCCCAGCCAACGACACGGCCATGTCGCGCTTCTGCTATGGCGGAATGCGTTCCAAGGGATTCGCCCTCCGGCGCCTGGCCGCCAACCTGGGGATCACCTTCGGCCCGGTCATCGGCGGCTATCTGATCCTGATCGATTACCGCTGGCTCTTCTGGGCGGACGGCCTGACCACGCTCGCCTCGGCGGTCGTCATCGCCCGCTTCCTGAGGCTGATCCCCGCCATGCCCCCGGCACCGACGAACGTCTCCCGCCCCCATAACAGCTCCCCCTGGCGGGACGGTCCGTTCCTCCTCTACATGGGGTTGTTCCTCATCCTGGCCGTCGTCTTCTCGCAGCTCTTCTCGACGTTCAACCTCTACCTCAACTCGGTCTACGGGCTGAAGGAAAACCGGATCGGCCCCCTCTGGGCGGTGAACACGATTCTCATCGTCCTCGTCGAAATGGTCCTCATCCATGCCGTCCGGCGCAGGTCGGAGATGAAGATTATCGCCCTCGGGGCCGTTTTCATCGGCCTCGGATTCGGCCTCATGCCGCTGGGCCGGGGATTCGGCTACGCGGCCTTCACCGTCTTCGTCTGGTCGGTCGGCGAGATCCTGACGATGCCCCTCTCGGCCACGGTCGTCGCCAACCGGGCGGGCGCGGCGGCGGGACGGTACATGGGGGTCCTCAGCCTCGTCTTCTCCCTGTCGATGTTCATCGCCCCCCTCTTCGGCAACTGGCTGTATCAGGCGGTCGGCGGCGACACCCTCTGGTTCGTCATGGGCGGGGCGGGGATCCTGGCCGCCGTCGGCTTTTTCCTCATGCGCAAAAAGCTGGACGTTCCCAAGCCCCTGAAGCCCGCGGCGTAGCAAAGAGAGTTGACAGCCCTATTCCGACGGGGCACAATACCGTCGGACGGCCGGTCCCGGCGGCCGGCCGCGAGAAAAGATGGGAGAGAGAAAGCGTCCGAAAATCGTCGTCCTCGGCGGCGGGACGGGCTCCTACAACGTCCTCCGCGGCCTGAAGGCGTACCCGGTCGACCTCACGGCCGTCGTCTCGACGATGGACTCCGGAGGCAGCACCGGCCGCCTCCGCGACGAATTCGGCTTCCTCCCCCCGGGCGACCTGCGCCGCTGCCTCGTCGCCCTATCGCGCGATGACGGCCTCCTCCGGACGCTCTTCGAATACCGGTTCAATAAAGGCCAAGGCCTCAACGGCCACAGCTTCGGCAATCTTTTTTTGACCGTCCTCCGCGACCTGACCGGGAGCGACGCCTCGGCCATCCGGGAGGCGGCCAAGCTCCTCCACGTCCGGGGACAGGTCCTCCCCGTCACGATCACGAACTGCCAGCTCGGGGCGATCCTCGAGAACGGACAGGTCGTTGTCGGCGAGACGAACATCAGCGTTCCGAAGCACGACCACCATCTCCGCATCAAGAAGCTCTTCATTGTCCCCCACGCCTCGATCTTCAAAGAGGCCGAAAAGGCCATCCTCGAGGCCGACAAGGTCGTCATCGGACCCGGCGACCTCTACACGAGCCTTCTGCCCAACATCATCGTCCGGGGCGTCAAGCCCGCCCTGGCCCGGTCGAAGGCCAAGAAGATCTACGTCTGCAACATCATGACCAAAAAGGGCGAGACAACGGGATTCTCGGCCGGCGATTTCCTCCGGGAGCTCGAACGGTATCTGGGCCGGGGAATCATCGAGGCCGTCGTCTGCAACGACCGCCGCCCCCCCGCTCCCCTTCTCCGCCGGTACGCCGCCGAGGGAGCGGAATTCGTCGAACCCCCCCGGGGAGACAAGCGCGTCCGGACAGCCGACGTCCTGGGGGGCAAGGACCTCGCCCGCCACGATCCAGAGAAACTCGCTAAAGTATTGATATCCCTATAAAACGGTGGCACGAACCGAATTTCAGAAAATTCGGATCATGTCCCCATTGGCTGTAACCTTTTTGAAAATATCGAGTCTTATCTCTTGAAGCCCATGACAGACCACCAGCTCATGTCTGACGTCCGGGACGGATATGTCGAAAAGCTGGCCATCCTCTTTGAGCGTCATCATGTCTCTCTTTTTAATTATTTTCTGAGACTTACGGGAAACCGGGCGGCCAGCGAGGACCTCGTCCAGGACGTTTTTGCCCGGATCCTCAAATACCGGACCACCTACCAGGGCGAGGACAAGTATGTCGTCTGGATGTTCAAAATCGCCCGGAACGCCCATATCGACGCCCTGAGGCGCCGGAAAGACGCCCTGCCCCTCGACGAGCAATACGTCGAGCCGGCCGATGCCGGGCCCCTGCCCGAGGAGTGCCTGGAACGCGCCCAAGATGCCACCCTCGTGGCGAAGGCCCTGACCCTCCTTCCTCCTCGGAAGCAGGAAATCCTCGTCCTCAGCCGGTTCCAGAACCTGAAATATCGGGAAATCGCCGAGCTCCTCGACTGCCCGGTGGGGACGGTCAAGGCCATGATCCACCGGGCGGTCGCGGAGCTGGGCGAAATCTATACCGCCCTGACGCGGGAGAAATGCCATGAAGTGTGACGATGCCCGGGCCCATCTGCCCGATTTCCTGACGGGAGAGCTCTCGGCCAAGGCCAAGGGCTCCGTCGACGCCCACCTGGCCGCCTGCGGCGCGTGCGCCGAGGAGTTCCACAAGGTGAGCGAAACCTGGACCAAGCTCGGCGTCCTGCCCGTCGAGCAGCCCTCCCCCGCCGTCCGCGATAGGTTCTACACCATGCTCGAGGCCTACACGCAGGGCCTCGACGCCCGGCCCGTTGAGCGAACGCCGAGGCGGACATTTTCCCTGCGCGGCTTTTTCGCCTGGAACCGGCCGGCCTTCCGTTTCGCCGCCGCCTCCGCCCTCGTCCTGGCCGGCGTCGCCGGCGGCCTTTTCGTCGGCCGCTCGGACGTCTTCAACGAGAAGTTCGCCCGGCTCGAGCGGCAAGTCGACGACATGCGCCAGACGACGGCCCTTTCCCTGCTCCGACAGCCCTCCTCGTCAGAGCGCCTGCTCGGCGTGAGCTACAGCGAGCAGATGCAGGCGCCGGGCGAACAGACGCTCACCGCCCTTTTCCGGATCCTCGATACCGACCCCAGCGTCAACGTCCGCCTCGCCGTGGTCGACGCCCTCTTCCTCTTCGCCAAGGATGACCGGGTGAAGGACGGCCTCGTCGCCTCTCTCGGGCGGCAGGAATCCCCCCTCGTCCAGGTCGCCCTGATCGATCTCCTGACCGAGGTTCGCGAGCAGAAAGCCGTCGACGCCCTCAAGGCGCTCATCGCCGACGATAAAATCCATCCCGACGTCCGGGAAAAAGCCAAGCAGAGCGTCAAGAGCTTGACATCGTGAGGGAAGGCGCCATGACCAAGAGATGGATCCTCCTCGCCGCCGGGGCTCTCGTCTTGGCCGCCGCGGCCCAGGAAGCCAAGGATGCGGTCTACAAGTTTCAAGAAAAGGAAGACATCCGGAACGTCCTCGGGTTTCAGGACCCCGGCCGGCCCGGCAGCCTGACCGTCGACAACCTCTTCGGGACGATCGAGGTCCAGGGGGCGGACCGGACGGACATCGAGCTTACGGCCGTCAGGACCATCCGGGCGAAGAACCCGGAGAAGCTCGGGCGGGGCAAAGCCGAGGTCGTCCTCGACATCAAGACGGCCGGGAACGACATCGACGTCTACGTCGACGGGCCGTTCCGCTGCCAGGTCCAGGATTGTCCGGGCATCCGCTGGCGGGACTGGGGCTATGAAGTCCGGTACGATTTCGTCCTCAAGGTCCCGCGGAAGACGGCCGTGAACCTCAAGACGGTCAACGAAGGCCGGGTCGTCGTCCGGAACGTCGAGGGGGATTTCGATATCCGCAACGTCAACGGCGAAATCATCCTCGAGACCATGGCCGGCGCCGGGGCGGCCCACACGGTCAACGGCGAGGTCCGGGCGGCGTTCGTCCGGAATCCGGCCGCGGCCTGCTCGTTCCGGACGGTCAACGGCGACGTCACCCTGGCCTTCCAGGGAGGGCTGGGGGCCGATTTCCGGCTCAAGACGATGCACGGCGGGGCCTACTCGGACTTCGCGACCACGGCCCTGCCCGGAGAGCCGGTCAAAAAAGAAACGATCGACGGCAAAACCGTCTTCAAGCGCGGGGGATTCACGGGCGTCCGCGTCGGGAAAGGCGGCCCCGAAATCCGCTGCGACACCCTTAACGGGGATATTTTCATAAAGAAAAACGGATGAGAAAGGAGTCTCACATGAAAACGCAAAGAGTGATTTCCGCGATGATCGCGGCCCTCGGATTGATGGTTCTCGGCGGCCTGGCCCAGACGCCGCCGCCCGACAAGGTGACGGTCCCCTTGAGCGATCCTTCCAAACCGGCAAAAATCGAAGCGAGCATCATGTTTGGCACGATGAAAATCATCGGCTACGAAGGAAAAGAGGTCCTCGTGACGGCGACGCCCCGGGAGAAGGCCCTCGGCGGCCCGGTCGTCGGCGGCGAGGCCGTCCGGGACGCTCTCCGGGAGACCCTCCGCGACATTCCGCGTCCGGCCCGCGTAGCGGTGCCGTTCGGCCGGGCGACCGGAGTCAAGGAAGACAAAGAACAGGAGAAGGCCGATAAGGCCAAGAAGGAGGGGATGAAGCAGATCCCCCTCGAAAGCTCCGGCCTGACGATCGAGGAAAACGACAACAAGGTCGAAATCAGCCTCCAGTCTTGGCGCCGGGCCTACGATCTCGAAATCCGGGTTCCCTCCGGCTCGTCGCTCGAGCTCGGCGGGGCCAATCTCGATGAAGTCCGGGTCGAAAACGTCTCGGGGACGATCGAGGTTTCCTCGGCCAACGGCGATCTGAAATTCGTCAACGTCTCGGGACCGGTAACCGCCAGCACGACCAACGGCGACATCGAGGCCGTCCTGACCCGGGTCGCGGCCGACAAGCCGATGTCCTTCGCCACCTTCAACGGCGACCTCGACCTGACCCTTCCTCCCGACGCCAGGGCCAGCTTCCGGATCAAGTCCAACATGGGCCAGCTCTACACCGACTTCGACATCGCCCTCAAGACGCTCCCGGCCGAGCCCGAAAAGACGACGGACAGGGAGCACGCCCGGTTCCGGGTCTCCCTCGAGCGGGCCGTGGCCGGCTCGATCAACGGCGGCGGGCCCGAAATCAAGCTCCAGAACTACCACGGCGACATCTACCTCCGGAAAAAGAAATAATCCGGCCGGAATATCAAGGGGACGGTTCTCTTTTTCGCCGGAAAAGAGAACCGTCCCTTTTTTTTAGCTTAGTGGCCCGCGCCGGCGTACATCTTCTCGCCGGCCTCGACCCGGAACGGCAGCCGGTTCTGCGGCGGAGGCAGGGGACACGTGGCGTAGGCGGAAAAGACGCAGGGGGGGTTGTAGAGACGGTTGAAATTCAGCTCCACCCGGCCGCCGTCGAGCAGCGGCGCGTCCAGGAAGCGGCCGCCGCCGTAGGTCTCGCGGCCGTTGGTCTCATCGCCGAGGACGAGGTGGACCGTCCCTTCCGTCTCTCCTTCCCAGGCCTCGACCTCGTAATCGCGGCCGCGGAAGGAGAACGTAATCCGGCCAACGGCGGTCATCTCGGCCGTGCCCACGATCTTGGCTTCGACCCGGACGGCCGTCGGTTTTGGCAGGGAGCGGAACTCGCCCTCGACCCGGTATTCCGGCGAGGCCGGATAGTATTCGATGCGGGTGAACGCTCGGCGCGGCTCGGCTTTCGGATCGCGCAGCCGGACGGCGTAGCGAAGGTCGCGTTTGATGATCCAGAACGTCAAATCCCCGACGCCGAGAACATCCGGCTTTCCTCTCCCCTCATCCCGGATGGGGGCTGACTCGACGGCGGCGCCGTTGACCGTCAGCCCGGCGCCCGGTTCCGCCCGGACGGAGAAGCCGCCGGCCGACATGATCAAAACTCCCGCCCGGGCGGCGGCCGGGGAAGGCAGGACGATCCCGTTCGAGGGATCCGATCCGAAGGCATTGTCGCCCTCGTCCAGCCAGAACAAGCCGGCCACGGTCAGCCAGCTTTCCGGCCCCTTGAGTTCAACATCGCGCGCCGCCCGCCAGGCTTCCTCGGCGGCGGCGAACCGGGCCTCTGTTCCGGCCGGCCTCGACCGGCAGCCGGCCGCGAAAACAACGGCAAAACAGGTAAAAGTCGTGAGGAGTCGGTGAGAGAACATCATGTCACTCCCAGATCTTGACGGTGACGATTTCATACGGCTTCAGCTTGACGTAAATCGAACGGGGGACGACGGTGAAGCTGTTGCCCAGGTGTTCCCCGATGTCGGCCACCTTGAAGTTCAGGAATTCGCCCCGGAAGAGCGGAGTCGAAATCCGGGTTTCCGTCGCCAAGCCGGCGAGCTCCCGCAGGCGGAGGACGACACCCTCCCCGTCCTCGGCCCGCTTGATGGCCTGGACGAGGACGTTGGGCTTGTCGACGGCAAAGAAGCTCTCGACGTCGGCCGGCAGCGACCCGGCGCTTTTGGCCGGCAGCCAGGCCGCGACGAGCGGCGTGTGGACTTCCCATCCGAACCGCGAGGAGGCGACCGAGTCCGCGCCGCCCGCCCGGCTGGTCAGGGAATACCGGAAGACGAGCGTTCCGCCCTGGCTCGCCTTGAAATTCGTCATCCAGTAGTTGTTGAGGGCGTAGGAGAAGAGCCAGGGATTCGCCAGGTCGAGCTTGCGGAGCCATTTTCCGGTGTTGATGTCGCCGAACTGGACGAGCGGGGCTTCGACCGGCGACCAGACGACGGTCTGCTTGGGACCCGCGACTTCGACCCAATGCTGGACGGCCTGCCAATCGCGGGTCGTCCCCGGGAGTTGCTCCGCCTCGGGAGCCATGACGGCGTCGGCGATTTCGCACCGGACCTTGCCGCCCCCGACCTTGAAGGGAAAGGCGAAATAACCCGCTTCGGGATCGTACGTCTCCTCTTTTTTCAAGCGGCCGACGACGTCCAGCCGCTTCAGCCCGTCGTAGAGGATGATCTCGGTCCGAATTTCGGGATGGCGGTGGGTTTTGGCCGCGATGACCAGGCTCGAGGCGCCCGGGCCGCGCAGGCCGGGCGCCGCCGTCGCGGCGACGGGCGAATAACGGACAAACTTGGCACGTTTCTCCATGTCGTCGACGGCCTTCCGGCCCCCCTCGGGATTCTCGTAGATGTATTGGCCGAGGGACATCCGGCTCTTGCGATCGACGAGCTCGGCCCCGGTCTCCTTGTCGACAAGGCTGGCCAAGCCTCCGGTGACGGTGTCGACGACGGCCTTGTAAAACCGATTTTCGATCCGGCTTCCCTCGACGACCGCCGCCGGCGCGGGAGGTGAAGGGAGGACGTCGGGAACGATCGTGTAGACGGCATACCCCAGGGGAGGGATGGGGCCCGACTGGAAAAGAAGCGTCCCCTTGTCGATGATTTGATAGGAGATTTCGGCCCCGCCCTTCTTCTCGAGGAGCTTGAATTTCCCTTTCTTCTCGACGAGCGGCGCGGGGAGGTCGACCCGGACGATGTCGGACCTCTCCCAGGAGAGGGGATTGAAGACGGCCAGGGCGAAGCTCCCGCCGTTGGGGATGAGAGGGAGAAGGGCGGACAGGCTTTTCGACGTGACCGAGCGGGCGATCTCGCGGGCCTCGTAAGCGTGGGCGGATTTGATCGTCCACTGCCCTCTGGCGAATTCGGACTCCGGGTCGTCGATCGAGTTCCAGGCCCCCCATGTGTGCTCATCGAAGAGCATCGTCCGCTCGTAGGCCTCGCGGATCTCGTCGGCGGGGTAGGTCCAACCCCTGACGGATAGCCCGGCCACGGCGGCCAGCTTTTCGGCCGTCAGAAGGTCGTTGTGCGCCAGGCGATTCAAGCCCGTCTCGAAGGCCGTCGAGCCGGCGCCGTCCGTCCAGTAGTCCGGCCAGCCGAGCTTGTAGGCCGGGATCGTCTTGGCGTATTTTTTCTCGAAGGCCTCGAAGAACCGGCTCATCGTCGCTAGACGGAGCTTGGGGTAGGCCCATTTCGCGTTCCACTCCCGGACCCGGTCCGAAAGCTCCTTCCGGGGAGGGCAGTTGTCGGTCACATAGCCGCTGATGTGAAAGGCGATTTCCTCGTAAGGAAAATCGCCGCGCGCCTCGAGTTTGGCGAGATAGCCGACGACCTTGGGGAGGCTCTTTTCGAGTCCCTCGTGGAGGAGAAGCTCGTAATTGGCGAAGAGATAATGCTCGCCGTTCCAATGGAGGACCCGGCTCCCGTCGGGCGACTGCCAATAGAACGGATTGGGCCGGCGGAGAGGGGCCCGGGAGCGCGTCTCGTTGATCCCGGTCGTGAAATAGCGGACGCCGACCTGGCTCAGGATTTGGGGAGCGGCCCAGCTGAAGCCGGTGACGTCGTTGTTCATCGCCGCCCGGAGCTCGAATCCGTGGTCGCGGCTGTATTCCCGGGCGAGAAGGACGGCGCGGATGAGCTCCTCGTGGGCGAAGAGGTCGGAGAGCTGGAGGTACCAGGCCGAAAGCTCGACCCGGCCCGACTTGAGAAGGTCGAGAAGGGCCTGGACCTTCTCGGGGGGGCGGGTGCGGATGTAGTTTTGGAGGGCCCAGCTGACTTCGATGTTCCAGCGGAACTTCGCCTCATCGGGATAGCCGTCCGTGGCCCGGCAGAATTCGACGACGCGGTCGAGGTATTCGACATGGTTTTTCGCCACCCGCGTCTGGAGGTCGGTGTAGCCGATATCGGTGTGGGAGTGAGGGAGGAGATGGAGCGTCCACTTGCGCGGAGCGGCGAGGGCGATGGTCCGCTCGGCCGAGGCTCCTCCGGCCGTGAAGCGGAACGTCGTTTTGACGGGCTTCTCCCTGTCCGGAAGGTTGACGGAAACGACGGACCTGCCGGCCCCGGATGTCGAGGGGACGGGAGACCTGGCGACGAGCCTCGCCCCCTGCCGGACTTCGAGCTCGCCGGCGGGTAGGGCGGCCGCGGCGTCGATCTCGACGTCGACCCGCTGGAAGAGGGATTGAGCCTCTTCGATGAAAAGGACCGTCGGCCTGACCTCGAGCTTGACGGCCGGCGGCGGGGCGGCCGCGGTTTTCGGTTTCGGGGCCTGGCCCGACGCCAGGAGCGGAAGGAAGACGGCGGCAACCGCGAGCTTTGCGAGACGCATGGTCTCTCCTCTTGGGAATTGAAAGAAGGCGTTCCTATTGTATTGAAAAAAATCCTTCTCGGAAACCGTTCCCGAATTCCGACTTGACTCCTTATCTGCATATGGGGTTGCCGGAGGCCGGCGGCCGTCACGGCTTAGGGTTCGAGCCAATTTTCGACGGAGAGCCCCGGAATCCCTCGGAAGTGCCTGACGTTTCCGGTGACGAGGGTCAGCCGATGCTGCAAAGCGATGGCCGCGATTTGTAAATCGGTTTCCGTCCGAGGCTGTCCGTGCTTGTCCTGCCAAGCTTTGATGCGGCCGAAAATCTTCGCGCTTTCGGCGTCGTAAGGGAGGATCGTCAATTTTGGGAAGACCGATTCTTGATAAAGGCGAATGATCTCGTCCCGGCGCCCAACCCTCCAGGCTCCATAATAGATCTCTCCGACCGTGATCGCGGAAATAAACTGCGCGGCTTGGGGGATCGCGTTAATTCTCAGGACGAGTTCGTCCGTCGGCGGGATTTTGACGACACGGCTGATGACGTCGGTGTCGAAAAGATACATCAGAATCGGACCTCGCGGCCTTTCGATTTGCGCCGGCTCTCGTAGATGATGCGGACCATTTCGTCGATCTCCTTGTCATAATCGCCGAGAATGCCCGCCACGGAAGCCAGGCCTTCATTCGCCCCGGGATGGAGCCGCATCCATTCGTCATAGGGAATGATGACGGCGACGGGCTTGTTCCTTTTCGTGATCACGACCGTGTCCCTCATATGAATGAGACGCTCCAGGAGAGCGGAAAATCTCGCTTTCGCCTCGGTCAGGGGGATGATTTTCATGAAATTCGGCCTCCCCCATGAATATGGTCTATTAGACTAGTTTTGTCAAGAAAAACGGAAATCTCCGTTTTCCAGGGGAAGAACCGCCCCCCTCTTACGCGGTTTTTTTCCCCCGAAGGAAGGCGATCATCTTCGGGACGGCCAGGGGGACGACGTCGGGGAGCATGTGGGGCATGAGGTTGTCCATGACCTTGGGCATGAGCTCGGGCATCTGCTCCCTCATATAATCGGGCATGGGGATCATGGCCCCGACCCGGTCAAGCATTGTCGGCATGACCTTGGGCATCATCCTGGGAAGAAGCTTGGGGAAAAGGATCGGGAACACCGGCTTCATCATCCCGAACATCAGTCCGCCGAACGACCCGAGCTTGCCGATCCCCTTCATCATCCCCCCCATCCCGAGGGGCATGGCTTTAAGCATTTCCGGCCACATCGTGTCCATGAGGTTGGCGAAGCCCTCCGGCGTCATGAGGGCGATCATTCCCTCGAAGACCTTCCACTGGCGGGCGACCTCGGGATTCGGATCGGCAAAGGTCTTGCCCAAGCCCTGGCAGGCGAAGGCGGCCAGGTCCTTGACCTCGACCGGGACGCTCTTTTTATCCTTAGAGACGCGGAGTTGGAACTCGCAGCAGGGACAGAGGGCCAGGACGGTCTCGGCCCCGACTTCGGTCGCTTCCTCGAGCCGGGTTTTCCCGACCTCGTGGGCGACGAGGGGATCCTTGATGAGAGTCAGGACGCTGCCGCAGCAGTGGGCCTCCTCGTGATGATGGGTCATCTCCACGAATTCGACGCCCGGGACGGCCTTGATGACGTCGCGCGGCGGCTCGTAGACGCCCGAGACCCGGCCGATGTGACAGGAGTCGTGCCAGGCGACTTTCTTGTTGACGGGGTGGGTGAACTTGAATTCGCCGGCCTTGATTTTCTCAGAGATGAGCTCACTGTAGTGCTTGGCCGTGATCCCGAATTCGATGCCCAGCTTCTTGGCCCACTCGGGGTAGGCATGCCGCCACATCATATCGCAGGCGGGACAACTCGAAATGACCGTGTCCGCCCCCGCGGCCTTGACCGCGGCGATGTTCCTCTTCATGTTCTCGGCGAAAATCTCCCACTTTCCGGCAACGAGCATCGGCGTCCCGCAGCAGTTCTCGACGTTGCCGAGATAGGTAAAATCGACCCCGGCCGCGTCGAGGAGGGTCACGGCCGCCTGGCCGATGTCGTTCTCGACGTAGGACACGGTGCAGCCGCCGAAATAGACGTTCTTGGCCTTCCGGCTGGGGCCGTGTTTGTCCTTGAGCTCGGCCGGGAACCACTTCGTCCGGTCCTTCCGGTAGCCGGCCCAGATGTTGCCCTCGGCGTTGAGCGCCGCGGCCATCATCTCGAACGGGGGAAAAGTCATCCGCTTGTCCTCGTGGATGAGCTTGCCGCGGAGCTTCATCCAGCTCGGCTCGATGGGCAGGGAGGCCGAGCAGCGAAGGTTGCAGAGCTCGCAGGTCGTGCAGACAAGGATTGTATCGACCATCTTCTGGTCCCACTCGGCCCGGCCCTCCATGTATTCGCGGAGCCAGTACCATTTGCCGCGGGGCGACTGGCTCTCCCAGCCCCGGCCGTAGAACTGGTCGCACTCGTCGACGCAGTAGCCGCACTGGGAGCAGGCGAAGGCGTACCAGGCCACGTCGCCCGGGATTTTCCGGACCGGCTTGTCGAAGCGCTCGCCGACCTTGGTCACGACGGTGTTGCCGAACGGCCGGACGAGCGGCTCGAAGATTTTCGCCGCGCCGAGGGCCCGGCTGACGAGGTTCGGCCGGACGACCTTTCCGGGATTGAGGATCTTCTTCCGGTCGACCTTCTTCTGGAAGGCCTTGAGACGGATCGCCCGGTCGCGTCCGAGGATGGCCTTGGCCTTGCGGACGAAATAGAGGCCGGTCGAATACGGACGGCCGCCGTTCTTCTCGGCGATCTTGATGATCGTCAGGACGAGGCCGTAGACGAAGTTGAAGGAGAACTTCCGCTGGTCGCTGGGGATGAATCCCAGGATGACGGCCTCGGGCTTTCCGTCCCGGCCCGTCCGGATGATGACCCCTTCCTTGACCACCGGCTGGTTGATCCGGCGTTCGATCTCCTCCATGACCTTGCCCAGGTTCTCGAGGGGAACGACGATCTCGGCCGGGACGAGGGACGGCCCGAGCCGCTTGACGATCATGAGCTTGAACCGGTTCTCCCATTCATGATCGGCGATCTCCTGGGAGAGGACGGTCCCTTGGCAGTCGTGGAGGACGTCGGGGAGGGCGGCGGCGATTTTTTCGTCGTCATCCTTCCGGTAGGCCAGGACGGCGATGTACGCCGCGGGGAGGATGACCTTGGGCTCGGCCGGATGGCCGTTGTGCATCCGGACGGGAGCGCGGTTTTTCATCTCCGCCATCCGGGGATTGATGAATACGACCGACCAAAGGGGAAGGTTGCGGGCGATGAACTCTTCGAAGACCAAAGTCAGCTTGTGGGCGTCGGGACAGGCAATGGCCGTCACCCCGAGCGCCTCTTTCTTCATCGCCTGAAAGGTGACTCGGGTGATGATCCCGGTCGTCCCTTCGGCGTCGGCGACGAGCTCCAAGTCCTTGCCGGTGATGTCCTTGACGTCCCCGCTCGGGAAAACGACCCGGGCGGAGATGACGTTGTCCGCAAACCATCCATAGGCGTAGGACCCGATACCCGCCCCTCCTTGGGCGAGCCAACCCCCGACGGACGAGGACGGATAGCTCGTTGGGTAGAGGCGAAGGGTCAGACCGTGGGGGCCGAGCTTGCGGTCGAGCTGCTCCCACGTGATGCCCGGTTCGACGGTGACCGTTTCGTTCACGGCGTCGACCTCGAGGACGCCTTTCATCCGGTAGAAATCGATGACGACGCCCTGGCGGATAGGGATGATGCCGCCGTATCCGGACGACCCTTTCCCTCTCGGAACGAGGGGAACGCGTCGCTTCTCCGCCCAGCGGACAAGCTCGCGGACCTCCTCCTCGGTCTCGGGCTGGACGACCGCGTCGGGAACGGTGTTGCCGACGAGGGGTTTGAAAAGGCTGGGAATGGCCGAGATGTCGTGGCCGTAGAGCATCCGCTCCGTGGGATGGAAATTGGCCCGGTCTCCGAATTTCTCGGCCATCCAGGCCTTGTCGTTCTTGCTCAGGTCAGCCATCGGCCTCTCCTCGGAGGAAATATAATATAAATCCTATATATTTTATCTTATATATAGGACGGAGGCAAGCCCGTTTTCCAGGGGGGGAAGAAACGTTTCTTGGTGATTCCGCCTTCAGCGCTACGCTTCTGGGGCGGATTCCCGCATCCTGACGAAGACGTCGGTCCGGCCTTCGAGCTCCTGATACCGGAGTTCGAAGAGGCCGGAGAAGGATTTGATCAGGGAGGAGAGCTGGCGGAAGCCGAAGGTCCGGGGATCGAATCCCGGATCGAGCTGGCGGAGATAGCCGCCGATGATCCCCAACTCGGCCCAGCCGTCCTCGGCTTGGGCCATCTCGAACGCGGCCTTGAGAAGCGGAAGGGGGTCGTACTTGGGCCGCGATTCCTCCCGCTCTTCTTTCTCCTCGCGGTCTTCCCGCTCCTCGCGGCCCCGGCCCCGGGGCGCGGCGGGCTTCCGCTGGGGGCGCGTCTTGGGAGCCAGGTTCTCGGTGTAGATGAAGACATGGCAGGCGTTGACGAAGGCCTTGGGCGTCGTCCGTTTGCCGACGCCCATGACGAAAAAGCCCATCTCCCGGATCCGGGTGGCCAGGCGGGTATAGTCGCTGTCGCTCGAAACGATGCAAAAGCCGTCGACCAGACGGCCGTGGAGGATGTCCATCGTGTCGATGATCATCGCGCTGTCGGTCGAGTTCTTGCCGATCGTGTAGCGGAACTGCTGGATCGGCTGGATGGCGTTGTCGTGGAGGGTGTTTTTCCAGCCCGACATGTTGACCGTCGTCCAGTCGCCGTAGATCCGCCGGATCGTCACGAGGCCGTATTTCGTCGCCTCGGCCAGGATCTTGTCGATGAGCGACGGTTGGGCATTATCGCCGTCGATGAGGAGGGCGATCTTCTTTCGCTTGTCGTCGAGATAGGATTCGATCATGATTCCACCTCCCGGACGCCGGTATTATTCACCAAAAGCGCCGGAAAACAAAGAGGGGCCGGAAATCTCCTCAGGCGGTGGCCAGCCCGAGCTCGAGGTCGGCCTGAAGATCCTCCAAGGCCTCGCACCCGACGGAGAGGCGGATCAGGTCGTCGGTGATTCCCGCCTCCCGGCGCTCCTCGGCGGGGACTCCGGCGTGGGTCATGCTGGCCGGGTGTTGGATCAGGCTCTCGATTCCCCCCAGGGACACGGCCAGGGTGCAAAGCCGGACGGAGTTGATCATCCGGCGGCCGGCCTCGAATCCCCCCTTGAGCCCGAACGAGAGGAGCGATCCCGGCCCTTTCATCTGGCGGGCGGCAAGGCCGTGCTGGGGATGGCTCTCCAGGCCGGGATATTTAATCCAGGCGACCTTGGGGTGGGCTTCGAGAAAGCGGGCCAGTCGTTCGGCGTTCTCCTGGCTCTTCTCGACCCGGAGGGCCAGAGTTTTCACTCCGCGCAGGACGAGCCAGGCCTGGTGGGGATCCATCGTCCCGCCGAGAAGGCGGAGGACCTTCTGGATGCGCTTGTGGAGCTCGACCGAGCGGGAGACGATGATGCCTCCGACGACGTCGCTGTGGCCGTTCAAGAACTTGGTCAGGCTGTGGATGACGACGTCGGCCCCCAAGGCCAGGGGATTCTGGAGGATCGGACTGGCAAAGGTGTTGTCGACGGCCAGGACGAGCCCCCGCTCCTTGGCCAGGGCGGCGCAGGATTCGAGGTCGGTCACGGCCATCGTCGGGTTGGCCGGCGTTTCGACGAAAAGAAGACGGCTCGAGGGACGGAGGCGGGCGCGAATTTCTTCGATCCGGGAGGTGTCCACAAAATCGCAGGCGACCCCGAAGCGGGCGAACTCGCTCTCCATGAGGGTTCGCGACGGGCCGTAAACGGCGGCCGTGCCGACCATGTGGTCCCCGGCCCCGAGAAAGGCCATGAAAACGGTCGAAACGGCGGCCATCCCGGAGGCCGTTCCCAGGGCCGCATGGCCCCCCTCGAGCTGGGCGACGCAATCCTCGAGGGCTCTGATCGTCGGGTTTCCCAGGCGGGTATAAATGTACCCGTCTTCCGTGCCGGCAAAGCGGGCCGCCCCCTCTTCGGCGTTGCGGAAGGCAAAGGTCGACGACTGATAAATGGGCATGGACACGCCTCCGAAAAGGGGGTCCGGCCCGTGGCCGCCGTGGATGGACAGGGTTGTCTTATGCATTCGGTCTGTCGGTTTCATCGGCTCCTCAATTGTAATCTTCCATGACCTCCCGGCTCTCGCTCATGAGATCGCCGGCCAGGTCCTCCATCTGCGATTTCGTCCAGAAAGGAAGGGTGAGATGGGTTTTCAAATACTTGAGGGGAATCGGGTGGGTGCCGACGACGACCGGCAGCCCGTATTTTTTTTCGATGAATTCCTTGAAGGCCCGGATCGAAGGACACGGGGGGTAGCCGACGACGAGGCCCGTGGCGAGGTGGATGACCTCGGCCCCGTTCTTCTTCATTTCCTCGGGAACGTATTCGATGTTCCCTCCCGGACACCTTCCGCACGTCGAATACCCGACGACCTCCAAGGGCTCGTCCTTCGGGTAGCGGGCGAAGGCCCCCTTCCGCTCCCGGACGGAGCGGAAGCATTTCCCCCCGCCGCAGGTGTCATACCGGCCGCAAATGATGATGCCGATTTTGGCCATGATGCCTCCCGCTCGAATCAGTGATCACAGACATTCTCTCCGGTTTTGAGAGTGCCCGCAAGAAATTCTTTCGCCAGTCGTTCCGGCGTCTCGGCCGGGGCCCCGACCACGACCCGGATGCCCTGGGAGGCGAACAATCCCTGGGCCCGCTGCCCCATCCCTCCGGCGATGATCACGTTCGCCCCCTGCTCGGCCAGCCAGGCCGGCAGAAGGCCGGGCTGATGGGGCGGCGCCGCGATGTTTTCCTGTCCCAAGATCCGCCCGGTGGCGGGATCCACATCGATGAGGGCGAACTCCGCGCAGTGGCCGAAATGCATCGACAGCCTGCCGTCCGCCAATGGTATGGCAATCTTCACGATGAGGTCCTCCTTTGAGTATCTATTTTAGCCGTTCCGGCTTTCCAAAATCCCTATAATCTCGGCCATGACTTCCGCCAGGGGCGAGCCGTGCCGGCCGCCCGCCTCGATCCGGCCCTCGTCACCCGAAGAGGCGACGCCGGGATCGAAAGGGACGGATCCCAGAAAGGGAACGTCCATATCCTCCGAGATCTTCCGTCCGCCTCCCGAGCCGAAAATCATCGTCGTTTCCCCGCATTTCGGACAGACGAAGCCGCTCATGTTCTCCACGACGCCGAGAACCGGGACGCGAAGCTGCCGGCAGAAGGTGATGGATTTCCGGACATCCACCGCCGCGACTTTCTGGGGTGTCGTGACGATCACCGCCCCCTCCAGGGCGCCGACGAGCTGGCAGACCGAGAGGGGCTCATCCCCCGTTCCCGGCGGTGAATCGATGACCAGATAATCCAAATCCCCCCAGACGACGTCCTGGAGGAACTGCTTGATGGCGTTCATTTTCATCGGGCCCCGCCAGATGACGGCGCTGTCCTGGTCGCGCAGCAGGAAGCCGATGGACATGACCTTCACCCCGTCCGCCTCGAGAGGAAGAAGGCCGTCCTCGTTCCCGTGGACCGGACGTCCTTCGAGACCGAGCATCGTCGGGATGCTGGGACCGTGGATATCGACGTCCAGGAGGCCGACGCGCTTCCCCGACCGCCGCAGGGCCGCCGCCAAATGGACGGCGATCGTGCTCTTCCCGACGCCCCCCTTGCCGGAGAGGACGACGATCTTGCGCCGGATCCGGCAGAGGCGGGATTGGAGCTTCCGGCGGTCTTCGAACTCCTCGGCGCTCTCGCCGGACTTGCGCTGAGAGGCCGAACAGCTTTTATCGGAGCAGGTGTCGCAGGCCGTTTTTTCCGCCATGGGTCATCTAAACTCCTTTACGCGGACTCCCCCTTTTGGGCTTTCCCATCAAACCGGGCGGGCGCCGCGCCGTCTTCACGAAGTCGTGGAACCGGACGTCTTGGACGGCGAATACTCCACGGCCGTCACGCGACGATGCAAGCCTTGGACGGCCGTCCTCAAGTTTAGAATCCGGGCCCGCAGCGATTCCAAATCCGCCTCGAGATCCCGGGACGGGAAACCAACGGGATATCCCGCGAGCCCGGCGAAACCGGCGAGCGGCTCATCCGGCTTTCCGGGAATCTTCATGAGGCAATATCCGCGCCCCCGGCCCGTCAGTGGACCTCCGCCCCTCGGACCTGTTCCGTCATATCCCGGCACTAGAAAGACCTCCTTTCCGGATCGTCCGCGTCCGCCGATTCTTCCCCGGCGGCGGCCATGGCCGGAAGATGAGGGCCAAGCCCGCGCCTTCCCCTGCGATCCGCGGTTGCCTCATCGACATCATCCTGCCAGCCGTTCCGGATCGTCCGGACATGGTCGAATTTCGCCGTATACGGCTTGATATCCAGAAGCGGCGTTCCGTCCAGAATGTCGAGCCCGTCGACGTGGAGAATATTTCCCTCGCGGCCGAGCAGTTCGACGATGCTCAAGCCGATGGGATTGGGACGGCACGGGGCGCGGGTCGCAAACAGTCCCCGCTCGACATCCTGGAGAAACGGCCTCACCTTCAGCTTCACGAGCCCGGCCCGATGAAAGTGATAGAGGAGATAGATGTGGGAAAACCCCTCGAGGTCATGCAGGCCCTCTTCATATTCCGGAAAAATCTCCACCTCTCCTTTACAGCCCTCGGCGTAGGCCGGCTGGATCGGGGTTCGCTCCGCCGCGGTATGCCCGCTGCGAATCTTCCCGATGGCCTTGAAGGCGATGACGTTTTCGCTCACGCCCAATGGCCTTCGACGTCGGGGGACGGCGCGGGGGAAAGCTTGCCTTCGCTCCAACGGCCGAGGGCCTCGGCGATCGTCGGCGCGTCGGTCAAAAAGATGGTGATCCCGGCCGCCGTCAGAACCCGGAAGGCCTTCGGCCCGACATGGCCTGTCACCAATCCGTCGGCCCCGGCCTTCACCACGGCCTCGGCCGCCTGGACGCCGGCCCCTTGGGCGGCGTTCAAGGCCGGCGTGTTGTCGATCGCCACGGCGGTTTTCGTCTCGGTATCGTAGAGAAGGAATTTCGGGGCCCGCCCGAACCGCGGGTCAAGGGAGGATTCCAGGGTTGATCCCGAGGTCGTGAAGGCGAGCTTCATGGCCTTCCGCCCATTAGTCGGTTTTGGTCTCGGATTCGACCTCGGCAAGGCGTTTCTTGATTTCTTCGAGCTCCGCCTGCATGGCTTCGGCCTGATCCTTGAGGGCTTGCTTTTCCCACTCCGGATCGGATTTCGGATACGGATAGCCGTAGCCGCCGAACCTCATCCACCCCGGAACGCCGGTGGCATAAAACCAGTTCCGCCACCCCCGGCCGCCGCCCCCAAAAC
>Ga0208828_1000419_pt1 | contig 19036 bp, 13 predicted proteins | sample Kivu_160m_FD_185487 | JGI IMG/M metagenome (GOLD analysis project Ga0208828, IMG submission 185487) | Freshwater microbial communities from Lake Kivu, Western Province, Rwanda to study Microbial Dark Matter (Phase II) - Kivu_160m (SPAdes)... | ecosystem: Environmental > Aquatic > Freshwater >... | reverse complement strand
TCGCTGATCATCATTTCGCCGCCTCCGCCGCCGCCCCGGCTGCCTCGGCCGAAGGCCAGAGTTTGAGCGGCCTGGAACATCCCGGTCTTGTTCGCCCCGGCGATGCCGGCGCCGGCGAAGGTCTCGAGGTCGATCCCCCGCGCCGCGGCCGGCGTTCCGGAAGCTGTTGGCGCCGCAACCAGGTTGTCGCTCTCGCCGAAGGTCAGGATCGCCGCCACGTTGCGGTGCTTGACCATGAACTCGAGCATCGCCCGCGTCTCGGATTCGCTGACCATATAGCGGCCGGCTTCGGGCTTATAATAGGGGTATTCGTGCATGAAGTTGCGGTTGATGTTGACGCCCCCCGGGCCGTCCTCGTTGATGAAGCCGTCGCCGTCGTTGTCGATCCCTTCCCAATAGAGGACGTATTCGCCCTTCTCGCCCTTCTTCGCGTCGGCCTTTCTCATCAGGCGAGGCTCCTCGGGGTCGATGATGTAGTCGCCGCCGGGATCCTTGACCCTCATGACGGTGATGACACCGTCCTTGTTGAGGTCGTCCGGACCGTCCTCGTCGATGCGGCCGTCGTTGTCGTCGTCGAAAGGCCGCGCGTTCGTCCGGCGGGCCCACTTGACGGGTGACCACATGGATTCAGCGCCGTCGGGGTTGACCCTGGGAACGATGTAATAGACGTAAGAGTCGAGGCGCTGCTTGACGCTCGCGTTCGACGCCGCGTTTTTTACCAGGTAATCGGCGATGAAGAGGGCCAGCTCGCTCCCGAAGACGTGGTCGCCTTCAAAGTTGGCGGCGATGAGGACGCCCGGCCTTTCGGCGGCCGGGACGCCCGCCGGATTGGCGATCTGGAGCATCCAGATATCGCGTTTCTCCAGCGTCTTGCCGAGGGATTCCAGCTTGACGACGGCCTTGTTCGCAACGGCCAGGTCCTGGAGCAGGGCCGACAGCTCGGCATAATTGTGGTACTTCGTGAAATCCTGAGCCCAGGCTGTCCGGCCGGGGCCGAAGAAGGCTAGGCCGGCCAGCATGACCGCTGCCGCGCCTTTAAAAATATTTCGCCTCATGCATCCTCCTTTATAAGACGGTCAGCCTGGAAGCCGAACGAGATCCTTCGCTTCGCTCAGGATGACATTTCAAATAAAGGCGAGCTCCTTCAAAGGAGCTCGCCATCCAGCCAAAAAATTGTCGTCATTTGAACAGCGGATCGGGTAGGAGGTTCAATTTTTTGGTCTCGACATCCTTCCCGTCCACGTTCAACGTCACCTTGTAAACTCCCGCGTCGGCCCGGGCGCCTCCCATGCCCCGCTGGCCTCCGCCACCCGCGCCCCTCTGGCCGCCGGCCGGAGCGCCTGCCGCCGCCCGGCTCAGATTCCAGGCGACCTTTTGGAGGCCCTTCTTCGCCGCGCCTGTGATCTCCTGCATAAGGTTGCCTTCGAGGTCCTTGACCGTCAGTTTGGCCGACTTGCCGTCTGCCTTCAAATAATAATAGAACGTCGAGCTGGGCTGCGGATTCAGGATCTTGGCGAACTCACCGGCCGTCTCGCCCCTCCGCTCGAACTGGTTCCAGCGGATGGTGTTCTCGGGATCGAAAAGATAGGCGTCCTTCTGGAAGACCTCCGGGGTGAATTCCTTGATCGGGGCGATGTCGGCGATGTAGAAGCCGCGGCCGTAGGTGGCGATGACGAGGTCGCGGTCGCGCTTCTGGATCGCCATGTCGCGGACGACGACGTCGGGCGCCGCGGTGGAAAAGTCCGTCCAGGTCTTGCCCTGGTCGACCGTCACCTGGATGCCGTTGTCTCCGGCGATATAGAGGACGTTCGGATTGTCCGGGTCCTCCTCGAGGTCGAAGAGGGGGTTCATCAACCCGCCGGAGATGTCCGTCCAGGTCTTGCCGAGGTCCTTGGTGACGAAGACGTATGTCTTGTCCTCGTTGTGCGTCCGGTAGCCGCTGAAGGCCGCGTAGCACGTCTTTTCGTCGTGCTGCGACGGCACGACCCTCTTGACCCACCGGTCATAGGGGATCAGGGCGCCCTTGACGTTCGGTTTGGGCTTGCCCGCCGCGTCGTAGAATTGGGCCGTGATATTGACCCAGGTCACCCCGCCGTCGGGCGACATCTGGATGTTGCCGTCGTCCGTGCCGGCCCAGTACAGGCCGGGCTTTTTGGCGGACTCAGCGAACGTGTAGATCGTCGCATAAAAGAGATTGGTCTTTTTGGACAGAGCGATGCGCTCCTTGTTCGCCTTGGTCAGGTCGGGGCTGATCGTGACGAACGTCCCCCGCTCGCCGCGGCTCAAGGAGCGATGGACGAACTGGGAGCAGATATAGACGATCCCCGGATTGTGCGGCGAAAGAACGATGGGCGCGTTCCACTGGTAGCGCTGGGCCGGAACGCCGGCCGCCGCCTCTTCGGGCGTCGTCCGCTTAACCAGCTGGATCATCTCTCCGTTGGTTAGATTCTGCCTACTCGACGCGCCGAACTGGCTTTCATAATAGACATATTCGGGATTCCACCAGTCCCGGACGACGTAGAAACCGTCGCCCGTCGGCAGGTAGGTCCAATCGGCCGGATAGACGCCGTAGCTGTTGCGGTTCTGCGAGGGCCCGAGCCAGGCCCCGTTGTCCTGGGTGCCGCCCATGACGTTGTAGGGCTGGAGGTTGTCCGCGGAGACATCGTAGAACTGCTGGGCGCTTATCGTGTATTTCACGCTCCAGTGCTTGCCGCCGTCCCAGGTCTCGCCCGTCGCGCCGTCGTTGCCGCTCAGGATGTGGTTGCTGTTCAATGGGTCGACCCAGATCCCGCGGTGGTCGACGTGGAGCATGAAATTGCCCCGGTCCCAGGGAGCGACGGTGAAGGTCTTGCCGCCGTCGCGCGAAACCGTGACGTTCGTGTCGGCGCAGTACATGACCTGGTCGTTGTTGGGGTCGAGGACGATCCGGCCGTAGTAGCCGCCCTCGGTCTGGTTGACCTGGGCGCTGCCTCCCGTCAATTTGTATTCGGTCATCTTCTTCCAGGTCTCGCCCTGGTCTTCGGTTCGGTAGATGACGCCCGAGCGCTTCGTCGCCGCCTGGTTGCGGATCACCCCGCCGTAGAGCATCTCGATGACGTGACGGTTGACGACCTGGGAGCGGCCCTTGGCCTCGTCCGAGTCCGGCTTGGGCGCATCGGCCTTGAGGAGCTTGTCGATCTCGTCGATATTGGCCAGGATGTCGTCGTTCTTGGCATAGACCTTGCGGGCCGCCGCATTGAGCTTGGCCGCGTCCGTCCCGGTCTTGGTCAGGAAATCCTTGTCCCCGATGAGCTCGTTCAGCTTCTTGACCAGGTCGGCCTCGTTTTCGGCCGTGACCGGAGTGAATTTCGGGGCCGTTTTGGCCAACTCGGGATTGACCTTGAACGATTTGAATTTGGCTAAATTGTAATCTTCGGTGAAAACGCCCATGGCCGCGCCGAATCCGCCGCCCCCGCCCGGAGCGCCCATGGGCGCCCGGAAGTTGGCCCCGCCGTCGCGAAGCGGAAAGCCGAGGTTGACCTCTTCGTCGAGCCGGGCGACGAGGATGTTCGGATTCTTCTCGAACAGCGCGAGGCCGGTCCGGCCCAGGTCGATCGTGGTCGGCAGGCCGCTGGTCAGCTTCTTCCAGGTCTTGCCGCCGTCGGTCGTCTTGTAGAGGTGGTTTCCCGGCTGCCGGTCGATATAGGTCCAGGCCCGGCGGAAGGTCTTGTACGCCGCGGCAATGACGACGTCGGAATTGCGCGGGTCGATGACGAAATCGGCCACGCCGCGGTCTTTGACCGGGAAGACATTCGTCCAGGTCTTGCCTCCGTCCGTGCTCTTGTACAGGCCGCGCTCGCAGTCCATCTCGTTGTCATAGAGCTTGCCCTCGGCTGCGACATAGACGATGTCCGGATTCGTGAAATCGACCGCCACCTTGGGGATGAAATAGCTCTTTTCCAGGCCGATCTTGGTCCAGGTCTTTCCGGCGTCCGCGGACTTCCACATGCCGTTCCCGTGCGTGCTGGAGCGGGCGTGCATGGGCTCGCCCGTCCCCAGGTACAGGATGTTCGCGTTGGACGGGGCGATGGCCAAGTAGCCCATGCTCATGTTGCCGTACTTGTCGAAGATGGGTTCGAAATGCGTTCCGCTGTCCTCGGTCTTCCATAATCCGCCGCTGGCCGTCAGGACATAATAGGTCGTCGATTGGCCGCGGGGCACGGCGAACTCCGTCATCCGTCCCGAGAACGTCACGGGCCCGATCCACCGCCAGGTGAATTGGTTGAAGTCGTCGGCGGTCGGGGCGCTCTGGGCCATCCCCAGTTGGGCTGCTCCCAAGACGCACACAATCGCAAGAAATCCGAATAACGCCTTCCTCACCGGTCCGAACATGTTGCCTCCTCCGTTTAAAGTGAAATGATTTCGGTGCCTGCGCACAGGCTGCCGATATAGAATTTCGGCTCACGGCCGAATTGATCCCTGAAGACGGGCGCGGCCTTCTCTCGCAGCGCTCCGACGGCCGTCTCCTCGACGAGGTTGATGGTGCATCCCCCGAAGCCCGCGCCCATCATCCTGGAGCCGAGGACGCCCGGAACGGCCCGCGCCGCGTCGACGAGGACGTCGAGCTCACGGCAGCTCACTTGATAATGGTCGCGGAGGCCGTCGTGCGAGCCATTCATCCGCCTGCCGAAGGCCGCGCAGTCGCCTTTGTTCAAGTCGGAGCAGGCTTCTTCGACCCGCGCGTTCTCCCGCAGGACATATTCGCATCTCTTGTAGATCACGGGGTCGAATTCGGCCCGGTGGGCTTCGAGCAGGTCAAGCGAAACATCCCGCAAGCTGTGAAGGCTGCCTTCGTGCTTCGCCAGGAGCGCGACTCCCGCCTCGCATTGGCCGCGCCGGACGTTGTATTCCGAGGCGGCCAGCTCGCGCTTGACGAGAGTGTCGCAGAGGACGATGCGGAGGTCGTCCCGCTCGAACGGAAAATAGCGGTGGTCCAAGCTCCGGCAGTCGAGCTTGAGGACGGATCTGGCCCGGCCGAAGATGTTGATGAATTGGTCCATGATCCCACAGCGGACGCCGACGAACTCGTTCTCCGCTTTTTGGGAAAGCTTCACAAGGGCCAACGGTTCGAGGCCCAGGCCGAACAACCGGTTCAGGGCGAAGGCCAGCCCGGCCTCGATGGCCGCCGACGATGACATTCCCGAACCGATGGGGATGTCGCCGCCGAAGACGCAGGCGAATCCCCCGACCTTGGCGCCGGCCTTGCCGAGCTGGTCCACGACGCCCATCAGGTAGTTCGGCCAGCGTTTGTCGCTGCGGACGGGCCGGCCGACCTCGAATTCGTGGCTCTGGCCGAGGTCCACGGCGTGGAGAGCCGCGGTCCGGCCCGCTCGCGGCGCAACGGCGAAATAGATCGCCTTGTCGACGGCGGCGGGGAGGACGAAGCCCTCGTTGTAATCCGTGTGCTCGCCGATGAGATTGACCCGGCCCGGTGAGCGGACCAGGAGAGGCTCGTCATGGAAGAGCTCTTTGAAGCGGGAGGAAACGGGGCGGACCCATTCGCCCCCATCAGGCGCCGCGCCCGTTCTATTCGACAGTGGCATTTTTGTTCGTCAGAACGAAGATCGCTCCGGCCAGGACCATCAGGCCGCCCCACCAGATGCGCGGATGGAGCTTGGCCAGGACCGTCCTGCTTTCGACGCGCGCGATCAGGTCGACCAGCCCCGCGGCCAGGATCACGCCGCCCATGACGAGCAAGACCAGTCCGACAAAAAACCAAATCGGTTTCATTTTTTTGACGTCGCCGGTCATGGCTTTCTTCCCTTCTTACCAGAAATAGATGTTCAGCAGGGCGAAGACGATCAGGGACAGGACGGCGAAAAACGCCGGCTTCTTGTACCACGGCACCGGCTCTCCGACGGTGGCCGGGGTCAGGCCCTTGACGAGGCCGACGAGCTCGGCTTCGGGCTTCTTCTTCGTGAAGAGGCTGACGCCGATGGTGACGACGAAGCAGATGAGCCAGGCCCACCAGGCCCGCCAGAAATTGGCGGCCATGTCGCTGGCGACGTTGGAGAAGGTGACGGCGCTCATGGAGATCCATTCGAACTTGACCGCCAGGTACATCGTGAACGACGAGCCCATGCCGGCGATCAGGCCCCAGAAGGCGCCGGCCGGGGTGATCCACTTGACGAACATGCCCAGGAGCATCGTCGCGAACAGCGGAGCGTTGACCCAGGAAAAGATGGCCTGCATATAGTCCATGATCGTCGGCATGCTCTTGGCCCAGTAGGCCGTGGCGACGCTTATGACGATGCCGACGATGGTCGCCGCTCGGCCCATCCAGAGGAGGTGCTTCGGCGAAGCCTTTTTGTTGAAAACGGACTGATAGATGTCGTACGTCCAGACCGTGTTGAAGGCGCTGATGTTGCCCGCCTGCCCGGCCATGAACCCGGCCAGGAGGGCGGTGATGCCGAGGCCGACCAGGGCCCGCGGGAAATAGCGGGCGATGAGCAGGGGCAGGGCCGAATCGTAGTTCACCTTCCCGCCGTCGCTCATCAGGGCGAAGCCCGAGTTGGGATCCTGGGCCAGGACGAGGGCGATCAGGCCGCAGACGATGACGATGAACGGCACAGCCATCTTGAAGAAGGAAGCGATGATCGGCGTCATCCGGGCGGCGCGGAGGTTTTTGGCCGAGAACGCCCTCTGGACCACCAGGAAATCCGTCGTCCAATAGCCGAAGGACAGGACGAATCCGAGGCCCATCACGATCCCGGCCCAGGTGATCATCATTCCGTTCTGGGTCGGGTCGCCCGAGTTCGACCACAGCTTGGAGAACGCCTCGGGCACGCGGCGCATGATCTCGCCCAGGCTGCCGATCTCGACGATGCCCAGGATGGACACCAGGAACAGGCCGAACCAGATGAGGAAGAACTGGATGATCTCGGTGAAAATGGCGGACATGAGGCCGCTCAGAGTGACGTAGGCGGCGACGGTCACGGCCGAGGCCCACATGCTCACGTCCCAATTCCAGCCGACGAACGTGTGCAGGACGAGGGCCATGGCGTAGAGGTTGATGCCCGAGACGAGGAGGGTCATGATGGCGAAGGCGAATCCGTTAAGGACGCGCGTCTTCTCGTCGAAGCGCAATTTGAGATAGCCCGGGACGGACTTGATCCGGCTGCTGTAGTAGAACGGCATCATGAAGATGCCCAGGAAGAGCATGGCCGGGATGGCCCCGATCCAGTAGAAATGGGCCACGTACATGCCGTATTTGTAGGTATTGCCCGTCATGCCCAGAAGCTCGAGGGCGCCCAGATTGGCCGAAAGGAAGGCGATCCCGGCGACCCAGGCGGTGTTGCGGCGGCCGGCCAGGAAGAAATCCTCTTCGCTCTTGGTATAGCGCTTCAGATAGAAGCCCATGCCGATGATGAAGGCGAAATAGAAGAGGATGATGACCCAATCGACGAACTGGAGACCTATGGCCTGCATTCCCGAGCCTCCTCGAAAAACGTAGGTTGAGAAATATCACAGCCCCCCGGCCGAAGTCAATTTAAAAGGGAGGGTACACCCACGGTAGGTGTACCCAAACATTGCCCGGGCATGTTTCTCGAGGAAACAAGATATTTTACTACGTTAAAATGCGGGCGCTTTCTTTTCTCAGGTACGCCTACCGTGGGTGTACCCATTTTTTCTCGCACTTCCATGAAAGGTGCAGCAGACCCTCTTATTCGGGACAGGATGTGTCGTCCCCCTTTAAAACGACCCCGTTTTATGCTTATAATCGGTGCGCCGAATGAACAAAGGATATGTCCATGCCTGAGACATCCGAAGCCTCCAAGCCCAAGGGCGGCTCGGGACCGGATCCGCAGACGGCGTCCTTCCTCGGAACGACGTTCACCTGCACGGGGCAGATCGTCGGCCAGGAAGAGCTCGTCATCCACGGGACGTTCAAAGGGATCATCCGGCTCAAGAATCACGGGCTCACCATCGCCAAAAGCGCCCGCGTCGAAGCGGATATCGTCGCCGGCGACGTGACGCTGGCGGGCGACCTGACCGGAAACATCCGGGCCGCCGGGACGGTCTTCGTCACGGCCGAGGCTAAAATGCGGGGCGATATCACCGCGGCCAAGGTCAGCATCCAGGACGGAGCGCAGTTCCGGGGTAGCATCAAGATGGAAAAGGGCGCCTGAGCTTCGCGCCTCGTCCGATGAACGCCTTCAGACTCGTCTCCGAATTCGCGCCGAAGGGCGACCAGACCGAAGCCATCCGGCAGTTGGCCGAAGGATTTTCCGAGGCCCTCCCCCATCAGGTCCTGATGGGAGTCACTGGGTCCGGCAAGACCTTCACCATGGCCAACCTCATCGAACGCGCCAGCCGGCCCGTCCTGGTCATATCCCACAACAAGACCCTGGCCGCCCAGCTCTATCAGGAATTCCGCCGCTTCTTCCCCCGGAACTCCGTCGAATATTTCGTGTCCTATTACGATTACTACCAGCCCGAAGCCTACATCCCGTCCTCGAACACGTACATCGCCAAGGAAGCGACGATCAACGACGAGATCGACCGGATGAGGCTCAACGCCACGAACGCGCTGTTCGACCGGCGCGACGTCATCATCGTCGCCTCCGTGTCCTGCATCTACGGCATAGGCGCGCCGGAGACGTATTACGCCATGAGCTTCCCCGTCGCCGCCGGCCAGACGCTCCCGCGCAAGGAGATCCTGGCCAAGCTGGTCGAGATCCAATACGAGCGCCAGGAAGCCGATTTCCAGCGCGGCGGATTCCGGGTCCGGGGCGACGTGGTCGAGGTCTTTCCGGCCTACGCCGATTTCGCCTACCGGATCGAGCTCGACGGCGACCGGGTCAAGCGGATCTCCTCGATCGACGCTCTCCTCGGGACCGTCCGCGAAACCTTCGAGCGGGTCGTGGTCCACCCGCGGACGTTCTTTTCCACGCCCAAGGACATCCTCGACGAGTCCGTCCGGGGGATCGAAAAAGAACTGGAGGAGCGCCTGGACGTGTTCAGGGCGCAGGGCAAGGTCATCGAGGCCGAGCGCCTCGAGGAGCGGACCCTCTACGACCTCGACATGCTCCGCGAGTTCGGCTACTGCCCGGGGATCGAGAACTATTCGCGCTACCTCAGCCGCCGCCGGCCGGGCGAGCCGCCTTACACCCTCCTCGATTATTTTCCAAAGGATTTCCTGACCATCATCGACGAGTCCCACGCCACCGTCCCGCAGATTGGGGGGATGTATTTCGGCGACCGCTCGCGGAAAGAAACGCTCATCGAACACGGCTTCCGCCTGCCATCGGCCCTCGACAACCGGCCCCTGAACTTCGAAGAATTCGAAAGCCGCGTCGGGCAGGTCCTCTATGTCTCGGCGACGCCGGGTCCGTTCGAGCTCAAGAAGACGAAGGGCCGCGTCGTCGAGCAGGTCATCCGGCCGACGGGCCTGACCGACCCCGAGCTCGAGATCCGCCCCGTCCGGGGCCAGGTCGACGACCTGCGAAAAGAGATCGAATGCCGGGCGGAGCGAAGCGAGCGGACCCTCGTCACGACCCTGACCAAGAAGATGGCCGAGGACCTGACCCGCCATTACCACGAGCTCGGCTTGCGCGTCCGGTACCTGCATTCCGAAATCGAAACCCTCGACCGGGTCAAGATCCTCCGCGACCTGCGCAAGGGCGCGTTCGACGCGCTCATCGGGATCAACCTCCTCCGCGAGGGGTTGGACCTGCCCGAGGTCTCGCTGGTGGCCATCCTGGACGCGGACAAGGAAGGATTCCTGCGGTCCTCGACGTCCCTCATCCAGACGTTCGGCCGCGCGGCGCGCAACGTCCGCGGCCGGGCCATCCTCTACGCCGACGCGATGACGGACTCGATGAAGAAAGCCATCGCCGAGACGAACCGGCGGCGCCGGCTCCAAGAGGAGTTCAACCGGGCGAACGGGATCACCCCCCAATCGATCGTCAAGCGGATCGACGAGGTCCTGACCAGCGTCTACGAGCGGGATTACGTGGATTACACCAAAGTTGCCGAGGACAAGGAGCACTATCTATCGCCCCAGGAGCGCTGGAAGCGGATCGGGCAGCTTGAGAAATCCATGAAGGAAGCGGCCAAGGCCCTGGAATTCGAAAAAGCGGCCCGGCTGCGCGACGAGATCGCCCGCCTCAAGAAATTCGAACTGGAAATTAATTAAAATGGGGACATGCACCGGGGGGACATATCCATTGCATGTGTCCCCCCGGTACGTGTCCCCGATTTGCAAATGATTGGGGAAGAATGACGGATCGCAAGCTCAAACAAAAAGCGGAGGGTCTTCCCAAGAAACCCGGCATATATTTTTTCAAGAACGCCGCCGGCCAGGTCGTCTACATCGGCAAGGCGCGCCTCCTCAGGGACCGCGTCCGGTCCTATTTCCAGCCGACGGACGACCCCAAAGTCGCCAACATCCTGGCCGAGACAGCCGACATCGATTACATCCTGACCGGGTCGGAGCGTGAGGCCGCGTTCCTCGAGAACAACTTCGTCCAGCACTATCAACCGAAATTCAACCTCCGCCTCAAGGACGACAAGAGCTTTCCCTATCTCAAGCTGACCGTCGGGGAGCGGTATCCGGGGATCTATTTCAGCCGCAAGGTCGGCGAGAAGGGCGCGAAATATTTCGGTCCGTTCAGCCCGGCCCGAGAGGCGCGAAGGACGATCCATCTCCTCAGCAAGCATTTTCGGATCCGGAGCTGCGAGGAGTCCATCCCCGGCGCGCGGAAGCGGCCCTGCCTCGAATACGACCTCAAGCTGTGCTCCGCTCCGTGCGTCGGCCTCGTCGACGAAGCTCGCTACCGGGACAGCGTCGATAACGCCCTCCTCCTTCTGGAAGGAAAAACCGACCGCTTGGCTAAAGTCCTCGAAGAGGCCATGGGCCAAGCCGCGGCCGCCGAGGATTTCGAAGAGGCGGCGCGGGTGCGGGACATCATCCAGACGCTCGACCAGATCAAGGTCAAGCCAAAGCTGATCTCGGTCCGGCTCGAGAACCAGGACATCTTCGGCCTCGCCCGGGACGGCCGGGCCGCGGCGGTCTATGTGTTCGTCATGCGGGCTGGGAAAGTGCGCGAGTCGCGGGAAACCGCCTTCGACGTGGAAGCGGAGAGCCCGGACGCCGCGCTCCTCAGGGACTTCGTCGCCTCATTCTACGCAGGCCGCGAGATCCCGAACAAGGTCCTTTTGCCCCTCGCGCCCGCCGACCAACGAGTGCTCGCCGAAACGCTCGCGGCCAAGGCGGGCCGGCCGATCCTTATTCTCGTTCCGGCCCGGGGAAAGAACAAAGAGTTGACGGTGCTCGCGGCCAAGAACGCCGAGATGTATCTCCGGAAAAAGGACGAAGGCCTGGCCCCTTTGCTCGCCGTCCAAAACGAGTTGGGACTGCCCGGGCTGCCCGTCCGGATCGAGGGCTTCGACATCTCCAACACGGGCGGGACCGAAACCGTAGGTTCCCTGGTCGCCTTCGTCTACGGCCGCCCGGACAAGGACGGTTACAGGAAATATCGAATTAAAACCGTGGCCGGGCCAAACGACGTCGCCGGCCTGGAAGAGGTCATCCGCCGTAGGTATCGGCGCGTTCTCGAAGAACGGTCTCCCCTGCCGGACCTGATCCTCGTCGACGGCGGCAAGCCTCAATTCGGGACCGCCCGGAAGGCCTTGGCGGATATGGGACTTGAAAAGATCCCGTTGGCCTCTTTGGCGAAAAAAGAGGAGATCGTTTTCCTGACCGGTCACGGCGACGGCCTGCGGTTGGAGCCGACATCGCCGGCCTTGAAGCTATTGCAGCACGTGCGGGACGAGGCGCACCGCTTCGCGGTCAAATACCACCGGCAACGCCGATCCAAACGGAGCTTCGCCTAAGATCGTGGGAATTATAGTGATAGACAACTCAATCACTAAATTATCTATAGGTTCGAAAAGAGGCGAATTAGGTGATTGAGTTATCTGTGACTGAAATTAGGAGCCATAAATGATCATCGGAATCGGCGTCGACATCATCGAGGTCGGGCGCGTCCAGAAGGCCGTCGAGCGGAATCCCCGGTTCGTGGACCGCGTCTTCACGCCGGACGAGATCGCCTATGCCGAAGGCAAGAAAAGCCGCTTCCAGCATCTGGCCGCCCGGTTCGCCGTCAAGGAGGCTTTTTTCAAGGCCATCGGCCGGCGCCTCCATTGGACCGACGTCGAGACCGTCAACCTGCCTTCAGGCCAGCCCCAGCTCGTCTTTCACACCACCGAGGACCTCGGTTTCATCCGGAGCTACGTCTCGCTCTCCCATTTGGCCGACTATGCCGTGGCCACGGTCGTCCTGGAAAAATAAGATCATAATAGAATCCGGACCAAGACGCTGACCATGACCGCGACCGTGACACTCAACGCCGCCGATAGGAAGGCGATCCGCCGGCCGACCTCCTTCCAGAGGATGGCGAAGGTCGAAAGGCAGGGGATGAAAAAGCTGACGAAGACGGTGAAGACGATCATCTGTTCCCGGCTGATCACGGTCAGCAGGTCCTTGTAGCCCACGCCCAGCGCCTGGAGCATCATCAGCAGCGAAAGCTCCTTCCGCAAGAATCCGAAGACGAGCGTCACTCCGAGCTCGCGCGGCAGGCCGAGAGCTCCCGCGACGAGAGGCGCGAGGACGGAATTGATGACGGCGTCCCAGTGAAGGGATTGGATCAGTCCCAGGACGATGCTCCCGCCTATGAGCAGCGGCCAGGCAAAGCGGACGAACGACTTGAGCTGGACATAGACCTTGAGCAGGACGTTTTTCAGGGCGGGAGCCTTCAGCGACGGGATCTCCAGGATCAGCCCGGGCGAAGAGGCCCGGAAAAAGCAGGTCAGGACGCGGCCGAGCAGCGCCACTAGGAGAATATTGAAGACATAAAATCCGAGCGCCCACCATGGGCCGAGAAAGTAGGCCACCAAGGCCAGGACGATGGTCGTCCGGGCGGAGCACGGGATGAAGGGAATGAGAAGCGAGGTCAAGATCCGGTCGCGCCTCGATTCCAGGATCCGCGTCGCGACGACGGCCGGGACGTTGCAGCCGAAGCCGAGGATGAACGGGGAGACGGATTTGCCGTGGAGGCCGATCCGGTGCATGAACGTGTCGAGCAGGAAGCCGGCGCGGGCCAGGTAGCCCACGTCCTCGAGCAGGGCCATGAATACGAGAAGCGGCAGAAAATAGGGCAGGACGATGGCCACGCCGCCCCCGATCCCTTGGAGCACGCCGTCGGCGAGATGGAAAAGCATCCCGCTGTCGAGCCGGGCCTCGAGAACGAGCCTGAGGCTCGCGAAAGGCTTCAAGAGGAGAGTTTCGAGAGGCCCGCCGATCTTGAAGATGAGAAAGAAGAAGCTCACGAGGACCAGGACCAGGACGGGATAGCCCAGCCAGGGATGGAGGAGAATGTCGTCCAGCCGCTCGCCCCAGCCGCGGCGGAGCCGCCGCGTGACCCGGCTGGTTTCTTCGAAGAGCTTCTGGGCCAGATGATGGCGCTCGGCGGCCAGGACTTCATAGGCGGGCATGTCTCGTTCGGCCGCGAGCCCGGACCGGATGTCTTCCAGCCGCCCATGGAACTCGGGGGCGATGTCTTTCATGTAATCCGAGCAAAAAAGAGAGCCCGATTCGATCATCTGGATGGCCGTGAAGCGGGGCGTGGCGACGCACGGCAAGTCCTCCGGCAGGGAATGGATCAGGGTTTCGATCGCCTGTTCGACGCTTTTCGACCAGCGCGGACGGCTTCCCCGGCATCCGGCCTCGAGGCAGTCGAAAACCGCATCCAAAAGCTCCTTGACTCCCCGGCCATGGGCGGCGATGGTCGGGATGACGGGGACGCCCAGGCGCTCGGAAAGCGCCCGGGCGTCGATCGAGACGCCCTTCTTTTCCGCCAGGTCGGTCATGTTCAAGGCCACGACCATGGGCAGGTCCATCTCGAGGAGCTCGAGCGTGAGCTCCAGGCTGCGGCCCAGAATCGAGGCATCCAGGACGTTGATGACGGCGTCCGGCTTTTCCGAGAACAGGTGGGTCAAGGCCACTTTTTCCGCAGGATCGGCCGGATGGAGCGAGTACGTGCCCGGGAGATCGATGATATTGAGCATCCGGCCTTCGATGTTGACCAGGCTGTGGGTATGCTTGACCGTCGTTCCGGGAAAGTTCGAGGTCTGGGCTTTGGGACCGGCGATGGCGTTGAACAGGGTGCTCTTGCCGCAGTTGGGCTGCCCGACGAAGATGACGACGGGCGATTCAGCCGCGTTCATCGGCCGCCTCGGCCATGATCTTCTGGGCAATGCCCCGGCCGACGGCGATCGTGATGCCGAGATCGAGGTGCTTGATGAGCAGCGGACCGCGAAGGATTCCGCGGCCGGCCAGGGCGATTCGGTCACCGACATTGAGGCCCAACGAGAAGAGGCGCCGGCGCACGCCTTCGCCGCCCGCGATGGAGACGATCCGCAGGGGCGACTCCAGGGGCGCTTCGAGCAGGTTCCGGGCCGTCATGCGATTCTCGCTATTCCTTCTAAATGAGAATAATTCTCAATACGGTGCCCATTGTACGCCCTTTCCCCGGGGAAATCAATATTCAATTTCAGCCGCGTTTGTGATACTATACCGGTTCTTTTTAGGAGGTCCCATGCAACGCGCGCGCATCAGACTCTTTGTTTTCATCCTGTCCCTCGCCCTCTTCGCGCCGGCCTTCGCCGACGAGGGGATGTGGCTGTTCAACATGCCCCCGGCAAGCCTTCTCAAAGCCAGATACAATTTCGATATTACCCCCGAATGGCTCCGGCACGTCCAACTCTCGTCGGTCCGGTTCGGAGGAGCGTCGGGCTCGTTCGTCTCCCCGGACGGCCTGGTTCTGACCAATCACCACGTCGGCCAGGGCGCCATCCAGAACCTCAGCACCAAAGAGCGCGACCTGATGAAGACCGGCTTCTACGCCCGGACCCGGGCCGAAGAGCTCAAGGCGCCGGGCATGGAGCTCATGGTCCTCCAGGAGATCGAGGACGTCACGGCCAGGGTCCTCGCCGCCGAGCGGCCCAACATGACCGCCGCCCAGGCGGCCGAAGCCCGGGACAAGGTCATCTCCGCCTTGGAAAAGGAGAACACCGAGAAGACTGGCTTGCGATCGACGACCGTCAACCTGTATTCGGGGAGCATGTTCCATCTCTATAAATACAAGGTCTACACCGACGTCCGCCTCGTCTTCGCTCCGGAATACCTGATCGCCTTCTTCGGCGGCGATCCGGACAACTTCACCTACCCCCGCTTCGACCTCGACATCACCCTTTTCCGGATCTATGAAAACGACAAGCCGATCCGCTCCGAGCACTATCTCAAGTGGAACGCCTCCGGCCTCAAGGAGAACGAGCTCGTTTTCGCCTCCGGCCATCCGGGCTCCACGGGGCGCCTCCTGACCCTGGCCCAGATGGAATTCCTCCGCGACGCGAGCTACCCGTTCACGATCGCGAATTACGAGCGGCGACGGGCTCTCCTCCAGCAATACGGCCGGCGCGGGCCGGAATACGCCCGCCAGGCTCAAGGGACGCTCTTCGGCATCGAGAACAGCCTGAAGGCGACCGCCGGCTATCAGTCCGGACTCCTCGACAAGACCCTCATGGCCAAGAAGGCGAAAGAGGAGCAGGAGTTCCGCGAGGCGATCCGCAAGGACCCGGCCCTGGACAAGGAATTCGGCAAAGCCTGGGACGAGCTGGCGGCCGCCGAGAAGGCGTTCGCCGGATTCTTCAAGGCCTACCGATACTTCGAGGGCGGCACGGGATTCGCCGCGTCCTATTTCAATACGGCCCGGGCGCTCGTCCGCCTGGCCGCGGAAAAGGGCAAGCCGAACGCCGACCGGCTGCGCGAATACCGCGACGCAGCGCTCCCCTCCCTCACCCGGCGGATGCTGGCCGCGACCCCAATCTACGACGAGCTCGAGGCCTTCAACCTGGCCGACTCGCTCGCCCAGCTCCAGAAGGAGTTCGGGGCGATGCAGGAAGTGAGATGGCTCTTCGGGGGGCGGCCCGCCGAAGAGGTGGCCAGGGAGCTCGTCGCCGGGACGAAGCTCAAGGATCCCGAAGTTCGGAAGGCGTATCTGGACGGCGGATCGGACGCGGTCAACCTGTCCGAAGATCCGATGATCAAGCTGGCCCTCCTCGTCGACCCGGTTTCCCGCGGCCTGCGGAAAAGGTACGAGACCGAAGTCGAGTCGGTCGAAACGCGCAACGGCGCCCTCATCGCCCGGGCCATGTTCAAGCTCAAAGGCGCCTCCATCCCGCCCGACGCGACGTCCAGCCTGCGGCTCAGCTTCGGCACGGTCAAGCCCTACATGGAGAACGGAAAGAAGATCCCCGTCACCACGTCCTTCCGGGGTCTGTTCGAGAAAGCGGAGAAGGCTGGCAACAAGGATCCCTACGAGCTCCCGCTGAGCTTTCTGAAAGGCAAGTCCAAGCTCAAGCTCGACACGCCCCTCAATTTCATCTCCACCTGCGATTCGATCGGCGGCAACTCCGGCTCTCCCGTCATCAACCGGAAAGCCGAGTTCTCCGGCGTCCTGTTCGACGGAAACATCCAATCGCTTCCGGCCCGCTTCGTGTATTCGGACGACCAGAACCGCTCGGTCATGGTCCACAGCCAGGGCATCCTCGAAGCGCTGGTCAAAATCTACGACGCCCAGCCTCTCGCCAACGAGCTCCTGGGCAAGAAATGATCCTCGCCATGAAGAGGTCAAGCCAGATCGCGGCCTGCGCCAGCCTCGGCCTTCTCGTTGTCCTGCTGGCCTTCCCCGCGCCGGCCTCGGCCGCGGAGAAAGGCCGCGCCTATGCCGGCCTGGTCTTTTCTTTCGGCCGAACGAGCGGCAGCAGCTTCGACGGCCGTTCGGGAACGGAGATCTCGGGGGTGTTCGCCGCCATTCCCAAGCCCGATGCGGCGGCGGGCTATGGAGGCCTAATCGGCATCCGCGGCAATTTTTTCGGCGCGGAGATCAGCTATATCCATTCTCCGACGCACGGCAGCGTGTTCGACCCAACACCCCAATACCTGGGCTCCCGGTCGGTCAAGGCCGCGCACGACGCCGTCAATATCGATTTCAAGTTCCATTTCTGGACAGAACGGGTCATCGGCGCCTACGCCTGCGCCGGCTTGTCCATCAACTTCCTGAACGTCAAGAACAGCTTCTTCGGGCAGGAAGCCACCGGGCTCAAGCCGGGGTCATGGACGGAATACAATTATGTCTGGAAGGAATACGGGGGCGTGACGTATTTCGGCGTCGGCCTCAATCTGGGAGCGGGCCTCGAGGTCAACGTGAGCTCTCGGCTCAGCTTCAACGCCGGAATCCTGTTCCGCCCCATATTCTATAGTTCCCTCGACTTGAAGCCGTACGACCAGGATTTCGACACGAGCGCCTACGATTTTACCGTTTCCGACATGACCGCGCTGCACTTGGCGCTGACGGTCGGTCTCCAATTCGCCCTGACGAAATAAGCGCGCCGAGGCCCGCTCCGCCGGCGGCCGGGAGGTCAGGGATTAGAGACGCGAGTTCCGGTGCAAACGCAGATAGGCCAAGGCGGCCAAAACGACCAGGAAATTGACGACGACGAGGGAATACGACCTGTAAAAATCGAAGAGACTTTTTCCGAGAACCTCGCTCAATGAGGCTCCGATCATGAACAGGTCGGCGACGACCACCCATTTCCCGAGCTTGGGCAATTCCCGCAGCGAACAGATCACCAGGATGATGGCCGGGGTCGAATACAAATAATTGTAATACCAGCCCAGCGGCGAAGCCATCGGGATCAGAATCAGAAGGAAAGCCGATTCCAGAACCTCCGGCGCGGGCCGCAGCCGTTTGCGGGCCGCTCCCATCATGACCAGTAAGAGAACGCCCAGGGCCAGTCCGAAGACGATCCACAGGATCCTGACCCAGAGCTGCGGATGGCCCGGCAGGGTCTTCCACAAAAAGGCGTAGAGGGAAGCGGTATCGCCGGCGGCCGTCAAGGCGGGAGTCGACCTGGACAGCGACGAAATCCATTCTCCATGCACGACCCAGTCGCCCCGGAGGCCGTAATCCAGAGTCGGCAGGGCCAAGCCCGCGAGGACGACGCCGGCGCCCGCCAGGACGAGCTTGAAGCGTTTTTTGAGAAGGAAATACGGCAGAAAGACAAGCGCATAGGGCTTGAAAAACAGGGAGAGGGCCCAGAGGACCCCGGCCGCCGCGTCCTTCCTCCGGGTGGTCAAAGCGATCATGGACGTCAGGAGAAAGAGGATCAGGAGGTTGACCTGGCCCAGCTCAATCTCGCGGCCGATGAACTTGAGAAGGACAAGAAACGCTGCCGCGAGAACCAGCGCGGGCCTGTTCGGCCGATCCGGCAACAGTTTAAAGGACAGCCAGAAGATGCCGAAAAGCAGGCCGAGCTCCAGGTAGTACCAGACGACCTTGGCCGCCTCCCAGGGCAGGAGGGACAACGGCGCGTAGAAAAACGCCGCCACGGGCGCGTATTTGAATTGAAGGTGGCCGTCGGAGGCGCGGTAGAGCGTCTCCCCGTCTAGGACGCGGCGGCCGTTGCGGTAACAGACGCCGAAATCCGTCATGTCCCCCCGGACTCCGAGCAGGTAGATCCCATAGAACGCCCCCGCCAAGAGAAGAGCTCCTAAGGCGTACCAGACGATTCTTTTCTTCGATCGCATCGGCACCATCGAACCTAATCAATTTCCCGGATGAAGTCAATTGCCGCGATCCGAGAGAGCGAAGACGTGTACCCTGACCTTTTTAGTCCTGCGAGCGAAGAAGCGGGCGAACGCTCTTTTTGGCCAAGAAAAGAACGATGCGACGGCAGGGATGGCCCTAAGGCGAACATAGCGGTGGGGGGTCCCCTAGGCGCAGCCTAGGGGGGCACCGACGGGACTGGTGCCCCAGTGAGCCGTGGGCCACCCTGTCGCCGCATCGGCCGAAGCCTTGTTACCAAGAAGAGCATTCGCCCGCTTCGAGAGAGCCCTGCAAATTGACAAAAAGCGGCCCTTTCTGGTAAAAAT
>Ga0208828_1000418_pt1 | contig 19094 bp, 15 predicted proteins | sample Kivu_160m_FD_185487 | JGI IMG/M metagenome (GOLD analysis project Ga0208828, IMG submission 185487) | Freshwater microbial communities from Lake Kivu, Western Province, Rwanda to study Microbial Dark Matter (Phase II) - Kivu_160m (SPAdes)... | ecosystem: Environmental > Aquatic > Freshwater >... | reverse complement strand
CTATAAAGATAATTAAGTTAATATTCTTATTAAAGTTATAAATTTACCCCTTTTCCGTTCGCTTTTCGTTCTTCAAAAATAAATTACAAAATTAAAAAGGGATGTTCGGAATATAAACATCCCTTTTTAAAAATTTTCAGTGATTAACCCGTAAAAAAACTATTTTTTATACAAGGTACAAACTGATTTAAATAATGTAAGAAATAAAACGAGTAACTTTTTATTTTATTAACATCATTCTTTTTACATCCGAAAAGCTTTCAGTCTCCAGGCGGTAGAGGTAAACTCCGCTTGGAAGCTTTGCGGCGTTGAAAGTTACTTCGTATATTCCGGAAGACTGCTGCTCGTTTACGAGTTTTTCGATTTCTTTCCCGAGTATGTCAAACACAGTCAGTTTCACATAACCGTTTTGTGGCAGTTCGTAGCGAATTTTCGTTACGGGATTAAACGGATTCGGATAGTTTTGAGAAAGTCTGTAGCCGTTCGGAATTTCAGTATTGATGCCGCCTACTCCGGTCGCGTTGTCAATTATATAATGAATTTCGCCGGTAAGAGCACGTGAAGTGAAGAAACTGCCTGATGGTGTGAAGGGTGCTGAGCGGACTTCACCGGTTATCAGAGTAATATTTGTGTCTGAAAAAACACTGTAAGGAGGTGTACCTGTCCCGTAATAACGCGGACCTACGGAATAGAACCTGACTGCAACTCCTACCGTATCACCGGCTGGTACAGATATCGGCGGCAGGTCGAAAACCAGAGATATACCCGAGCTTGTTCCGCCCTGAAAAGCGGGTACGGTATCAAGTACAGTCCATCCGTCATATGAGCTGCCTGGACCCGAACCGACGGGACCTCCCAATGCAGTTCCGCTCCGTGTTAATACTTCAACGCTGAATGGCACATTCGCTGCTCCGTTGTTTGCAGTTGCCATTCGAGTGACTATAATATTATTCGGACCTGCAATCAAATCAAAGAATATCGCCCATCCTGCCGAGCCGCCGTTATTTGCAGTCGGATGTCCGTAAAGAATAAAAGTATCTACTAACTGTATATCAGGATTTGAAGCGTTAGTTTCGAAATTGTAACTGCCGTAAAAAGAAAGTAATGTGACAGCTGAAATTAAAATAAAATAAATTTTGAAACTTTTAAGTTTGTCGAACATTGTTCCTCCTTTTTTAATTTTAAATATAACAAAATGTAATAATAAACTACAAAAATAACAATTTAAATTTATTCTCCAATATTACTTAAAAAGTTAAGTTGACGGATTCGGAAATCCGCGATTTGATTTTATTTATATATTCAACTTTATTTAATTTTGTGTAAATAATTATTATATTATTTCCGTATTAATATTTGTAACTTAATATAATCCGTGAAAATAATATATTCTGAAAAGTTTAAAGTTTTTCCCGAAATAGTGTTCGGGATAAGTACAATCGGTAAAGATATCTCATCCGCTCCGTATTTTTTGAATATGAGCTGTCTCGTTGGTGATAAACCGGAAAACGTTGCCGGTAACCGCCGTCTGTTTTTTGAAAAAATGAATATCGATATTAAAAGAATTGTAATTCAGAAGCAAATTCATTCTGATAATGTAAATTATGTTACTGAACCCGGTAAGATTAATGATTCCGACGGATTGTTTACCGATGTAAAAAATCTTTTCCTGACAGTATGTATAGCTGATTGCTATCCCGTGTTTCTTTATCATCCTGCCGGAAAAATCATTGCCTGCATCCATTCAGGATGGAAGGGGACATTTAAAAAAATTTCACACACAGCAGTATGTCGGATTTCGGATTATTATAAACTGAACCCGAAGAATTTTGTTGCTTTTATCGGACCCGGCATATCTGCTGAACATTTTGAAGTCGGAAGAGAGGTGGCGGCATTATTCGAAAAAATATTCGTAAAAAATCAGAGCGGAAAGTATTTTGTGGATTTAAAATCACAAATATATAATCAGTTGATACAAGCAGGCATAGATGCTGTTAATATCGAAACATCATGCTTTTGTACCTTTAAAGAAAATGAACTTCTGCATTCGTACAGAAGAGATAAAAATCAATCGGGTAGGATGTTCGGAGTTATTGGTCTGAGACACGATATCTGAAAAGCAGATAAAAGGATATCATTATAACTAACAGCATAAAAAATCCGCCCGATAAAAAAGGAAATTGATATCCTATCGATTGGTATATAAAACCTCCCCATATCGGTCCCGCTCCTCTTGCAAGGGAACTGAACGACTGATTAATCCCGAGTACCGAGCCCTGTTCTGCTCTCGAAGTGTTTTTTGATATTAATCCGAGAAGCATTGGTATGATTAAGCCGGAGCCGAAAGCAAGAAGAGAAATTGCTCCGAGCAGCGTTCCGGTTTTTTCGGTAAAGGGAATTATTAATAAACCCGCCGCTAATAAAAATCCTGCAAGCGGCAGGGATTGTTTTTCGCCTAAATATTTCTTGAAATACTTTATTAAAAAGAATTGTACTATCGAACTGATTAATCCGATGTAAGATAACATCAATCCGACTTCCAATCTGTTCATGTCAAGTCCTTCTTTACGCTCGGCAAACAACTGAAATGTCACGTGTATATTTGCATAAGAAAAGGTAAATATGAAAAATATCAATATATATAAAGCGACATCCTTTTTTTTCAGTATGTCGTTTACCGCTTTCAGATTAATTATCTTTGCGGCGGATAAATCGAATTTTCTCTTTACTCTTAAATCAGGCGGCAGCGTTTCCTTGAACGAAGAAACACATAACAGCAATGCAATTAACGACAGCATGGCGGAAAGGAAAATAGGCATGCCGTGTCCGTAATGCATCGACAGCAGCCCTCCGAGTGCCGGTCCGCCTACGAATCCGAGACTGAATGCCGCCCCTATTAATCCCATGCCCTTTGCTCTGTCTTCTTTTGTTGTTACGTCTGATATTACTGCCTGTGCTGCAGACAGATTTGCCGAAAATATACCCGCAAAAATTCTTGAAATAAAAAGCAGTAAAACCGATTTGTAAATTCCTGAAAAGACAAGAGCCATCATCAGATATGCAATGACGTTACCGGCAAGACTTATCGATAATATTGGTTTTCTTCCGTTTATGTCGGAAAATGAACCCCATACAGGAGTGAAAATAAACTGTGCGATTGAAAATACCCCTCCTATTATTCCGATTAAAGATTCGTTAATCAATAATTCATTTTTTCCGAAATCCGGCAGAAGGGGAATTATTATACCGAATCCCAGAAGGTCAATGAATATGACGAGAAATATTACGAATAAATTAGTTCTGTTTTTTTTCATTATTAATCGAAGTTACTCGGAAACAGGTATCGGACAAAACGAAAGTAAAAATATAATGAACGAAATCCAGCCCAATAAAATTCTTGTTCTGCCCAGCGGTTCGGAAGGATTTGCGATTATATCGGGATGCTTGATTTTTATTATAAAAAAAATCAAAAGCACCCAAACCAGCCAGCTTACTGAACCGAGCGGAAATTCTATGCCTATAAAAGGCAGTATTCCAGCCGCTCCAAAAACAGCAAGAAAAATAACGACGGTGTATGCCATATATTTATGTTTCCTGCCGAACATTGCATATGATATGTGTCCTCCGTCAAGCTGCCCGACCGGCATCATGTTCAGTGCCGTTATCAGTAATCCAAACCATCCGACGCAGAGAAAAGGATAATGATAAACTTCATTCATCGGCGGGATATTGGGGTTGGGAAATATTTTTTCAACAGACCAGAAAATTATGTTGTAACCGAATCTTAATCCGTATGATGGTATGCCTGTCTCGGAATATTCCGGATGTATCTGGTAAATGTAACTCAAAGGCGGAAGCGTTATGTATCCTATTATCAAAATGATGCATGTTACTATCCATCCGGATAATGGTCCGGCTATCCCTATATCGAAAAGTGATTTCCTCGACTGTGTCGGTGATTTCATTTTAATTAACGCTCCCATTGTTCCGAAAGGATTGAATTCGAGAAACGGGAAAGGTATATAATAGGGGAGTGAAACGGGTATCTTGTGTATGCGTGCGGCAAAATAATGACCGAATTCATGTGCGGTTATCACTGATAATATTAATAGTGAATATGTCAGTCCCAGCGAAAAATTTTCAAGCTGGTAAGGGTCGCGGTTTAACCAGAACACTCCCGCCGTTGTTGTCGTCAAAAAAGTCAGCAGGAATAAACCGATGTTAATAAGATAAGAATATTTTTTTTTCTCTTTGATTTTCGGCTCGGTGTATCTAAAGGTATAATTATCCTGACCTGAGGTTGAATATTTTTCTTCCATAATAGCAAAATAAATTGATTGAAATTTAAAATCAATTTTGTAAATTTTCAACATTAATTGATTTTTAATTGTTGCAGTAATATATGAACAACGGAAATAACGGCGAAATCCCCGTAAAAAAAGCACCACTCGGCGGTGTGAACCCTCTGCTTATGATTATTCTTGTTCTGCTTACCGTGTTTTTCACTTATCAGATACTCGGAGGCATTATAGGTTTAATCGTTTCAGGCACCGAACGTGATGTTAATTATATGAGACTTGCCATAACATTTGCTCAGTATATGTTTATACTCGCACCTGTCTTGTTTTTGAATATGCTTCAGGGAAATAACGTAAAGACCGCATTCCGGTTGAGAATGCCGGTTATTCCGGTTTTCATCCTCGCCGCCGCGGGAATAATAATTCTGCAGCCGTTTCTTCAGATGATTATGTATTACCAGAATGAAATTATTTTAAATATGCCGTTAGGTTCGGAGTATGTTCGGAAAGTAAAGGAATTTATAGATATACTCGAAAAAGAAACTCTTAAAATCGTAACTTCTTATTCCCTATTGGAATTTATTGTCGTTACGTTTGTAGTCGCTGTTACTCCTGCTGTCTGCGAGGAATTTATGTTCAGAGGAATAATATTGACTAATTTTGAGAAGATTACAAAAATATGGAAAGCTTTTCTGTTTACAGGACTCATTTTTGCTGTTTTCCATTTTCATCCCTTTAATCTGATTCCTTTGATTCTGCTTGGATTCTATCTGGCGTTTGTTACTTATTACAGCCGAAGTATATTTACGGCGATTTTTGTTCATTTCCTGAATAATCTGATTTCTGCTCTGGCTGTCTATGTTTACGGCAGGGAAATTCTGGAGAGCAGCCCTATGTCAGCTTCAGAACACCTTCAGCTTATTTCGGCAGGTGTAATTTCATTTGCATTATTTATTTTAATTATAATTGCTATCATAAGATTATTTAATAAGTCCGCTTCAAATGTCTGAACTGAAAAAAAGAATACTAATAAGTATTGCAGGTGTTCCGGTAATTTTGTTTTTAATCTGTATGTCGGGCTGGTATTTTTTTGCACTGACCTTGCTGTTGCAAACGTTGTGCCTTCTTGAATTTTATTACTTATTCGAAAACAAAAATTACAGTCCCGTAAAATATTTTGCTGTGCTCGGCTCGCTACTGATGTCACTTTTCGTTTTTATCAGACAACCTTACCATTTTGCTTATATACTGATTTTTTTTATCGTCTTGATTTTTGCCGAGATCTTCAGAAACAAAGAAAAAAGAAACCCCCTGAATCCAGCAATTAACATATTCGGATTTTTTTATGTTACTCTTCCTTTTATACTTCTAAACGAACTGGCTTCTTATTATTATGTGAATCTTGTTTTTTACATCATCGTCGTAATCTGGATATGCGATATTACGGCATTCTTCGGAGGAAAATATCTCGGCAAACATAAACTTTCGGAAATCAGTCCGAATAAAACTATAGAAGGCGCCGTATCGGGATTGTTGTTTTCGTTAATTGCATCACTCGCAGTACAGCAGTTATTCTACAACTCATTGAATTTGTATGATGCCGTTATTATAGGATTAATTATAGGCATAACGGGTCAGGCGGGAGATTTATTCGAGTCTATGCTGAAAAGATTCGGCGGCGTAAAGGATTCTTCATCCGTTATTCCCGGACACGGAGGCGTGCTTGACAGATTCGATAATCTGATTTTCTCCGCACCGGTTGTTTATGTTTATTTTAATTTTTTTAAAATCAATTTATGATCTTGTTTGTTAAAAGTGATTTTATCTTTTGAAAAATGTAAGTTCAAAAATGAATTTTAAAAATAATTTTTTTTGTTTATTATTACAAAAACATGAAAATAGTATATGCCGAAGAGAAAAGAAACTAAAAGAATTACTCGGGCATCGAAACGGATAAAAAATAATTTCAAAAAACCGCTTGAGTTAATGGAATTCGAATATAACGACGACGAAATCGGATTGAAGTTTATTGAAGAAGCAAAGGATGAACCGGTTGATATTGAAGATGATAATGAATTTATTGAGGATGTGAAAAAATTCGAAAATAAACATAAACAGTCCAGACTGATAAAAGTAATTGATGTAATCGGGCAAAAAAAAATAAAAAGATTTTCGGAAATCGACAGAAAGAACCTGAAGAAAGAACTGCTGTCGGTTCTCGCTCTGCTCGAAAAGAAAAATATTTTTGTGCATTTCCGGCGTGAATATGACGATGTTGTGAAATATCGGTTCGTTACCGAAGAAATATTGAACGAAGATATTGAGTTTAAAAAGAGAAATAAAAATCACGTAAATTTCATTTATGAAGATTATCATCCGAAATTAACCGAAGACGAAGAAGAATAAATACCGATAAATTTTTACTAATTAAATAAAATATTATGCCTGTCTTAATGTTAGTCCGCCACGGACAATCCCAGTGGAATCTTGAAAACAGATTTACCGGCTGGATAGATATTGACCTTTCTGAACAGGGTGTCAGAGAAGCACGTGAAGCCGGAGAAAAATTGAAAGGATATAAATTTGACGTTGCGTTTACTTCGGATTTAATCAGAGCACAGAGAACTCTCGATATTATACTCGATATAATCGGACGCGATAATATCCCCGTTTATAAAGATAAAGCACTGAACGAAAGAATGTACGGAGACTTGCAGGGCTTGAATAAAGACGAAACAAGACAAAAATACGGAGCCGAACAGGTAAAATTATGGAGAAGAAGTTTTGACGTCGCTCCTCCTAACGGAGAAAGTCTGAAAAATACTGCCGAAAGAGTTATACCGTATTATGAAAAATATATCGTTCCGGAACTCAAAGCGGGCAAAAATGTCCTGGTCTCTGCTCACGGAAATTCCCTGAGAGCCCTGCTGATGTATCTGGAAAATCTTACAAAAGAACAAATTGTCGAAACTGAAATTCCTACCGGATTTCCGAGAAAATATATCCTCGACGACAACCTTAATATTATTGAAGCAAAATATATTTAAATTTTGCCCCTCCCGAGAATTAAAAATATCATTTTCGATTTAGGCAATACTCTCGTATATTATGACTATTCCTATTTCTATGACGGCTTGTACAGACTGGAAAGGAATCTGAATCCGAATAAATTGAAAAGATTTTATCTCGAAAAAGACCTTGGCAATAAACTTTGCAAATCAAAACTCAAACATAAAAATTTTTTTAAAATACTTAAAAAGAAATTTGACCTCAAAACGGGATATTCGGATTTTACTCGCCTCTATTGCGATATATTCTGGGAAAATACGAATATGAAAAATCTGCTGGAAAAATTATCAAAAAATAAAAAATGTAAACTTTTTCTCCTTTCAAATACGGATCCGAAACATATCAAATTCGTCGATAAAAATTTTCCGTATATCTCACTCCTTAAAAAAAGAGTTCTGTCCTTCAAAACCGGAATGATAAAACCCGACAGGAAAATATTCATATATACACTGAATAAATATAAACTGCTCCCGGAAGAGACTCTCCTTATAGATGACCTTAAAAAGAATGTAGTTTCAGCAAGAAGTCTGGGTATCAATTCCATCCATTATACAACGCACAGAAGTTTTCTTAAGCAGTTCGGTAAATATATTATATAACTGCACTGATTATTTCAATAAAATCATTGATTTCACTTCGGAAAATCCGTCGCATTCCAGTTTGTAAAAATAAACTCCGCTTGAAAGATTACCGGCTTTGAATTCCAGAGTGTGTGTTCCTCCCTGCTTCATTTCGCTTATGAGTGTTTGTATTTCCCTTCCCGTTATGTCGAAGATTTTTAAAGTGATGAATTTGTCTTTCGGTATCGAGAAAGTAATTCTTGTAACGGGATTAAATGGATTTGGAAAATTTTGTGAGAGGAAATAATCTGACGGAACAGGTATTCTGACCGGATTTGAATTTGAAATTGTTGTATCCGTATAAATGTATACTCCTCCGTTTGTTGTACCGCTTACTGCAAGAAGTATTTTATTCTGGAAAGACAACAGTCTGTTGGAACTATATGTTACATTAAAGTTGACGAAACTTGTTCCTCCGTCAGTTGACCTGAAAACACCGCCGTTTCCTGCAGTGTAAAAATTTCCGATTAAATCAATGCATATTCCCCTTTGTGCTCCTGCAAAATTGTAAACGACAGTCCAGTTTGCTCCGTTGTTTGTAGATTTCGATAACGGGTATCCCGTCGATGTTGATACAGTGTATACGTCTCCGTTGTTTGCCTGTGTCATGTCGTAATGATTTATCGGATTTGTATTGGCACTCCAGGTTAGTCCTGCATCTGTCGAATAGTAGAAACCGTTGTTTGTTCCCGCACCTGAACCGCAAGCATAGACTATGTTTGAATTGAATCTGTCAACTTTAATCATAACGACGGTTACTCCCTGAATTCCCGAATCAGGAAAAGTTGCACCGTAATCTGTGCTTCTGTAAACTCCGCCGTTTGTCGTACCGGCATAGATGTATCCGTTTTTTCCGCAGCAGATGGACTGCAATGACCTTCCGTTGAAAGCACTCGTAGGAAGTTGAGTCCAGTTCAAACCGCCGTTTGTTGTTTTGAACATACCGTTAGATTGATTCGGTATGTAAATATTCAGCATTGAATCCACATCTATGTTTAATGCATTGCTCGGGGTGCCGAGAAAAATTGTGTCCCAGTTTTCTCCCCCGTCGGATGAACGGTAAATGTTTTTGGGACTTATGCTTGCTGCATAGATGTTATTCTGTATATCACGCGCAAAACCGTACATCGAATTCGCAGGTAATTTTACTACCCACGTTTGCGAAAAACAAAATGACGTCAAAACAGACATCACGAAAAAGATAATAATGATTTTTTTCATGATAGTGCTTTTTAAATTTTTTAATATGTTTGTTTGTTTGTATTTTATGCAAAATAAACTTAAAATTCAATATTAAATATTTTATAGTTTTTTTTGAATATAAGTGATAAATTAATTTGACTATATTTGAACGCTAATTAAATTAAATTATATAATGAAAAAAATTATTATTCTTGTGCTTATCTTATCCGTTTTTAACGGATATTTGTTGTCTCAGGATATGAAAGGTTCGTATTACTGCTCGATGAAGAAAAGTTCCGCTCCGGATTCCTACCGGGAGTATTTCCTTTCAACCAATAATCCGAAACATTCGTATGATGTCTTGAATTATAAGTTGAATCTCGATATCTGGAACTGCTTCGTCAGTCCGTATCCTAAATCGTTCACGGCAACAAATCATATTACCCTTAAAGTAGATTCAGTATTAAATAATATTAAGCTGAATGCTGTAAATACTTCTCTCGTTATAGATTCGGTCAAACTGCTTGCGGGTACGCCCCTGACAATTTCACATTCATCGAATATTTTGACGGTTAATCTTGACAGGTCTTATAATCCCGGAGAGATTGTGGATATAATTATTTATTACAGACATAACAATGTAGCAGACCAGGGATTTTATGTTTATAACGGAATGGTTTTCACGGATTGTGAGCCGGAAGGCGCCAGAAAATGGTTCCCGTGCTGGGATAGACCTTCCGATAAAGCTACAGTCGATATTACTGTAAAGACCCCTTCTAACGTTAAACTCGGCTCGAACGGAAGACTGCAGGATTCGACAAAGACAGGCGATACTATATATTACAGATGGGTCAGTGCCGACCCTGTGGCTACTTATATTACCGTTTTAACAGGAAGAGTAAATTACGGTCTCGATATAGTGTACTGGCACAGATTATCGAATCCTGCTGACAGCATACCGATAAGATTATATTATAATCCGGGTGAGAATTATACAAATATTAAGAATCTTATGATTCCGATGCATACTTACCTGTCACAGAAATACAGCGAATATCCTTTTGAAAAGAACGGCTTTGCAACTATTATGTCGGGTGCGGGATTTACGTGGGGAGGAATGGAAAATCAAACTTTGACATCTTTGTGTCCGAACTGCTGGGGCGAGATGACGGTCTTACATGAGTGCGCCCACCAGTGGTTTGGTGATATGATAACATGCGGTACATGGGCGGATATCTGGTTGAATGAAGGATTTGCTACTTTTTCAGAAGCAATATGGAATGAAAGAACAGGTGGATATACGGCTTATAAAAATGAAATTAACTCGGATGCAAATACTTATTTAAACAATAATCCCGGATGGGCAATATCCGTACCCGACTGGGCAGTTAATACTCCGTCAAACTCCGTGTTGTTTAATTATGCGATAACATATTGCAAAGGTTCGTGTGTCTTACATTTATTAAGATATGTACTGGGTGATACCTTGTTTTTTAACACGATTTATAATTATGCTACGGATACTGTAAATTTCAGGTACAAATCGGCTGTAATTCCTGATTTTGTAACGAAAGTGAATCAGGAAACAGGACAGGATTTGAACTGGTTTTTCAATCAGTGGATTTATCAGCCTAATCATCCTGTCTATGCCAATTCATATAATATAACAGACCTCGGCGGCGGGAACTGGAGAATTAATTTTGTTGCCAAACAGACTCAGACTAATACTATACCTTTTTATAAAATGCCTGTCGAAATCAAATTCAGTTTCAGTACAGGTTCCGATACGACAGTAAGAGTAATGAACGATGTTAATAATCAGTTGTTCAGTTTCTATTTTAACCGGCAGCCGACTTCTGTTGTGTTCGACCCGGGTAATATGATAGTCCTTAAACAGGCAACTTTAATTATGTCAACAGGCGAAAATAATTTGCAACTTCCCGGTAAATTCGAATTGAAACAAAATTCTCCGAATCCCTTTAATCCGGTTACGTTAATTGAGTTTTCGATTCCGAATAACTCCAGTGTAAAGTTGACATTATACGATGTTCTCGGAAAAGAAATTACAACTCTCATCAACGATTACAGAACTGCGGGAAAGTACTCGGAAAACTTTAACGCTATGAAACTGTCGTCCGGTGTTTATTTCTATGTGCTCGAAGCAGGAGACTTCAGGGATGTAAAGAAAATGACACTGTTAAAATAAATTGGATATTATAAATAAAAAGCGGAAATGAAATTATTTCATCTCCGCTTTTTTTTTGAAATTTTTTGCGATTATCTTAAAAGAACCATTCTTTTTATATCGGTAAATTCATCGGTGGAAAGTCTGTAAAAATATACTCCGCTGGAGAGGTTCGATGCGTTGAAATCTATACTGTAATAACCTGCCTCTTTTATTTCGTTTACGGGTGATGATATTTCCTTTCCGAGTATGTCGTATATTTTTAATGTTACGAATTTTTGTTTGGGTAACGTGAAGTTTATCTTTGTAACAGGATTAAAAGGATTTGGATAATTTTGCGAGAGTGAATATTCAAGCGGTGTTTGAGTATTAGTATTGCCCGCATGCGTTCCTGCGTTAAATACAAGACTTATGTTTGGTCTTCCCGGAGGTGCAGTTGTGGAAGTCCAGCTGGTTGTCTGACATCCGTCTGCTGTTGATAAATCTCCGTATCTGCCCCAGTACATATTCGGAGTTGTAGTGGATTTTACAGGTGAATATTGAGTGTAACTTGAATTGTTGTAACAGACTTCAACTAACAGGTTGTCCGTTCCGTTCCATACAAACGGAGTGCTTAAATCTATATATTGCCATCCGGTTCCGGGAACGGTGTATGTTCCGTCGTAACAGATAGTCCAGCCGGTTGTTGTAAACCCGCTTAAAGTTGTCACTGTTGTATGTTGAATCTTAACTTTAAATCCGTTCATTACACCCGGGTCTGCTGTAATTACATCGAAACCTATTTTTATTAATTGTTGTCCGCCTGTACCGCCGCCGGCGGTTATTTCACTCGCAAGATATAACATATCTGTTCTTCCGTCCATATAATAAGTAGTGAAAGGAAAATTGGACGACGTTGAACCTGTACCGATATTTACAAAATTTATGTTGAGTATCTGATATGTGAATAAATCTGTCGGAGGTACTGTTCCGGGCGGATTTATTCCTTTTCCTCCGGACGGATATGTACATACTATTTCTCCGGCTGAATCCTGTGCCGCAATGTAATATGATACGGTTGTTCCGAGTGATTGTCCGGGTATGGTGAATTTGAAAGTGTCCTGATTTGTGTAAAATGCGTTCACCGTATTGAATGAACCGCTGTTTATCTTATAATATAATCTCGGTGCGTTTGAAGAAGTGCCCAGTATTTTCGGTGATTTGATTACTACTGTAGCTGTTCTGTCAGTCTGATAATTTCCCGTATTCAAAGGTGTATGCGTAATGTTCATCCTGTAATTATTAGCTAATGATATCAGGTAAGCAATCGCGGCTTTTACATTCTGCGTCGTATAACCGAGTACTATGTTGGAGTATTTATCGTTTACAGTATGATAGTAAGGGTTGAAATCGCTGTTGTCTTCAATGTGGCAAACTGCAATCCACCCTTTTGCCCAAAATGATGCATGGTCGCTGTTTGCCGTAGTGCTGTATCTTTTGACAGGGTTTAATAATAACTGGTATGTCTTGATTGCACTGACGAAATCATTTGCAAAAGATTCGGAAGGATTATTATAAACTACATTGACTTTATTGTCAGCATTACCGTCCCATGCGACCATATCAAGGTTTATTACACCCTTTATCGAATCGCCGTGCATGTATGCGGTGTCGCAGTATGCTTCGCTTCCGTATAAACCTCTCTCTTCTTCGTCGAATGCAATGAATACGACTGTATAGTCCATATTAAAATTTGCCAGTACTCTTGCCGCTTCGATTACCGCTATAGTTCCCGAAGCATTATCGTCGCAGCCGGGAGCCGTCGTTCCCGATGGCATATCATCGTAATGTCCGCATATTATATACTGCTGATTCGGATATTTTATTCCCGTTTTATAAGCTATCACGTTCACGCTTGTTGCCGAGTTATTCTGATATCTGGCTGTCAATCCGTAACTCTGAAATTTTTCCAGTACGTATTGAGCCGCTTTTGGATTGGATGCACTGTTGTAGTGTCTCGAAACTATTGTATATGGGCTTCCGCCTATTATACACGACGTATCTCCGGAATACTGCCTTAATAGTAAACCGATATTTTGATTGGTAGTTAAACCTATGATGGAATCAACTCTCGGACTGTATCCGATTTGAGAATATGTAAAATTAACTGCAATGAGTAATATTGCTGTTAAAAAGAGAAAAGATTTTATAAAATTCATTGTTCTGAACATTAAATGTTAATAATATGTTTATTAATTTAAAACATATATTTTGAACATTATATACAGAATTTTATCACTTTTTTTCAAAAACAAATTTAATATGTTATTACCAAATAATTAAATTTATAATATATGTCACAAGTACAAAAACTTTTTGTTTGTTTTATTTTAATGTTATTTATTTCATCGGTAGTTTATGCTCAAAACACCGAAAAATATTCTCAGGTGAGAATTTATGCTGTGAATAATTTTGACTTTCAAAAACTGAATAATGCAGGACTTCATCTGGACGGCGGAATTTATAAGCCCGGGTATTATTTCGAAACATGGCTTTCGGAATCTGAAATTAAAATGCTCCGAAGTTCCGGAGTTTCTTATCAGGTCACTATAGATGACTGGGATACTTATTACAATAACTTACCAAAAATGACTCCGTCGGAAATTCAGGATGCAATGAATAATTCAATAAGAAATTTTAATGTCAGTCATTCAATATACGGCACTATGGGCGGACATATAAAATGGGAAGAAATAATTGCTAAACTTGATTCGCTAAGACTTGAATATCCGAATCTGGTATCACAGAGGTTTTCAATCGGAAGCTCTTTCGAAGATAGACAAATGTGGACGGTCAGAATAACGAAGAATCCGGATGCTCCGACCGGAAGACCTGAAATATGGTATAACGGAATGACCCATGCAAGAGAACCCTTGAGTATGTCGAATGTGTTGTATTTTGTTTACTGGCTTGTGGAGAATTACAACATTGACCCGATTGCTACTTATATACTCGAGAATCGCGAAATTTACTGGACCCCGATAATCAATCCAGACGGATATTGTTATAATCAGTCAACAAATCCGAACGGCGGCGGTATGTGGAGAAAAAACCGTAAATTATACGGAAGCACTTACGGAGTAGATCTGAACAGGAATTTCGGCACTTATAATTTCTGGAATTCTACAAACAACGGCTCTTCTACTTCTCCTTCTTCGGATACATACAGAGGTCCGAATCCTTTTTCCGAGCCCGAAACACAGAATTTCAGAGATTTTTTAAATTCAAGAAATTTTAAACTTACACTCGATTATCATACTTACGGAAATTTGCTGATCAAACCGTGGGCATGGTGCGACCCGACACCTACTCCGGACGATGCCGTGTTCAATGAATATGGAAACGATATTGTGGCAGTGAATAATTATTCATTCGGTACACCTTATCAAACGGTCGGATATTATGTGCGAGGCGGCGACATTGACTGGGTCTATAGTTCCGATTCTACAGGACATTCATATCATATTTTTGGGATGACTCCGGAGGTCGGTACTGCCGGATTCTGGCCTGCACAAAACCTGATTCTGCCGCAGGCTCAAAGCTGCTTCCATATGAATCAATATATTGCGCTTGTAGCCGGACCGTATGTGAATGTAAAATCTTCAGTCTTGAATAAAACCGTTTATCAATCGAATGATACCGGAAATATGAAAGTTGTGTTCCGCAATAAAGGAAGAACGGATGCACAGAATATTAAAGTCGAATGGATACCCGTCAATACAAGTTATATAAATATACCTGTCCAGATATTCACAAAACCGTCTTTGGCAACCTTCGTTTCCGATAGCGTGTTATTCAATTTTACATTGAGCGGCGTTCCTGATAACTTTGCAATACCCACACAATTGAGAATAAAACAGGACGATAGTGTAATTGTATATTCTCAAAATATATACGTAAAAGTCGGAAACGGAAATCTTACGTTTGCCGATAGTGCCGAAAATGGTCCTTCAAAATGGACTTTCAGTTCGGGATGGCAAATTACCGGTACATCATATCATTCACCGTCAAATTCATTCTGGACGGGCAGTTACCCCGCTAACGCGAATTTGAGAATGACGTTTGTCTCTCCGATTAATGTATCGGCAACTCCTGTGGTTTTACTCTCTTTCTGGCATAAATATTATACCGAAGCAGGTTATGATTACTGTCGTGTGGAAGTTTCGAATACAACCGATACAAACTGGGTGCAGATTGCTTCGTATGCTGGAAATTTCCAGACATGGACATATCAGTCTTTCGATATAACCGATTATGCAAATGCTTCATCGAATTTAAGAATCAGGTTCAGACTGACAAGCGACGGCAGTTTGCAATATACCGGCTGGTATGTTGACGATATAAAACTGATAACTTACGGTACTATGACAAATGTCATCGAACCTGCGTTAGTACCTGAAACATATTCATTATCCCAAAATTACCCGAATCCGTTCAACCCGGTTACTGCAATTAATTTCACGATACCAAAACAACAGTTCGTGACATTAAAAGTGTATGATATTCTCGGCAGGGAAGTTGCGTTACTGGTTAACGGATTAAAATCTCCGGGTGAGCATACCGTGAATTTTGACGGTTCTAATTTCTCGAGCGGTATATACTATTACAGAATCGAATCCGGCGGCTTCACGGACGTGAAGAAGATGATATTAATCAAATAAATAATCATTATATATTTTTGAAGCGGGACTGCTTATGTAACTTTTAATAAGAATCCCGCTTTTTTTATTTTTGTATGAAAACACTCCTGCTAAACGGCAAAGTCTGGTTGAATGATAATTCTTTCGCAAAGTATGTCGGTATTGATTCCGATACGGGAAAAATAATAGAAACAGGAATTGACGGTTGCGACATACGGGCATATGACGAAATTATAGATTTGAAAGAGAAAGTTGTACTGCCTGCTTTTCAGGACGGACATATGCACTTTGTTTACGGAGCAATAATAAAATCACAGCTTGATTTAAGATATGTTCGGACAATCGAAGAAATCAGAGAAAAAATTTCAGATTACAGAAAAATTAATCACGGGAAAAAATGGATTGCGGGAGGATATTTCTCGGAAGCAAATTTTAAGGAAAATTTTGTAATAGGGAAAAAACTGCTCGATGAATTAATTCCGGATTTGCCTGCCTGTATTTTCAGAAATGACCTGCATTCGTGTTACCTGAACTCGAATGCACTCGGGATTATCGGAATTGAAAATTTAATAAATAAGTTCGGCAGGGAAGTGGTTACTGACAGCAGCGGAAAACCGACCGGTGAACTGACCGAAAGAGCTATGATTTATATGACTGAAAAAGTCAGTCCGCTTTCGCTCACAGATTTATCGGATATCGTGAAAATGCAAATAAAACGGCTGCATAGTCTCGGAATAACGGCTGTTTCGGACATTACCAGATCTGAAGATGTTAACGTATATAAATATTTAATAGAGAACAATGAACTGAATTTAAGACTTGATACTCATCTGCCTTTTGAAAAATATAAAGATACGTTGATACTCGCAAAAGAATACCGGGAATATAGGGATTTAATACGTTTTCGGGCGGTAAAAGCGTATTACGACGGCTCGCTTTCAAGCAGTACTGCACTTTTTTATGAACCGTACAAAGGATTAAATCATTCGGGATACAGAAGTGATTTTGCGGAAAGCGGAGAATTTAAAAAGTACGGTTACGAAATAGATAAAGCAGGACTTCAGATAATAGTTCATGCCATCGGTGACAGAGCGGTCAGTGAACTGCTGGATTTTGCAGAAGAACTGATAAGGATTAACGGAATAAGAGAAAGAAGATTCAGGATAGAGCACGCACAGCATATTGACGAAAAAGACATTGAAAGATTTAAAAAACTGGATGTTGTAGTGTCTGTCCAGCCCGGACATCTGTGGTTTGATGCAGACCTTGCTTCGGAAAAAATTATAAATTATTCTTCTGCTCATGTTTATAAAAAACTTATTGACAGAGGCGTGACGGTAAATTTCGGCTCCGATTTTCCCGTTACGGAAGAAAATCCGTTTGAAACTATATATTATGCTGTGACAAGAAAAACAAAGAAATTTCCTGACGGTTTTTATATTGAAAATTCGATTCCCTTGAACTATTGTTTGAAAGCATATACGCTTAACAATGCATATGCCTGTTTTTCGGAATCCGAACGCGGTTTGATTAAGACAGGGTATTTTGCGGATTTGATTGTGACGGACAGGGACATTTTTGAATCCGACCCGGACGATGTAAAAAATACTGAAATTGTTTATACTTTTTTTAACGGGAAAATGGTATATGAATCGGTTTAAGTTGTCTATTTCTTCATAACAACGGTTAAATGTAAAATATTCTCATCTTTTAAAATATCGGACATCTGAAATTTCCATGTAGCTTTTCTGCCTGAATAGCTCCATGCATTTGTCGATTCTATATCATACGGAAATTCTATTTCGTATTTCAGTTCCTTGCTTTCAAAAAAACTTATCATTAAATTCTTGTAACTTGAATCTGCGCTTTCATTTGTCGTGTCTGTTGAAGGTTCGATGTACATTTCGAAAATTATTTTATCGCCTTTTTCGAACCAGTTTGTAATAGTCTTGCTTTTGGATTTGACGTTTTCATCCTGCGTGTATCCGGTCTGCGATATTAATTGGATGTTGTCGAAATCATAATCAATGTACATCGATTTGGATGAATCAGGATTGGTTTCCGAGTACAGTTTGTTTATATGTATCCCTTCGACGTTTTTCATTTTTTCTTTTGTGTCGCCTATGAAATATTCGTCGTTGTATAGTGAATCAGTGTAACTCTTTAACGATGTCGAATCTCCGATTGCCCTCAGTGAAATCATTAAATCGAAAAAATCCTTTCCGAAATCAATTCTCATCTGTTCGCTTCCTGAACCGTCTTTGTTGATTTTTATTTTTCTGTCAAACTCTATGCAGGAATTTAATAGAACTGCGGCTGTTACTATTAAGGTAAATAGTAAAAAATAATTAAATTTTTTCATAACCTTAAATTATTTATTTTAATAATTATTAAAATAATCAAATATTTTTAATTTTTAAACTCAATATTATGATTTTTAAAATAATCTTACGGGTAACAGTGTTCCTCGTCTTTATGCTTACAAATACACTTCTTCTGTCATTTACGTTAAACGATTCGGTAAAATATGACCCGTATGTACTTTACAGGCAGAATTATTTTGATATTCAGAAGTATACACTGAACCTTTCATTTTATCTTGAAGCTGATAAAATATACGGGAACGCTAAAATTGATGCACAGTGCCTGAACGATTCATTGTCGCATATTTATCTTAATCTCAGCCGTAATAACTATGTTAATTATGTCAGATTGAACGGTCGTCCTGCAATTAGTTATAATTCGGATGAGTATATTGTCGTATCAACCGAGGATTTAATAAGAAAAAATGATTATTTTGAACTTGAAATCGACTATGATATCATTGTAGAAAATGAATTGAATAATTGTATATATGCTGCTCTGGAAGAAGGGAAATATTATGCTAATAATATCAGTTCGGTTTTTTGCTCCGAAAAATGGTTTCCCTCCAAGATTTTATTGACGGATAAATTTACGCTTGTGTGCAATATTACGGTTCCGTACGGATATTTTGCCCTGTCTAACGGAAATTCGGAAGGAGTAGATGTACTGAAAGATAAAAAAATATTTAAATGGAAAA
>Ga0208828_1000415_pt1 | contig 19232 bp, 15 predicted proteins | sample Kivu_160m_FD_185487 | JGI IMG/M metagenome (GOLD analysis project Ga0208828, IMG submission 185487) | Freshwater microbial communities from Lake Kivu, Western Province, Rwanda to study Microbial Dark Matter (Phase II) - Kivu_160m (SPAdes)... | ecosystem: Environmental > Aquatic > Freshwater >... | reverse complement strand
GTTATCAATTCGTTAAAATATTTCTGAACGCTCCAGACATTTTTAGAAATTGACATAGCATTATCGTTCAGAACAACAATAATATCTTTTTTCAGCACACCGATATTATTCATAGCTTCATAAGCCAACCCGCCTGTCATAGCGCCATCTCCAATTACGGCAATTACCTTATAATTTTTCTGCAAGTAATCTCTTGCGGTAGCTATACCGAGCGCAGCGGAGAGCGAAGTAGAGGCATGTCCGGCGCCGTAGGCGTCGTATTCGCTTTCGGACATTTTAAGGAATCCGCTTATCCCGCCTTTTTGACGTATACTTTTCAGAGCTTCTTTTCTGCCTGTAAGAATTTTATGCACATAACCCTGATGTCCCACATCCCAGATAATTTTATCGGTTGGAGTATCGAAGATATAGTGCAGAGCCACTGTTAACTCGACCACTCCGAGCGAGGCGCCGAGATGTCCTCCGATTTTTGAAATCGTATCCATAAGATACTCTCTGATTTCATCGGCGAGTTCCTTCAGTTGTATCAGATTCAATTTTTTCAAATCGGTCGGATACTCAATATCCTTAAGATATTTAGTTTTCGACATATCGAAATTTTTATCAAAAATCATTCCGTTAAGATAATAATTAACAAATCAGCCGTTTTCGTCGGCGTTAATTTTTTCAATTTTCAACTCTGCATCTTCAAGTTTCTTCCTGCATATTTTTATAAGTTTCAAACCTTCCTGATAATATTTCATAATATCGTCGAGTGAGTACTCTTCGATATTAGATTCCAGTTTTTCCATAATTTCCTCTAGCCGTTTGTAATTATACTCAAAAGAGTCTTTATTAATTTTTGCAGTCATTATTTTATCACAGCTTTTTTTTCTCCGTCATAGAATTTTATTTTCACATTGTCATCTTTCATTAATTCGGCGCTTCTTGATATTATCCCGCTGTTTTTAGTCACATACGCAAAACCCCGCTTCAGAGTCTGGTCGGGACTAATATTAAACAAAATTTTATCATAAGTATTCAATTGATTTTTCAGCATATACATTCTTTCCCTGATTAATTCCGATAAATTATTTTCAAAATCATCCAATTTAAACTTCAGTTCATTTAAGATATCTTTCGGTTTATTGAAAAAATAATTTTTTTCAAAATTTTTCAATTCATTTTTAAGATTTTCAATGCGTCTTTTTATATATATTTTTATATTATAATTAAAATTATCAATACTTTCAAGTAACTCAGATTTATCGGGCAGTAAAATTTCAGCAGCGGCAGAGGGTGTAGGTGCTCTTTTATCCGCAGTAAAGTCGCAGATAGTAAAGTCAATTTCATGACCGATAGCGCTAAGTACGGGAATTTTAGATTCGAAAACGGCACGTGCAACCGACTCCTCGTTAAAGGTCCACAAATCTTCCACTGACCCACCGCCTCTTGTAATAACAATAACATCTATATTAAACTTTTTTTTATTTGCAAGAGCAACCGCTCTGCACACAGATTCTGCCGAACCCTCACCCTGCATAAGAGCAGGAAAGAGCACTAGAGTAAAAAGCGGATATCTTTTTCTCGAAACATTTTTGAAATCCTCTATTGCGGCGCCCGTTTCGGAAGTAATAACACCGACTCTGCAAGGAAATTCAGGCAGCGGTTTTTTCCGTGATTCGTCGAACAGTCCTTCTTTTTCGAGTTTTTCTTTCAACTGCTCAAAAGCAAGCTGCAGTTCGCCCTTGCCTTCGGGAATCATCTTTAATACGTCTATTTGATATGTACCTCTGCCTTTATAAACCGTAATTCTGCCTTCTATTATTACTTTAAGTCCGTTTTCAGGTTTGAATTTCAGATATACCACCCTGGTATTCCACATAACGCATTGAATCTGCGAGTTTTCATCTTTGAGTGTAAAGTACAGGTGTCCGGATTGAGTATGAAGTTTAGAGTTTGAAATTTCGCCAGTAACAATTACATAGGGAAATCCGCGTTCTAGCAAATCTTTTATAAGATTATTCAGTTCAGTTACAGAAAGCGGTTTTTTCTGAATTTCTTCTTTTAAAGCTGGTTGAATTTCCGATTCATTATCGCTGAAATCGAAAGCAAGAGTTTCATTATATTTTGTTGATTTTTTAGGCACAATATTAATACAATTTTACGAAATTCGGAAATCATTAGAAACTTAATAATTAGGTAATAAATTTAGTTAAATTGTAAATGTTAAATTGTAAATGTTAAATTAGAAAAAATAAAAAAACAATTAGTTAAAATTAGCGGATAATTAAAAAAGTGAGGAGTGATTAGATCCTGAAACAAGTTCAGGATGACAAACGCAGTTAAATGTTAAATTGTAAATGTTAAATTAGAAAAAATAAAAAAACAATTAGTTAAAATTAGCGGATAATTAAAAAAGTGAGGAGTGATTAGATCCTGAAACAAGTTCAGGATGACAAACATAGTTAAATGTTAAATTGTAAATGTTAAATTGTAAATGTTAAATTGTAAATGTTAAATTGTAAATGTTAAATTGTAAATGTTAAATTAGAAAATAAATTTACAAAATAATCAGCAAAAATCAGCGGTTGATTTTAGAAGCGAAGGGACGGAAAATCCTTATGTTAAGTTTGCTGCATTATTTTATTCAGATTATTTGGAAATTTTCAGATTAAATTGTCCTTTAGTCACCTTCAAAGTTTTTTTAGGTTCTTCCGAAGTTACCAGAGTAAAATTAAAAGTTCCTTCAGCACGATTTTCATCAACTTTTACAATTTTAACTTTGCCTTCTGTGGAATGAAATGCATCGAAATCATCTTCAAATTTTTTATCTTTTTTGGTAACTGTAGATTTAAATTCGACATAAGATTGGCCGCTTTCACTGCCAAGCACAATGTCACCCGGTTTTAAATCGCCTTTTAGGACGAAACTGAATATTTCCAAATCTTTGCTATTAATAAATTGATATGGTGATGTAATTACCGTAAATTCACCAGTCTTTAAAATATTACTTGTAAGTGTATCTCCAGTCCAGGATTTACCGTCAATTTCGCAAATAAAACCGTTTTCAAGAGTAACCGCATCGTCTTTTTTTCCGCAGGAAAAGAATACAAAGCTAAGCACGACTAAGAGCAGCAGAATTTTTTTCATAATTTTACTCCTTGTATTTTTAATTTTGTAAATGTTGAAAAAGATTTCCGAACAAATCGAAAAGGAAAATTTAATTTTGAATGATACAACTTAATAATAATAATAAATTTAATCAAGTTTAAATATTTATTATTAATAATAATATCTTGAATGTTCCAGAAGTTCTTCCTTCGGATATTTTGGTTCTTTGCAAATAAAAACAGTTTGTCTTCTGCCTTCGGGAGGGCAGTATTCATTATCGAAACAGACATCTGTTGAATCAACCGAATTGTATTCATTCAGCAAACCTTTATATGATGATTTATTAGTCAATTGCAAAACTATATCCCCTTTCAATCTCGATTTACTCCAGAAGTAATAATTATTATGTCCGCACACAACATTCTTTATACCGTATTTTTTCCCATAGAATTCAACTGCGGCTGCAATTCCGTAATATTCGGCTGCAACAATAGTATTTTTTCTGTCTTCTTCACTCAAAGACAGATATACTTTTGCAACCATATCCGCTTTTTCTTCCCAACCGATTCTATCGGCGAGCATCTGATGAATTTTCGGAGTTTTCCCTTTTTCCATTTCGGTATTCAGACCATACAGTCTTGTCAGTCTATATGAATTTTCATAATTCAAATAAGGCATCAATACGGGAATTACAGAAATCATAATAATGAAAGCAAGGGTACACAAAAAGTACACAAGCCATTTTTGCTTTAATTTTTCCACAATATTTTCCATCAATATTCCTCCGGCCGGTATGATTATCAGATATGCGAAAATTATTCTGTCAACCCGCCCTACTTTCAGTAAAAGAAATAAAAAGAACATTACCAGAAATATAAAAGCAAGGAAATTATAATTACGATAATTTTTATTGAATAAAAAATACACAGCACCGGCAAAAGCAAGAATAAGAACCAGCGGATTATATGCCAGCGCCTGAAGTTTAATATATTCAATATACGGAACGGGAGTATATTTTAAAGTTATATTTTTATAGAATTCTATAGTCGGGAAATCGTATTTTATCTGCCATACCAGATAAGGAAGAAAAATCAGAAATATAATTGCAATCCCTGAGAGAAAATATTTTGAGAATAAAAGTTTTCTTTTCGCAGAAATTAAAAGGAATAATATTACAGAGACAATAAAAAGAACCGAAGTATGTTTATTCATAATCAGCATACCGAATACGACGGATGTATGAAGCCAATACTTCGGATTATTCTCGTTAATCATTTTCAGGATAAAGATAACGGCAACAGCAGCAAGCAGCGTTTCAAAAACATTCATCGAATAAAAGCCCGACAAGATAAGAAACATCGGAGACACAAAAACGGCGAAAGCGGAGACAGATTGAGCGGTTTTCTTTCCGCCGAGAAGTTTTGCTATTATACCGGAGAGAAAAACCGTCACCGAAGAAGCAATTGCCGGAAGCAGACGGATAACAAGCAGCGAATCTCCGAGAACAAATTTGTACAGCAAAAGTATCAGAGGAGCAAGCGGGGGATGGTCTACATAACCCAATGCGGGATTATCCGCACAGGCAATATAATAGAATTCATCAATAAAATAACCGTATCCGGGAGTAAACGAGGAAGCGAAGACCAGAACGAAATTCAAAACTGATATTATCAGAATATGTGAATTCTGTTTAATAAAATTTTTCATAACATTATTTTTAGCAAAGCATACGGATAAATATCATAAAAGATACATTTGCAAATAACAGCCGTAAACAAAAAACCCCGCAACATACGGGGTTTATTACTTCTGGCTCGAAGAGTGGGACTCGAACCCACAACCCTTCGGTTAACAGCCGAATGCTCCACCATTGAGCTATCTTCGAATTTGTACAAATATATTGCTTTTTAAAAAATTATTCAATGCAGTATAACAGATAACAAATAGTAAAAAATAAATAGTGATGAGTAACGAGTTTATCTTGTCGCTTAACATATAACATATAATATATAGCATATAACATATGATATATAACATATAGCATATAATAAATATAGAAAGATGGAAGAATTTATAAATAGTTATAAATAGAAAAAAAAAAGATATAGATTATATTTACATACAAACGGCGAGCATAGCTTAGTAGGCAGAGCGTCAGATTGTGGCTCTGAAGGTCACGGGTTCGATCCCCGTTGCTCGCCCCAAGATTAAACCAGGGAAAGTGTAAATAAGTCCAAATAATACCGGACTTGAATACAATCGAAAATATTTTTAAAAAATATTAAAATTTCTTAAAAAATTGGAACTTTTTTAAATGGCAGTATTAAGTGTCTTGATAAATAAATTAATTATCAATAAATTAGTGACTTAAAGATATTAAATGCCCAGAAACAAGAAAAATATTACTGACAAAAAAGACGCGAAGTTAAAAGAAAAGGATAAATTCAAATCCGAATTCGATGCTGAAAGAGAAGAAGAAGAGAACCCAGATGATGACGGTTTAGGTTTCGGAGAGGCTGAAATATTAGACGAAGAGAAGTTAAAGAAACGCAGGAAAGAATTCGAGGATGAAGCGATGCCGCATCTTCCTCTGCTTTACAATTTTGCAAATAAGATGGTCGGGCGGCAGGCGGAGGCAGAAGACCTTGTACAGGAAACATTTTTCCGTGCATTTAAATATTTTAACAAGTTCGAAAAAGGAACTAACTGCAAGGCATGGCTGTTTAGAATTATGAAAAATTTGTTCATTAACGATTACAGAAAGTACAATAAGCAGCCGGGATTCGTAGATTACGATGAAGTGGAAAATTTCTTTGAAATAATTAAATCCGATAAACTTGACTCGAGCGACCTTCAGGAAAAGGTTTTCAACAATTTACTCGATGACGAGGTTTTAAATGCTTTGAACACGATGCCGGACGATTTTAAAACAGTGATAATATTATGCGACTTAGAGGGATTAAGTTACGAAGAAATATCGGAGTTTATACAGTGTCCGGTAGGCACGGTAAGAAGCAGGCTGCACAGAGCAAGAAAGATGCTTCAGCAGAAGTTATACAAATACGCGGAGAAACGCGGATATGATGTCGAAGCAAATTTGATACATTAATTAAATCAGTTTTATGTAATTTACTTACAAATTAATGCCCGAATCATCAAATACGAGCAGTGAAAAATACAATTTAGAGTCAATAACAGCATACATCGACAACGAATTAGACAGCGACAAAGCAAAGGAAGTCGAATCTCTGATTGAAACAGATGCGGGCATAAAGAAGTACTACGAATTTGAAAAAAGAACCAAATCCGAATTAAAGAACCGTATAAAAACCACAGCACCACCCGCCTATATTTACACAAACATATACTCAAAGATAAACCAGAATTACACTGACAAGACGGCGGTAAAATATTTTTCTGAAGTACCAAATACTAGCGACAACACGAGATACACGCCGATAATACACAACGAATATCTGAAGAAACTGCAGTACATATATTATTTCGGTGCTGCATTCATAATAATATTCGGAATATTTATAACGATTTATTATTATACGGACAACAATACCACACCTCAGCACTTAAAAAAAGATTTTGTCGGTGTTTCAATAAACGTATTTGAGAAGGTAAAGAAAAACGAAATCACAGCAGATTACAAAGCAAACACTGCGAAGGAACTGGAAGATATATTAAGCAGCGAAGCAGGATACAACTGCTGCGTCCCTGAACTTACGGATGTAATATTAATAGGCGGAACAATAAACGAAATAAACGGACAGAAACTCGTTCATATATTCTACAGAAAGGACGAATATTACATCTATATATTACAAGCACCCAAAACTGAATTACTGAGCGAGAACAGGCTGCTTCTGGAAAAAAAACACAAACAAAAAATAATCGATGGTAACAACTGGTTCTGCTGCGAGCCGACAGACTCCAACAAAATACTGATCTGGCACAATGAAGATATAGTCAGTTCGACTGTATCGAACATGAGTAAGGGGGATTTAGATTCAATTTTCAAGAACGTCAAAAAATAAAAGAAAGGAAAAGACCGATGAAAATATTGAAATATGCAATATTTTTTATTTTATTTATATTTTTAATAACAGGCTGCGGAGATAAAGAACAGCCCAAGCAGCAATCACCACAGCAGACACAGACGGAGACGAAGCCGGTATCGAACATAAAATTTTTCAAGATGACCGGTTTTGAAAAATCCACTTCAAAAAACACTCCGCCCGAATTTAACTGGGAGGAAGAAGGCAAGAAGATTTCCATAACGGATTTCAAAGGCAAGGTTGTATTCATAAATTTCTGGGCTACCTGGTGCGGACCGTGCAAAGCGGAAATGCCCTCACTTTCGAAAATAAACGAAGAACTAAAAGATAAAAATTTTATAATGCTCGGTATTAATCTACCTGAAGGTTCAAAAATAAAAGCAGAAGATTATCTCAACACAAATCCTGTTTCATATACAATCATAGACGCGAACGGACAATTTTTTCAGGCATTTGCCGACGCCGCAGGAGCATCATCCGAAGCAATACCCACTTCATTTATAATCAATAAAGAAGGAAAAATAGCAGAAACGATAGTAGGTGCAAGAGACCACGAAACATTTAAAAAAATTATAAACAAATATTTAGATTAGAAGTTAACCGGAAATTGAATAGTATATTAAGCCGTACTTTTGTATTTTGAAGTACGGCTGATTTTTTTAAAGGAAATGAAAGTTACAAAGACTTCAAACATCGGCATACTCGGTTCAACAGGTTCAATCGGAAGAAACGTTCTCGAAGTAATCAACAGTCTGAATAGAAAAGGTTACGAAATAAAAGTCAAATTCCTTACGGCAAACAACAATATCGAAACGCTTTCAGATCAGGTAAAACTTTTTTCTCCCGAAAGCGTATACATAGAAAATCCCGGAAAAGCAGAAGAGTTCAGAAAAAAATACGAATTTAAAAATTTAAACGTTCTTTGCGGTCAGGATAAACTCGAAGAATTAATCAGAAGGGATAATTACGATACTTTACTTGTTTCTGTTGTAGGATTTTCGGGTTTAAAGCCGACAATTGAAGCCATAAAAAGCAGGAAAAAAATCGCACTTGCAAACAAGGAAACGCTTGTTGTTGCCGGCACGCTGATAAACAAATTACTAAATGAATACGAAACCGTATTAATACCGATAGACAGCGAGCATTCGGCAATACTTCAATGTCTCACCGGTGAAGACAAAAATACGATTAAGCGGATAGTTCTTACGGCATCCGGCGGTCCATTCCGGACAAAAAGCATAGAAGAAATCGGAACCTGTACGGTCGAAGACGCATTAAAGCATCCAAACTGGAATATGGGAAATAAAATCACAATAGACAGTGCTACAATGATGAATAAAGGACTTGAAGTGATAGAAGCTAAGCACCTTTTTAATATAGAAGTTAGCAAGGTTCATATAATAATTCATCCGCAGTCAATCATACATTCATTTGTAGAGTTTATTGACGGTTCGGTAAAGGCACAGCTTGGGGTACCGGATATGAAAATTCCAATACAATACGCACTGACATATCCGCACAGGATTCAGTCCGATTTTCGGCGTATAGATTTCAACAAATTAAAAGATTTGAGTTTTGAGGAGCCGGATTTTAAAAAATTCAAATGTTTAAAGTTAGCATACGAAGCTGCGGAGAAGGAAGGCACATATCCAACGGTTCTGAATGCTTCAAACGAAGTAGCAGTGAACTTATTTTTAAATAATAAGATTACATTTTTAGAGATAGCGGACATAATCGAAGAGCAGTTAGAGATTCACACGAGCAAAGAAAATTTTGAGATAGAAGACATATACGAAACAGACCAAAAAATCAGGAAAAACTTAACAGAAAAACACAGAAAGTAAATAAAAGAAAGTAATTAAAGTGGAAATACTCAGCACAATATTTTATTTTTTAATAATAATAGGAATTCTTGCATTAGTTCATGAGTTCGGTCATTTTATAACGGCGAGATTAACAGGGATGAGAGCGGAAGTATTTGCAATAGGTTTCGGACCGCGTTTATTCGGATACAATAAAATCAACAAATTCACATTCGGAAAATTAAAAGACGAAATCGAGCTCGGACAAAACACGGATTACCGTATTTGTGCATTTCCAATCGGCGGGTTCGTAAAAATTTCCGGTATGATAGACGAGAGTATGGACAAGTCAACCGTAAGCAGCGCCCCGCAGCCGTGGGAATACAGATCAAAGCCGATCTGGAAAAGAACGATAGTTATTACAGCCGGAGTACTGATGAATTTTCTGCTTGGTTTTTTAATTTTCTATGCAATAAACATATTAAAGGGAAAAGACATAATTGATACCACGACTATCGGTTATGTTGAAAAGAATTCATTAAGTGAAGCGGCAGGGTTAAAAGAGAAGGACAGGATAATATCAATCAACAAAGAGACTATCTCGAACTGGCAGGATATCAATCAGGCATTTATAAATTATTACGGAGAAGACATAAATTTCAGAATCAACAGAAACGGGAAAGACACATTACTTTTTCTTCCTTCACAGAGTTTTGCTACGGTATCCGATCCGATGAATTTCGGATTGAAGCCCGACAGCACATTAATAGTAATAAGAGATGTCTTATCCGGAAAGCCCGCAGAAGCATCAGGAATAAAGCCATTGGATTTATTAATAAAAGTCAACGGTGAAACAATAAAAAATCAGAATTATTTATCCGAATTAATTCGTTCGAATGCAGGAAAATTTTGTATATTTGAATACGAAAGAGACGGTATCAGACACACTACCGACATAAAAGTCGGAGAGGATTCTTTAATCGGGATTGTTTACGGCGAAACATATCTCGGCAATATAAAGAACATCAAATACGGGATACTGAGTGCTGTTCCCGAGACAATCGGAGATATGTACAGATTCATAGCATTGACACTCGAATCTTTATACAAAATAATCAAAGGCGACATACCGTTCAGAAAAGCGGTCGGAGGACCGGTAAAGATTGCGCAATTCTCCGCAAAATCGGCTGAAGGCGGATTTTTTCCGTTTATGCAGTTTTTAGCGTGGCTATCGATAACACTTGCGATATTCAACATACTACCCTTCCCTGCTCTTGACGGCGGGCATTTTATTGTTTTAATGTACGAAGCTGTTTTCAGGAAACCAATACCCAATAAAGTACAAATAACAATACAGTATATCGGAATGATATTCCTTCTTGCTTTTATGTTATTTGTAATTTACAATGATATTATAACCTCGATAAAATAAAATTTTATTTCAGCAAGAGCATTTTTTTCACCTCTATGAATTCACCCGCAGTAAGTTTGTAGAAATACATTCCGCTCGGCAATCCGCTCCCGTCAAATATTACCTTATAACTCCCCGCCTGTAATCTTTGATTTAAAAGTGTTATAACTTCTTTCCCGAGCAAGTCATATACAATTATTTTTGCATTACCTGAATTTAAAATTTCAAATTTAACATTTGTCATTGAATTGAAGGGATTAGGAAAATTCTGTTCCAGTTTATAATTCTGAGGAATAATTTCATTTATCATTTTTACGGATGAAGTCGGATAAAAAATAAATTTTGCAATAACCGGTAAATGGTCTGATCCGTAATGCAATGCGTCTGCAATCGAATCGGGAACGGCAGTATTCGGTCTTCTGTTAATCGAATCGTTATAATGATTTCCGTCATTACCGTACTGCACCATCGAACTATCCAAATAAACAATTCCACCCGGAAGAGAAACTGCTTTTGAAAATAAAATCATATCGAACCTGTCATCCAATCCGCCTGTAGAGCCGCCGTCAGGCAATGCCCTTGTTCTGGTTGATTGCGTATGAAAAAATCTGTATTGATATTGGTTGAAAGTTCCGACCATTGTAATTGCATCGATAAAATGTCCTTCCGTTCCGGGAGTTTCGGCAAGCAGATTCTGGTATGCGACTTCGGTTGAACTGTAAACATTAAAATCACCGAGTACGATAAAATCCGTTCCGTTCGGCAATGAATTAGTATATTGTCTGAGTACTGCTACTTCCTGAACTCTCTGCTGTTGATTTGCTGTTGTACTTCCTGCTTTTAGATGCACTCCGAAAATAATCAATTGCCTGTTTGTTTGTGCATGATTCAGCAGAAACATATTTATATTTCTGCCGACTGTCTGCAGGGGATAATTTAGTATGAAAGTAAATTTATTTGCTTTATAATAGCATACATTATTCGCATCGGGACCGAGGACGAATGTCCCCATCAGATATTTTCCGGGAGTATAATAATTCAGCACATTATTCAAAAAATTCTGTGCGTGCATTTCGAGTGTAACTTCATTTGCAACGATAATATCCGGGTCGGTTGCAAGCATTACTTTCCTGAAATTCGTATCTCGCGGATTAGGAAGGATATTATAAAAAAGCAGGTTATAAGTCATTATGCTTATTGTATCCTGCGAAAATGCCTGTAATGAAATCACAAGCAGAATAAGGGTCAGGAATATTGTTTTGGTTGTTTTCAATATATTATATTTTCAATTATTAAACAAAGAACACAAATAATAATTTCATAATTTTTTTCTACAGAGATTTCGCAGCTACGCTGCTTATTGGGGATGTTAACATTGTGCTACAAAGATTTCACGGCTACGCCGTTGTTATAATAAATTTGTCGCAGCTACGCTGCTTATTGGGGATGTTAACATTGTGCTACAAAGATTTCACGGCTACGCCGTTGTTATAATAAATTTGTCGCAGCTACGCTGCTTGCTGGGGATGTTAATATTATGCTATAAAGATTTCACGGCAACGCCGTTAAAAAATACGTTAACGGATACATTGGTACAAATGTATCGCAGCTACGCTGCTTGCTGGGGATGTTAATATTATGCTATAAAGATTTCACGGCAACGCCGTTAAAAAATACGTTAACGGATACATTGGTACAAAGGCGTCGCAGCTACGCTGCTTATTGGGGATGTTAACATTGTGCTACAAAGATTTCACGGTTACAATGTTTTGTTAGTTCCTAACTAAAGTCCTAAAGGCAGGAATGATAAATTATAAATGATAAATTATAACTAAAGGCAGGAAGGCAGGCAAGCAGTGTACTTTGCGAACAAGGGGGAAGAGAGAAATGCAACTTACAAGAGAAAATTGTATTCCTGTTGAGAAAATTATTTGATTAAAATCATACTTCTTGTTTGTGAGAAATTTCCGGTTTGAAGGCAGTAGAAATATACTCCACTGCAGAAGTTTTCGGAGAAAAATGAAATTTTATATCTGCCCGGCAGCTGTTTCTCGTTTACAAGCACTACTACCTCCCTGCCAAGTATATCAAACACAGTCAACCTGACATCAGCCGCCCCTTTAATATCATATTCTATAACCGTTGAGGAATTGAAAGGATTGGGATAATTCTGCATCAGAGCAAATTCTTCCGGAACAAAATTTTCAATTTTTCCTGTAAAGGTCGAACCGCCGTTTGTAGTTTTCAATAAAATCCCCCCGCTTCCTGTAATCCAGCCCGTATTCGAATTTATAAAATATACACAATTTAAATTTTTATTACCACCAGCAGACTTCGATATCCAGACGTCTCCGCTGTTTGTCGACTGTAAAATCGTACCATTGCTTCCCGTTATCCAACCCGTATAACTATCTGTAAAATATATCGAATATAGATTATTAATTGTTCCGCTTTGTACTGCAACCCAGCTGTCTCCCCCGTTATATGTTTTCATAATTAATCCGCCGCTTCCTATCAAAAAACCGACATTACTGTTAATAAAAAACATATCCCGGTAATCGTTCGAAGGAATAACAGTATAATACCAATTAACACCGTTATCCGTTTTATAGAATCTGTTTACACCGCTGCCCGTGAAAAATCCGTAAATTTCATTCACAAAAAAAAGCAAATTATAATTTCCCGAACCCGTGACCTGATATTGTACATTCCAGTTAATTCCGCCGTTTGTGGTTTTATACAATGTCGCCGGGATGTAGTTTCCTATAATCCACCCCGTATTCTGATTAATAAAATACAAATCAAAATATGATACCAATCCGGAAACGATAAATTTACTCCAATTTAGTCCCCCGTTTGTGGATTTCAATATTGTATTATACGCATCAGCAATAGCCCAACCGTTATTAGGAGTATTAAATAGAACCTTACTGACTGACAGGTTAGTATCGATTGAATATTTACTCCAGTTATATCCCCCGTCGGTAGTCTTAAATACCTTTCCCGAATCCGCTCCAATCCATCCCATATTAACATCAAAAAAGTAATTTGCATGAAAATTCAAATCGGTAAAATGAGATTTACATATCCAGTTATTTCCCGCATCCGCAGAATGCCATAAATATCCATATTCACCCGCTAACCAAACATTAAGAGCATCGGATAAGAATACGGAATTATAATCAGATGTCATACCGGGTGTTTTAACAATCCACTGACTGCCTCCGTTTGTCGTAACCAGAACTGTGTTATAAGAGCCGGCAGCCGCACCGATATTTTCACTGACGAAATATACCGAATTCAGCGAGTTTGAAATTCCGGTAGTCTGTTGAAACCAGTTTGTTCCCCCGTTTGTAGTTTTCAACAAATACCCGTAATTTCCCGAAGCCCATCCGGTGTTATTATTAATAAAATGAACTGAATACAAATCTTCTGTAATTGTACTGTACTGCGTAATCCACTGTTCGCCTGAATCAGTAGTTTTGAGTATCGTTCCTCCCGAACCTACAGCCCATCCCGTATATGCATCGACAAAATACACGAAGAACAAATGATTTGCGGTTCCGCTGTTCTGATTAATCCAGTTATTTCCTCCGTCCGTAGTTCTGATAATTTTTCCGTTGTTTCCTGCAGCCCATCCGAAATCAGAGCCGGGAAAGCAAACAGAATAGAGATTTTCAATTGTACCGCTCGAAAGCAAATTCCAGATGTTTCCTCCGTTCGATGTTTTAAAAATTCTTCCGCCGTTGCCAGAAATCCAGCCGGTATTCGTATTCAAAGCAGAAACCGAATTCAACCGTGAATTCAAGCCGCATAACTGCGCCGACCAGTTCACACCTCCGTTTGTTGTTTTAAATATTCTTCCCGAATCACAAACCAGCCACCCTGTATTTAAATCCAAAAATTTTACACAGTTTATATTCTCTAATGCAGGATACGGATTTATCGAATACCATTGAGCTTCCAAGCAAAGAGAAAATAACACAAGTACGAAAAAAACTATTGAAAAAAATTTTTTCATACAAAACGATTTAAAAGAAAAATACCAAATAAAAAACGAAATAACAATCAATTATTCAGTAAATCAAGCTCCATCAGAAAAGTCGGTCTTTCGTATTGAATCCTGATATCGGGATTTCCGCGCAATTCGGAAAATCCGAGTTTTTTATAAAGATTAACAGCCTTATTCAGTTTCCAGTTTGTTTCGAGTATAATTTTTTTTGCACCCGCATTTTTTGCTTTTTCTATTGCCGCCAAAGCCAGTTTTTCACCGATTTTCATACCCTGATATTTTTCCGAAACCGCCATCTTTGAAAGTTCATACAATTCGTTGTTATGTTTTATCATAGCGGTCGTTCCGCATACAGTATTTTTAACCTTTGCAAAAATAACGAACCCGCCTTTATCAATAATATATTTTTCCGGATTGTTTAAAATTTGTTCGTCTTTTTGTTCGACCGTAAAAAATTTTCTCAACCACTGTGAATTAAGTCTTTTAAAATAAACTTTTAATTTTTTTTTGTAGTCTATTATTTCTATTTGTTCTTTGCTACTTTTTTGTTTGCTATTTCTCAAAAACGCATGCAATTTATTTTTATAATTGTGTTTAACTATCACGAGCGTATAATCATCTTTATAAATTTCCGATTGAGAGAAATTTTTTGTTTTCTCAACAATTCTTTCGAGTAATTTATCCGCAGGCAAATCCCTGCATGGAACTATGGCATTAATGAGTCTGTCCAGACCGAACTCCTCCCCTTTGCTGTCGAATATTTCTATCACTCCGTCCGTATAGAAGACAATTTGTTCACCCGGAGCGAGTTTAACCGAACGAGATTTATAATTTGCTTCTTTAATAAGGCACAATGAAGGACCTCCCGCAGAAAGTTTTTCGATTTTTCCGTCATTACGAAAAACCAAAGGCGGATTATGACCGCAGTTAGAATAGATAAAAGTATGATTTCTGCTGTCAAGAATTCCGTAAAACGAAGTAATAAAGTCGCTTCTTCTTGTAAACTCCGACAATTGTTTATTCAAAGACTTCATTAACACGGACGGTTTTGAATATTTTTTTGCCTGCGAACGAAGAAGTGCCCGAAAAGCAGTCATTATAAGTGCCGCGGGAATACCGTCACCCGATACATCCGCAACAGCAATACCTGTTTTGTCCTGATTAATACTAATATAATCGAAATAATCACCGCCGATTTCATAAGTAGGTATACACAATCCCGCAAAATCGTATCCTTTTATTTTGGGAGAATCATGCGGAAGCAATCTCGACTGCACTTCACTTGCGATTTGCAATTGCTTTTCCATTTTTTTCTTTTCGAGTATCTGATGGTGTAGCATTGCTTTTTCGATTGAAATCGAAGCAGCATCGGCAAAGAAACTCATTATCTCAAGGTCATTTCTATCGAATGCTCCGATTTTATCGCTTTCTACATCCAGTGCACCTATTGCTCTGTTATCTTTCATAATCGGAACCGCAATTTCAGAAAGTGTTCGTTCCCTTCCGACCACATATCTCGAATCGAGTCTTACATCCGGAATAATCACACTTTCACCTGTTCTAATGACATACCCAATAATTCCTTTCCCGGACGAAAGCATTTCATCCTGTTCAGGGGGACGGTTATCGTAACCCCTGATTGCAATACCGCCGATTAGCTGCCTCGGAAAATGATACCGCGGATGTATTATATCCTGACTAAGCACAAAGATTCCCGCAGCATCATGCTCTATAATATTCTTCAGAGTATCGAGGAGATTATTAAGAATTACATCGAGTTCCAGAGTATCTCTCATTTTATTAGAGATTTCTCTCAGGAGTTCGTATTTTTTTTCAGCAGTTAATTTTATCTTTTTAATCATACCGAAAACCTAAAATCTAACAAATAAATATATTGAACATACGAAGCAATTTACAGTCATTTAAGAAACCAACGTAAAAAACTTTTACGAATTAATATTTTTCGTCTGCATTTTCCAGAATATCAAAGCAGAGGCGATACAGACAATTCCTGTTACAATTCCTGTTTCCGAAACAAGATAAGCAGCATAATCTTTATGAACTGTCATCTCATAAAATATTCCCATTAAAATAGTATTTCCGCTTGCATGAAGAACAACACCCGTCCACAAACTTTTTGATTTTTGAATTAAGACCGTTCTTAAAAAGGAATAACCTGTAAGAACCATTGTAAATCCGGGCAATGCAATCCACAATGGCGTTCCCGTACCGTAAAAACCGCCGATAATTGCGGGATAATGCCACACTGCCCAAAATAAACCGACAATCAGTGAAGTGCCCGGAACAGAAGCAATTTTTAAAAGTTTCGGAGTTAAAAATCCGCTCCAACCTAATTCTTCTCCAAAAACAGGGATACATGCAAAAAGGAATCCCAAAGACATCTTTGAAAATAATCCAATAATAAAGGGGGCAGGAAGTTCAAAGCCAATGATTTTCGCCCACTTATAGTTGATAACCTCCTCTGTAGTAAACTCGGCATAACCGCTAAGCCATACAAGTCCGTATGCAACGATAGAAATCAGCAAAGGCATAGCATAAGCGAAAGTTAAAAAGCGGATTTTCCCCGGTTTCCATCCATAATTGCGAATTTTATCTTTAAAGATTAAGGAAGTAACAACTGCAGAAATTCCCGGTGTAAACATCATCAAAAGAACCGCACCCATATTATCTTTTGCCCCGTTGAACATCCAGATAAAAATTACGGTTGATATAACACATGTTATTGTAAAAAATGCGGTTATCTGTTTGATAATATCTTTATTCGAAGGGTTCATTGAAAAATGAATTCGGTTTTAAGAACAACTTTTTACCGGCATAATCGAATATCAGGTTAAATCTCCTGAGAGCATTGCTTCCGAGAATTGCATCGGCATTCTGTTGTTTCGAGCGGACTTCAGCGGAAGGGAACACTGCTGTAACGTTTTTAAATTCATGTTTCCCGATTATCAGTTTCGATATTATTCCTTTCTTGCCGTAGATATCCCCGCTCAGTCCCCTTCCGAGATATTCCTGTGTAGTTTCCTGAGGAAGAGAAAATTTCATTTCGTTTTTTTCCAGCAATTCGACGGCATATCGGGATGCATAATCAATATATACGGAGAGACTGACAGGCGATTCATCATCAACAACGACCGAAACATCCAGCCATGGTATATTATTCCCTTTAAAATACAACGGTATCACTGTCCAGTTTTCGTCAGTTTCAAATTTCCTGTTTTCATATAAAGTCATAATATTCCTGTCGTAATCGAGACCGGTCGTATAATGTCCGAAAATCGAGTTACCGATAATTCCGTTTGTCGGAAAACCTTTATATACATCTCCCTGCAGTAATAAAATCTTCTGATTTTTCATCTTAATATTTCCAAGCATAAATTCACTCGAATCAATCATAAGAGCATAGGAATCCTCGTCTTTTCCTGCTCCCCCGATTCTCACCCGCACTGCTCCTGTCATATCGAGAAGGTCTTCATAATCCGGATTATAAATAATCACGCCATCGAAAGGGAGTCCCGTATCCAATAAAATATCCGGAATCTCCAAATCTCCAATTTTTACTGTTACAAGGGTTTTGCCTGCGGACAACTTAAGCGGAATTTCATTAATCTCCTGAGAAAAAATACAGGAAGAAAAAAGAAAGCTGCCAGCAAGAAGAACAAATATGAATTTTCTTTTCATGAAATTCTTCATTTGATTTGTTTAACAATGATGATAATTGTTATACGCATCATTTATTAATCTGTTGCAAATACAACCACTAAAATAATCGACGGTTTTGATTATATATCGGAAGAATAATTACGTATAATCGATGAGTATTATTCGAATTACCAATTACATTATCCTGTATTGACTGCATTTCTTTTCAATTTATTATTAACTGCAACGCTTCTATGTACTACAAATATTCCAGCAATTACAATAATTCCACCTATAACATCGAAAACGGAAAATTTTTCATCAAGCAGCAGAATAGCAAAAAACGCCGTAATAACCGGTTGTCCCAGCATCGTAGGAGACACCAGTGCCGCCGGCAGATGTCCCTGCACATAATTAAGCAGCAGCCATCCGCAAACCTGCACGATAATTCCCATCACAAGAAACAATAACCATGTTTTTGTATTATAACCGGTTACCGGATGATTAAAAATCAAAAGTCCGAGCATAATCGTCAAAGCAGATGCAGTAGTGGAAGTCCAGAAATACTGTATTGTATTGATAAACTTTCTGGCATACTGTGTAATGATATAATACATTCCGTAGAAAAAACCCGCACCGAGTCCGAGCAAACTTCCCGCATTAACCTTTATAATATTATTACCGCTCTGCAAAATCACAATCGCAGTACCTGCAAAAGCCACAAGCAATCCGAACCAGAAATTCTTATGAAGTTTTTCTTTAAAAATAATCATCGCGGAAATTCCGACCCACACAGGAGCGGTATTGGCAAAAAGGGTCGGCATAGTAGCACCGGAAATATCCAGACCCGTTGACCACATAAGCATATCCAATCCGAACAGAAATCCAGCAAGTACATTCAGCAAAATAATCCTTACAGGCGGTTTTTGAACAGTTTTCGAAAAATTGAAAGCAAACGGAATCGCCATTGCAGCCGATGCAATCAGCATCCGGTAAAAAGTCGAAACATTCCCCGGTGCATCGGCAAGTTTAATAAAAATCGCCGCCAATCCGATAATCAGCAATCCCATTCCCAGAGCGGAATAAACAATAATTTTGTCTTTCGGTAATTTCATAAAAATAAAATCTGTGTGCAAAATATAATTTCTATACCGAGTAATCAAGTGTTAAGAAAAACCATTTCCCGG
>Ga0208828_1000414_pt1 | contig 19258 bp, 14 predicted proteins | sample Kivu_160m_FD_185487 | JGI IMG/M metagenome (GOLD analysis project Ga0208828, IMG submission 185487) | Freshwater microbial communities from Lake Kivu, Western Province, Rwanda to study Microbial Dark Matter (Phase II) - Kivu_160m (SPAdes)... | ecosystem: Environmental > Aquatic > Freshwater >... | reverse complement strand
GTTTTTAAATATTCTCCAAGGGCAAAAACTGCAGCAGCAGTAATGGAAGGCCAGGTTGATGAAAAAGTCAAAAAAACCAGGAGCCGCACAGCAATAGAACTTGCAGAAGGGTTAAGGAAGCAGTTCCTTGCTGCAAGTATTGGAAGGCCCCTGGAAGTTGTTTTTGAAGAATTTGACTTAAAAACACAGCTTGCATGCGGTACATCTGAAAATTATATAAAAACCTATTTTTGCATTCCACCCGGGCGAAATTACAGTTTTATTAAAAAAGGCAAAATATTATCTGTAATGGCAGATGATTTATACAGGGACGGCCTCCTTGGCAGGATTATTTACCAGGGATTTTATTAAGTATATAATATACAGATAGCCTATGATATTGTAATTATTTATAAATAAAGTATAATTTATTGTTTTTGTGAGAGGTATTTCAGGATTTATTTTAAGAGGTCAAAAAGGTCATGGATGATTGTTTATTTTGCAAAATCATCAGCGGGGAAATTAAAAGCGATATAATATTTGAAAACGATTATGTCCTTGCATTTAAGGATATAAATCCAAAAGCTCCGGTCCATCTGCTGGTAGTTCCAAAAAAACATATAAGCAGCATACTGGAGATAGACAAACTATCCAGCGTTGAAGTAACTGAAATGATAAACTCGATCTCCAGCCTGGCAAAAGAGCTGGGGCTCCAAAAAGACGGATTCAGGGTGGTAACAAATACGGGCCAGGGCGCGGGCCAGAGTGTTGCTCACCTTCATTTCCATATTATGGGTAAGAGGGCCTTTAACTGGCCGCCAGGGTAGGATAAACCCGGGAGACGCTGGTAACTATCAGGAATATTAATCGTATATTAATCATTTAATAATCCCCACGGCCTGTAAATACCTTAAACTGAATTGAGCTTTTTATAATTTAACGGGAGGGACTTTGTACCAGGCAAAGCAAAAAATTAGCCTTGATTTTTCAAAGAACCACTCCATTGCCGAGCTTTTGGGTGATGGGGACAGGCTTATAAAACTTATTGAAGACGAATATAATGTGGATATTTTTGTTCTTGGAAATGATATTGAAATAGCCGGTAAAAACAAAAATGTGAGCCGGGTGGTACAGCTTTTAAATGAGCTTACTCTCCAGATAAATCTTGGGCAGAAAATAGATGAGCAGCGGGTAAATGACTCAATAAAAATAATGGAAGATAAATCAGAACTTAAGCCCCATGAGATTTTTAATGATTATATACTGGTAAACAGCGGAAAGAAAATAAAAGCAAGAACAGAGGGCCAGAAAAAATATATAGAAGCAATAAGGGAAAATATTATAATTTTCGGCATAGGACCCGCAGGCACCGGCAAGACATATCTTGCACTGGCAATGGCTGTAGGGGCGCTTATAAGAAACGAAATAGGCAGGATAATACTTGTAAAGCCGGTTGTGGAAGCAGGAGAGAAACTGGGATTTTTACCAGGGGATATTTATGACAAGATAAACCCTTACCTGCGCCCGCTGTATGATGCATTGTACGAGATGCTTGATGTGGAAACATTCCAGCATTATATGGATATAGGAATAATAGAGGTGGTCCCTCTTGCTTATATGAGGGGCAGGACATTAAATGATTCCTTCATAATACTTGACGAGGCACAGAATGCATCCCCTGAACAGATGAAGATGTTTCTGACCAGGCTCGGGTTTGGTTCAAAAGTCGTAATAACTGGCGACATAACCCAGATAGACCTGCCGGCAGAGAGAAAATCAGGGCTTATACAGGTAAAAAACATTCTTGGCAGTATTCCCGGAATTGAATTTGTTTACCTGACATCAAAAGATGTTGTAAGGCATTCTCTTGTACAGAAAATAGTAGATGCCTACAAAATTTATGAAGAAAACAACAGTAGTGAGACAGAGCAGCAATGATTACAAGAAGCAGAAGCATAAAGAATAAGACAAAAGAAATTATTAAATCGGATGAAGATGAGGCCCTGAGGACATCCAGGGGTTTCTTCTGGAAATATTTCTCATTTAAAAGCAAGATAGCCCAGCGTATCTACATCCTTGTTTTTGCCGTAACCGCCATAATTGTAATCCTGTCATATAACTATACTCCTGATATGGGCATTGAGCTCGGGCAACCCAGTCCAAGGACAATAAAGGCAAATAAAGATGTGCAGTTTGAAGATGCAGCAAAAACAGAAGAAGACAGGGATAAAAACGAGGCCCAGGTACAGAATGTATTTTCATATGATCCCGAAGTCTTAAACGGCAAAGAGGGCGTTCTTTACCAGGTAAAATATTTTTTCATACTTTCACAGGTTGTCAAGCTGAAAGAAGATAAGGCAGAGGAGGAAAAAGTATCTTACCTGACAAATCTTATGGGCAGCACTTATCCTGAATCAAAAATAATTTCTGCACTTTCACTCTCGCCTGACAGAAATATTATAGTAATGAATGAGGCCCTTGATGTCGCAAGGGAAATAATGACTGAGAAGATACAGCCGACAGAGGTTGATTTTGTAAAAAATGCTGTTGGCGATTACCTTATAGGCAACATGGACCTGAATTCAAATGAAAAATCCCTTGTAGTCAATTTGCTCCAGGCAAATATAAAACCAACTGCCGTATTTGACCCTGTTGCCACTGAAAAAGCAAAAGTGGAAGCAAGGCTGAAAACTCCGCCCCATATGATAAGCATAATTGAGGGCCAGACAATAGTATCCGAGGGTGAAGTTGTTGAAGAAGAGGACATTATGACCCTTGAAAGGCTCGGGTTAATGGAAAGTGAGATAAACTGGACCAGGTACCTTTATATTACGCTTGTGGTTCTTGTGCTGGCTTCAATGGTCGGATTGTACCTTTCCAGGTTTGAGGCCATTGTATATAACAATATAAGGAAAGTGCTCATCATTGCTGTATTTATGGTTGTTTTTACTGCAATTATGAAGGGGTTAAACACCCTTGCAACCATACATCTGAATTTATGGAACTACCTTTTTCCTGTAATAGCGCTATCTATGCTCATGACTGTCGTTTTTGATGTTAAGCTTGGAATAATACTTACAATTTGCATAAGCTTTTTTGCCGGTATTGTTACAAACCTTGATTTCAGCCTTACCATTGCTTACATGATTGGCGGAATATTTTCAACATTTCTTGTCTCAAATGCATCGCAGAGGTCATCTGTTATGCGGGGAGGTTTTATCTCTTCACTTGTACTGGGCCTGATGTTTTTTATTGTCAACCTCTCAAGCGGACAGGTCTCTACAATAGCTTTATATACATTCATGGGTATCATAAACGGCATAGTATGCTCAATTCTTACAATCGGGCTGATGCCTTTTATAGAATCTGCATTCAAGATAGTAACAGCCATGGGCCTTCTGGAGCTTTCCCACACAGACCAGAAGATACTTAAAGACATGCTTATCAAGGCCCCGGGCACATACAACCACAGCCTGCTTGTCTCCCATCTTTCAGAAAATGCTGCAAAAGCAATCGGCGCTGATTACATGCTTGTAAAGGTCGCTGCACTGTATCACGATATAGGAAAGCTGAGAAGGCCCGAATATTTTTATGAAAACCAGGCAAATATGGAAAATGTCCATGATAAGCTCAATCCTTCGATGAGTAAAAATATAATTGCCAGCCATATCAGGGACGGTATTGAAGATGCAATAAAAAATAACATACCCAGGAAGGTAATACAGGTCATATCCCAGCATCACGGCACGTCACTTATGAACTATTTTTATGAAAAGCACAAAGACAGGGATACAATCAGGACATCAAACGGGCATTCCGAACTTATTGAGAGCCATTTCAGGTACCAGACAAGAAAACCCCAGACCCGGGAAGCCGCAATACTTATGCTTGCCGACTCTTCAGAAGCTGCGGTGCGCTCTATTGAAGAAATAACCCCTAAAAAAATCGAGCAGATGGTTGCATATATTACTGATAATAAGATAAAAGACGGCCAGTTAAATGAAGCTGACATTACTTTGAAAGAAATAAATATTATTAAACAGAATCTGATCGATGGGCTCATATCGCTTTACCACTCCAGGCTCACATATCCGGGTACGGATCTTAAGGCAGTGAGTGGTAAATGAAAATAGTCCTGCTTGACCGCCAGGAGAAAATCAAAATCGATACCCTGCTTTTAAAGAAGATATCTTCCTATATTGCAGGCAAATTCAACAGGGACAAAAATGCTGAACTGAATATTGTGTTTATTGAAAAAGAAGAGATGTCCATTTTAAACGAAAAATACCACGGCGGGAAAGGCCCCACAGATGTGCTTTCTTTCTCTTATTGCAGCCAGGATACAGGATGGGACATACATAAAGGAATGCAGATACCTGCAAAAGAGCTGTTTGATGATGGCCATGGCTTTACAGTAGCAGGCGAGATTATAATATGCCCGGAAGTGGCAGAAAGCAATGCTAAAAAAAATAACCCGAAATTATTTCCCGGCTGGAGCACATTAAGGGAAATCATAGTCCTTATTATACATGGCATTCTCCATATTTATGATTATGACCATGCAAGCAGGGAAGAGCGGCTGAAAATGGAAAGCATACAAAACAGCATATTAAATGATGTTGTCAGCAGTTTTAATGTCTGAATATTATTTTTAAGACAAACATAAACCACCGTGAATTATCCTTCAGGAAAATGCCAGCATGAATATATCCTGAATATATTATTGACACATAGTGTTAAAATCTATATAGGCTGTATTTTTTTTGTCTGTAGGCATTAAGTGATATGGAAAAAATCATTTTCAGGGTTCTTGACAGTTTTGACACGAAACTGGTAAAAGAAATAAAGAAGCTGGAAGTGCAAAACCTTGGCGCACAGGCAGCAATAAACCAGTGGCAGATACCTGTAATTATAAGGTATGGAAAATTTATAGTTGCACAGGATGATAAAGGAAGCATAATCGGGGTATGCGAGCTTTTAAGGAAGTGGAAAGAGAATGATTCTGCATTCCTGCATTCCTTTTACATTTCAAAAGATTACAGGTCGAAGGGAACAGGGCGAAGGCTTCTGGAATTTGTGCTTGAATGCCTCAAATCCGGAGGATTTAAATCTGTAGTCCTTACAGTCGCCCCGGATAATATTGCAGCCGTAAGGCTTTACAGCGGGGCAGGTTTTAAAATAAAAGAGGTGCTATGCAATGAATATGGCCCCGGAACGGACAGATATCTGATGGAAAAAGAATTATAGATGTTAATAATATTTACAGGTTAAAGGATATACAGGATTTAGAGAAGCAAAAAAATGAACACTTCAGTTTTTAAATCAGGTTATATAGGGCTTGTTGGAAGGACCAATGTAGGAAAGTCAACCCTGATAAATAAAGTCCTTGATAAAAATGTTGTGATTACTTCCGGCAAGGCGCAGACGACAAGAAACAGGATAAATTGTATATATAATACTGAAGATGTACAGGCTATTTTTGTGGATTGTCCCGGGTTTTTTAAGCCGAGGAATCTTTTGGGGGAAAAATTAAATGGCATAATTTATGAGGTACTTGGTGATGTAGATATTATTGCTGTAATGGCAGATATCTCAAGCAGCATAGGCCCTGGTGACAGGTATGTTTTTGAACAGATAAGAAACAGGAAAAAACCAAGGTTTTTAGTGCTAAATAAGGTCGACCTTTGCAGCAAAGTGGAAAAGAAGGCATTAAATGAAAAAATCTCGGCAATTTTAGAGGAATTTAATTTTTTTGAGGACGCAATTACCATTTCAGCAAAAACCGGGGAAAATATTGAAAACCTTCTGGCAAAATTATTTTCAAGACTGCCGGAAGGTCCGAAGTATTATCCGGAAGGTGTGATTACCGATCTTCCTCTTGATAAGCTGATAGCTGAAATAGTAAGGGAAAAACTTGCAAATAACCTATTTGAGGAACTTCCCCACAGTGTCAGTGTTGAAGTTGCAAACAGGAAAACAAAATCAACCTCAAAAGGCGAAGAAATTGTAGAAATAGAATGCACAATATTTGTTGAAAAGAAATCCCATAAATCAATTATAATAGGAAGCTCCGGTTCAATGATAAAAAAGATAGGTGAGCTTTCAAGGATAGAAATAGAACAGCTTCTGCAATCAAAAGTATTTTTGCAGCTATGGGTAAAAGTAATGGAAAACTGGACCAGAAACAGCAGTTACCTCAGCCGTATGGGTTACTGATTTTACAGTGGACAGTTTTAAAAAAATATATTAAAAAATTATTACTATCTTGATGATTTTCAGAAAGGCCGGGTGGTTAAGACGCTTACCAGGGAACAATTAGGAAAAACAATAGACCAGACTCTTTTGAGGCCAACTGCAACACTGCAGGATGTCCAGAGCCTCTGTCTAACATCCAAAAAGAATCATTTTGCTGCAGTTGTTATAAATCCTTCTTATGTAACTGTGGCAAAAAGAATACTTTCAGGTTCAGATGTAAAGGTCTGCTCAGTTGTAGGTTACCCTATGGGTGCAAATACAATTGAGACGAAGGTATTCGAGGCAAGGGACAATGTCAAAAAAGGCGCCGATGAACTGGATGTTGTAATAAACTTCGGGATGATAAAAAGCGGTAATTTTGCTTATATAGAAAAAGAGATAGGGATTATTGTAAGTGTTATAAGGCGCGAGCAGATGGCTGAATACAACAAGCATATAAATATAAAGATTGTAATTGAAGCAGGCGCGCTTGAAAAAGATGAAATAAAAAAGATATGCAAAATTGTTGAGGAATCAGGCGCAGATTTTATTAAAACTGCTACCGGTTTTGGCAACAGGGGAGTAGAGCTTGACGATGTCCGCCTCATAAGGGAAGTTGTAACGCGAAACATAGGCGTAAAGGCTGCAGGCGGGATACAGACTTTTAAAGATGCCCAGGCTTTAATAGATGCAGGAGCCACAAGGCTCGGCACATCAAGCGGTTTGAATATCATTGAAGAGTATATTGAGCTTTTCGGCAAGTAATATTTTCTGCTTAAAGTATGGCAGAAAGACCGCGCCGATTTAATAATGATTTTGTTGTCAGGTCGTTATGCCTTCATATAAATCAAAATGTGTGATACTTAAAACCTATAACCTTGGTGAAGCTGACAGGATAATAAAGCTTTTTTCCCGGGACAAGGGAATGATAGATTCGGTAGCCAAAGGCGCCCGCAAAATAAGAAGCAAGTTTGGCGGCAGGCTTGAGCTATATAACTTCATAGAGTGCGAGCTTTCCAGGGGCAAGAGCCTTGATGTGATAACGCAGGCTGAAATAATAAAGAATTTTAAGCATATACCCTCAGATTTCAATAAATTCCTTTTTTGCCAGCTTATAAGCGAGATAGTATTAAAGACCCATCTTGCAGGTTCTGAAAATGCGCCGGTTATCTTTAAACTTTTATATGTATGTTTTAATGAAATAGATATAACTCCTCCCGACAGTATATGTCCGTTACAGAAAGTTGTAGTTTTCTTTATAGCAAGGTTTATGAAACTGACAGGCTACGCACCTCTTTTGGGCTCATGTTCAAGGTGCGGTGCAGGAATGCAGGCAGTTGCAAGGCCGACTGAATTGCCCTCTGTACAGGGTGAAATGATAAAGGGGGACTATAACCAGGATGAAACCACACATAGACCGACACAAAATGTATTTTCGATCAAACACGGTGGACTGCTCTGCAGGAGCTGCGCAGCAGTTGTACAGGATTATCCGGATATAAAAAAACTTACCTCGACAAAAAATCTTGATTTTTTAAAGAAATTGTTTGTTTTGCCGCTGAAAGATTTAAGGCAGGAAGCCATAAACCCTGCGGACCTTGATGAAGTATCCGCAATAATTGGGGACTACATAAGGTATCATACTGACTGTAATATCGATATCCGGCTTTATCTTGACCGTGTCCTGCCATAATGGTGAAGTAAAATCTCAAATTGACTATTATTTCCAATATCTTTAAAATTAGGAAATTATGAATTTCCAGGACATCATTTTTAACTTACAGAAATACTGGGCGGAAAAAGGCTGCATAATAAGGCAGCCCCTTGACCTTGAAAAGGGTGCCGGTACATTTAATGCAGACACGTTCCTTCGCTGTCTCGGGCCCGAGCCATACAATGTTGCATATGTGGAACCAAGCAGAAGGCCGACAGACGGCAGGTACGGGGAAAATCCGTTCAGGACACAATTTTATTACCAGTTCCAGGTTCTTTTAAAACCATCCCCGGATGATGTTGTGGAGCTTTACCTTGGCTCACTTGCCGGACTTGGAATCGACATGGCTCTGCATGATATAAGATTTGTTGAAGATGACTGGCAGTCCCCCACAATCGGGGCCGCGGGGCTTGGCTGGGAAGTATGGGCCGATGGAATGGAAATTACACAATTTACATATTTCCAGCAGATGGGAGGCATTGCATTAAAACCTGTTTCTGCAGAACTGACTTACGGGCTTGAAAGGATTGCAATGTATCTCCAGGATAAGGACAGCTTCTGGGAGCTTAAATGGAACAACGAGCTTACTTATGGAGACATACTGCTTGAATCAGAAAAACAGTGGTCGGAATATAATTTTGAGGTTGCAGACATATCAATGCTTCTTGACCTTTTCGGTAAATATGAAAAGGAATCTGCAAGGGCAATTGAAAAGGGCCTGGTCTATCCCGCCCACGAATGTGTGCTTAAATGTTCACATGTGTTTAACCTTCTTGATGCAAGGGAAGCAATAAGTGTTTCTGAAAGGACGCTTTATATAGCGAGAGTGAGAAACCTCGCCAAGGCAGTTTGCAGTGAATACCTTAAACAGCGAGAAGAACTTGGATTTCCGCTTATTAAAAAAACTGTTGAAAAATAATTACACTAACAGGCTTATAGAATATATAAAGTCAAAAAAAGAATAAATTGGAACACAGTAAATTATGTCAAAAAACCTTCTTATAGAAATAGGAACTGAAGAGCTGCCCTCATCGAGCATGAATGAGGCCACAAAAAATTTTGCAAACATCCTTGCGCAAAACCTGGAAAATAACAGGCTGGATTTTGAGGACATAACAATTGCTGTTACCCCCAGGCGGATAGTTGCTTTTGTCAAAGGATTGGGCCAGATGCAAAAGACTTCAGAGAAAATATTATCGGGCCCGCCCAAAAAGATTTCCTTTGATGCAAACGGCAGGCCTACAGGAGCTGCAGAAGGTTTTGCAAAAGGGCTCGGGGTCAAAGTAAGCGACCTCATAGAAGTAGATTCAGAAAAAGGGACATATCTTGGATATAAAATCATAGAAAAGCAAAAAGCGGCAGAAGAAGTCCTTCCGGAACTGCTAAAAGAATCCATACTTTCCCTTACTTTTGCAAAACAAATGACATGGGGTGATTATTCAGTCAGGTTCACAAGGCCTGTAAGGTGGATAGCAGCCATACTTGGAAACAATATTGTCGATTTTAAAATTGAAAATATCCGGTCTTCAAACCATACATTCGGGTTAAGAAATTCCGGTCTGGGTCCAGTTAAAATACCCGCCTGTAACAGCATGGAAGACTATTACAGGTTCCTTGAAGAAAAAACGAAAATCATACTTGACAGCTCCAAAAGACGGCAGCTGATACTTGATAAGATAAGCAAAATAGAAAATGACACATGGGAAGCAATGTACAAAGTTGTAATAGATGAGGACCTTCTTGCTGAGGTTGTAAACCTGGTGGAAACACCAAATGTACTGATCGGCACTTTCCCGGAGCAATACTTATATCTGCCAAAAGAAATACTTATAAAAGCAATACAGCACCACCAGCGTTATTTTGCAGTAATTGGCAACAGCGGGCAGGTTACCAGAAATTTTATCGTTGTACAGAATGGCGCAAGCGATGAAAAGGGCGAAATCGCAAGAGGAAATGAAAGGGTGCTGAGAGCAAGGTTAAGCGATGCGAAGTTCTTTTATGAAGAAGATAAAAAACACAGTTTTGATAACTGGATAGAAAAACTCAAAGGCGTTATTTTTTACTCAGGCATAGGTTCCCTTTACGATAAGTCATGCAGGCTTGAAATGATATGCTGCCTGATTGCAAAAATGGCCGGGGAAAAATCAGCTCAGCTATATGTAAATAAAAACCTTGAAGAGGATATAAAAAGAGCGGCAATGATTTGCAAATGCGACCTGGTCACAAACCTTGTAGTTGAGTTTCCTGAGCTGCAGGGGCTCGTCGGCAGGGAATATGCAAAAGAAAAAGGCGAATCAGCAGATGTTGCCGAATCTGTCTTTGAACATTACCTTCCCAGATTTGCAGCAGATATTCTTCCACAGACAATGGCAGGAGCAATACTTTCTGTTGCTGATAAATTTGACACAATCACAGGCATGTTTATGACAGGGAACATCCCTTCCGGCTCACAGGACCCTTTTGCATTGAGAAGGAAAGCTTCAGGCATAGTGCTTACATGTATGGATAAGGATTTTGATATTGACCTTGGAAAGGTTGCAGGATTCTGTATCGGGCTTTTCAGTGATAAGTTCGAGTTTAAAAATATTGATAAAAATGAGCTTGTTTTAAATATAGTCGAATTTATAACAGCAAGATACCGTTTCAGGCTGGAAAAAAATGGCAAAAGGACAGATATCTTTGATGCAATAATGCAGGCCGGCTGCAGCTCAATTCTGGAGCTTGATAAAAAGTATTCTGCACTTGATAAATATATAAGCGAAGGCAATGATGTCCTGGCATTATCTGAACCTCTTATAAGGTGCAAGAATATAATAAAAGGAAAGGAAACAGGGCCTGTAGTAAAGGAGCTTCTAAGCTGCACAGAAGAATCCGGTCTTTTCAGCCAGCTTTTAGCAAGGGAAGAAAGAATAAAAGAATCAGCAAGCAGGGACAAATACTACGGGGCTCTTTTAGAGCTTTCAGGATTTGCAGATTCCGTTAACCTGTTTTTTGATAAAGTCCTTGTAATGGATAAAGATGAGACAATAAGGCAAAACAGGATAAATCTTGTTAAAAGATGCACGGAACTATATTTGAATATTGCAGATTTTTCAAAAATCATCACCCAGTAAGCAGCATAAAAAGGCACAGTTCAAATAAATTCCAAATACAAAAAAACTTTTTTTACAGGCTTAAAAAATGCAATAAATCGCGTTTTTCTTTTTTTTAAATCAGGTATAATAGCATGGAGCCACCAGTTTAATTTCTTGATTTTTTTTATAAAAATAGGATAATTACTAAGTTTGTCAATATGCTTGCCCGGCAGTTTGCCCGGCTCTTAACAAATTCAGGAGGAAGAATATATGGCTGAAAAACAATATGTGTATTTTTTTGGTGAAGGCACAAAAGAAATGAGAAAGTTGCTTGGAGGAAAGGGTGCAAACCTTTCAGAAATGACAAATATAGGGCTGCCTGTGCCGCCTGGTTTTACAATCACTACTGAAACATGCAATCTTTTTTATGAAATTGGGAAAAAATGGCCCGATGGATTATGGGACCAGGTCCTTGAAAACCTTGCAAAACTTGAAAAAAAGATGGGCATGAAATTTAATGATGACAAAGATCCTCTTCTGGTGTCAGTAAGGTCAGGAGCCGCAGTTTCAATGCCGGGAATGATGGATACGGTTTTAAACCTTGGGTTAAATGACAGCACAGTAGCTGCTCTTATTAAAAAGACGGGCAATGAAAGATTTGCATGGGACGCATACAGGCGCTTCATCCAGATGTTTGGCGATGTAGTAATGGGTGTGGAGCATGAAAAATTCGAGCATGCCCTGCAGGCAAAAAAGACAGAAAAGGGCGCAGAAGTTGATACTGACCTGAAGGCTGAGGACCTCAAAGCCTTAGTCGATGATTATAAAAAGATAATAAGCGATGCCAAAGGCACTTCTTTTCCGCTGGATGCTAAAGAACAGCTTAAAATGTCAATAAATGCAGTTTTTGATTCATGGAACAATAACAGGGCAATTTCTTACAGGAGGCTCCATGACATTCCACACAACCTGGGCACTGCTGTAAATATACAGACAATGGTTTTTGGGAATATGGGCAATAATTCGGGTACGGGTGTAGCTTTTACAAGGAACCCTTCCACAGGTGAGAACCTGCCTTATGGCGAATATCTTATAAATGCACAGGGTGAAGATGTTGTTGCAGGCATCAGGACCCCGCAGACAATAGATAACCTTAAAAAGGAAATGCCTGCAATTTATAACCAGCTTATGGATATTTTCAGTACTCTCGAAAAACATTACAAGGATATGCAGGACCTTGAATTTACTTTCCAGGAAGGCAAACTTTTTATGCTGCAGACAAGGACAGGAAAAAGGACCGCAGCTTCAGCAATACAGGTTGCTGTTGATATGGTAAATGAGGGCCTTATTGATAAGAAGACTGCGGTATTGAGGGTGGAACCGTCACAGCTTGACCAGTTCCTGCATAAGCAGCTTGACCCGAAAGTAAAAGCTAAAACCAAAGCAATCGCTAAAGGGCTCCCTGCATCTCCCGGCGCTGCAGTAGGAAAAGTAGTTTTTCATGCCGTTGATGCAGTTGAAGAGGTAAAAAAAGGCAATAAAGTAATTCTTGTCAGGACAGAAACCTCTCCGGAGGATATTGAAGGCATGGCAACTGCACAGGGCATACTTACGGCACGCGGCGGAATGACATCACATGCCGCTGTTGTTGCAAGGGGAATGGGCAAATGCTGTGTTGCAGGTGCAGAAGCATTAAAAGTATTTGAAAAAAAGGATTATTTTACGGTGGGAGACACCAGGATAAACAGGGATGACTGGATAACCCTGGACGGAGGAACAGGTGAAGTCTTCCTGGGACAGATGGCCACAGTGGACCCCGAGCTTTCAGGAAATTTCGGGCTATTTATGGAATGGGTGGACAGCTTCAGGAAAATCGGCGTAAGGACAAATGCAGATACACCTAAAGACTCAGAAGTGGCACGCAATTTTGGCGCAGAAGGAATCGGGCTTTGCAGGACGGAGCACATGTTCTTTGAAGCTTCAAGGATAAAAGCTGTAAGGAAAATGATTGTAGCCCGGGATGAAAAAGCAAGAAGGGATGCACTGATGACTATCCTTCCATACCAGAAGCAGGACTTTGTAGAGATTTTTAAAGTTATGGCAGGCCTTCCTGTAACAATAAGGCTTCTTGACCCGCCCCTGCATGAGTTCCTTCCTTCAGAAGATGCAGATATTGCAGAAATAGCAAAAGAGCTGGGCATAGAGTTTGATGATTTGAAAGCAACTGTAAAATCACTGCATGAGATGAACCCTATGATGGGGCACAGGGGCTGCAGGTTGCCTATCACATATCCTGAGATCCTGGAAATGCAGGCAAGGGCAATAATCGAGGCAGCAATAGAGCTGGCAAAGAAGGGCATAGAAGTAAAGCCTGAGATAATGATACCGGTTGTCGGTATTTTAAATGAAGTTAAGCTTTTAAAAAATCAGATAGTTCAAATTGCAGATGAACTGATGCAGAAGAATAATATAAAGCTTGATTATAAAGTCGGCACAATGATAGAGGTGCCAAGAGCATGCATTACTGCTGATGAAATAGCAAGCGAGGCTGAGTTCTTCAGCTTCGGCACAAATGACCTCACACAGCTTACCTTTGCTTTTTCAAGAGATGATTCAGGAAAGTTCCTGCCTTATTATATAGAAAAAGGAATACTTGAGAAGGACCCGTTTGCAACACTTGACCAGGTAGGAGTGGGCGAGCTTATAAAAATGGCAGTGGCAAAAGGAAGAGCGACCCGCAAGGACCTTAAAATCGGCATATGCGGCGAGCACGGCGGGGACCCTGCGTCTGTAGAGTTCTGCCACAGGAACTCATTTAATTATGTAAGCTGCTCACCTTACAGGGTACCGATAGCAAGGCTTGCTGGCGCACAGGCTGCAATCAAAGACGAGACCGGCGAAGTATTCAGGGATAAATAACCTGAATAATAGTAAAACATACAGAATATTAAGAAATATTCATATCTTTATATAGCTGCCCTGTAAAAACGGCACTTGAAGTTTTGCGGGGCAGCAAAGTAAAAATTATTACTTTTTATAGTATAATATATATACTATGGCAAAAAGCTTAAGAGAAGGCGAAATCGAGGAGCTAAAGACCCGCGCTGATATCCAGAGCATCATTTCAGGTTATGTAAATCTAAAAAGGGCAGGTAGAAGCTATACCGGCCTTTGTCCTTTCCACAAAGAAAAGACCCCGTCTTTTTCAGTAGACCCTGGCAAGCAGCTATACCATTGTTTTGGCTGCGGTGAAGGCGGAGACGTCATAAGCTTTATAATGAAAGTCGAGAATCTTGATTTTATTGAAGCTGCAGAATTTATTGCCAAAAAAATCAATTATAACCTTCAATACATCCATACAGATGCGCCTGAGATTACTGAAAAAAGGAGCCGCCTGGTTGAATTAAATGATCTTGCCCGGAAATATTATTCTTATGTGCTTTTAAACAGTAAAACAGCAGCAGGTGCAATGCAATATCTTGAAGGCAGAGGTTTTAACAGGGAAACAATTTCACATTTTGAAGTGGGCTACAGCATAGACAGCTGGGATAATTTTTCAAATTTTGCAAAAAAGCGGGGATTTAAAACGAAAGAGCTTGTCGATTCGGGGCTTGCCATCCAGAGCACAAGGGGGGCATCAGAAGTATATGACAGGTTCAGGGGAAGGATAATGTTTCCAATAAGGGACCTGGTGGGAAAGACAGTTGGTTTTGGAGCAAGGATCCTTTCGCAGGACAGCAGGACAGTAAAAAAGCAGGCAAATTTTACTCAATCTGCTAAATATATAAATACTCCTGAAACACGCATATATTCAAAAAGCAAGAATATATATGGGCTATACGATGCAAAAAACAGCATTGTTGAAATGGACCAGGCCATAATAGTCGAGGGCTATACCGATGTAATGGCCCTTCACCAGTCAGGAATAAAAAATGCTGTAGCAAGCTGCGGGACAGCGCTTACCTCTGAACAGGTAGGGGTGCTTGGCAGGTTTACAAAAAATGTTGTTCTTGTGTTTGACAGCGACGATGCCGGGGTATCTGCTTCTCTTAAAGGTATGGACAGATTAAAAGACTATAATGAGCGGCTCGATCTTTACATAGAAGGAAATATTGACATGAAGGTCGCAGTGCTTGAAGAAGGTTATGACCCTGCTGATTTTGTCATAAAGAGAGGAAAAGATGCTTTTGTTGCAGCGCTTGAAAAAGCTTTAAATATTATTGATTTTACAATAGCTATGATTCTAAAGAAACATAAGATTGAAAATCTTGGTGAAAAGCTCCGGGCAACTGATGAGCTTGTCAGCTTTATAGCCACACTTTCGTCAAAAATAGTCCAGGAAGAATGTATAAAAAAGATATCTGAAAAACTTAACCTTCGTGAAGCCCTGCTCATAGAACAGCTTGTAAAAAAAATCAGGACCATGTCTGCGACAAGTTCTTATGCGGGGCATACAAGCATAACAGGGGCAGGTGCCGGCAATTTAATATCGCCTGATTTTACAAACAGGGAAAATGTGCAGGGCAAGATGCAGGAAGGTTCCGGAAGTGCAGGCCAGGCTCCTGACAGTATTTATTCAGGCATTACTCCGGCAAAAAACCTTGAAATAGAGGCCTTAAAAATACTCATTAACGGACTTGGCCAGGATTTTGAAAGCCTATGCAATATAGGGGCCGAATATTTCAAATATGATGATACACGAAGGCTTTATGAAATTGTAAGAAATACAATAGCAGAGATGCAGGAAAAAAATAATCCCATAAACTTTCCACTTGAAATTTCGTCAAATAAGCTTGAAGGAGAGCAGGTAAAAAAACTGTATAATCTGGTACAATTCAGCCCTTTAAATTACTCTGACTATAACCTTGCGTGCAGGGAAGTGCTTTATAATATAAAAAGGTTATATCTTTCAGACAGGGCAGAGGAAACAAGGCAGCAGCTTAAAAAGATTGAGAATTATAATAAAAAATTCAGGGAACTGGCAAACAACCTCAATAATCCGGAAAGTTCAAAAGAATATATATTAAAAAAGGAAAAAATCGATAACCGTATAAAGGAACTTACTCATAAACTTTCAGAACTTGAAGCCGAAAAAAGGAAATACCTGCTTTAAATGCCGTGCATTGATTATAAGCCTTTTCAAATCTTAAACTGGTGATTGAATTTTAAAATAAAAGGTGTACAATGTCTTTTCCGTATGGCTATTTCTGGCAGCTTATTTTCGGTTATTTTGCTAAAGTGATATTAAGAAATCCGGTTACCGTAAGCAGTTAAGTTATTAAATAATACTTTTGCTAAAGTGCTTTATAAATATATAAATTTTTAAATAAACAGGTGATGTAAAAATGAAAAGAATGTCTGAGTTCAGGCTCGAAGAAGTAAAGGACCTTATCAATAAGGGTAAGGAAGAGGGGGTGCTCACTACTGAGGAGATAAATGAGACCCTTTCCAACCAGAATCTTACTGCAGAGCAGATAGAAAATATCTTTGATGTTATCCAGAACCTGGGAATCGAGGTCGTAAACGAAGAAGACGACGATATCGACAGCGTAATACAGCAGAAAAAAGACGAGGATATACTTAAAAAGAAACTCGATTTTTCAGTTAAATCACCTACAAATGACCCTGTCAGGATGTATTTAAAAGAGATCGGCAAGGTAAGGCTGCTAACTGCTGCTGAAGAGGTACAGCTTGCAAAAAGGATAGAAAAAGGTGACATGACCGCAAAGAGCAGGCTAGTTGAGGCAAATTTAAGGCTTGTCGTATCAATTGCAAAAAAATATGTCGGCAGGGGAATGCTGTTCCTGGATCTTATACAGGAAGGCAACCTTGGGCTCATCAGGGCAGTTGAAAAGTTTGATTATAAGAAAGGTTACAAGTTTTCCACATATGCAACCTGGTGGATAAGGCAGGCTATAACAAGAGCAATTGCCGACCAGGCTCGCACAATCAGGATACCTGTGCATATGGTTGAGACAATTAACAAGCTGATAAGGGTACAAAGGCAATTGCTGCAGAAATTTGGAAGGGAACCAAGTGCAGAAGAAATTGCACAATACATGGAATTTACGCCTGATAAGGTAAGGGAAATAATGAAGATTTCCCAGGAACCTGTCTCACTTGAGACTCCGATCGGGGAAGAAGAAGACAGCCACCTTGGTGATTTTATAGAAGACTCAGAAGTAGAGGCGCCTTCAGACGCTGCTTCATTTACGATGCTGCAGGAGCAGTTAAACGAGGTGCTCAATACTTTAAATGAGAGGGAAAGAAAAGTGATACAGCTCCGGTTTGGGCTCCAGGACGGCCATCCAAGGACACTTGAAGAAGTCGGCAGGGAATTCGGCGTTACAAGGGAAAGAATAAGGCAGATTGAGTCAAAGACGCTCAGTAAGCTGAGGCACCCGAACAGAAGTGGCGCATTAAGGGACTTTCTTGAGTCCTAGCCGGGTTTGTTTTTTATTTTGCTTGAAATTAAGTTTTTATATAATATAATTACACATTGCGGATTTTGCGTTCCCTGGTAGCTCAATGGTAGAGCGTTCGGCTGTTAACCGAAATGTTGTAGGTTCGAATCCTACCCGGGGAGCCAAGTATCTGAACCCATATGCTATCCTCGTACAATTTCTTTTTTATAATATCCTGGATTATAGCTCTTATATTTCCCCTATTTTTCTCGAGGTATTAATTATATCATCATATATTTCGTTTAAATCTATTGCTGATCCTCTATAGCCAAGTTCTTGTTTTGCAACATTTGTAAAAGTCTCACTCCTTTTGGGTTAATATAAACAGAATTTCTTTTTTCTTTTAAGAAATAAAACGCAGACTCTAATACTTCTTTATCTATTTCAACAATAATAAATGAATTGAATGGTTGATGATTCATAAAATCATGAATCCAAGATGTTTCCCAAATATCTATTTGAATATCAGGGTATGCTTTTATTAAATAGCTATATAATTTTTCAACATTTGAATTAATTACAGGCACAAACTCTTTAAAACTACCTAATTTATATACACCTCTTTTTAAATCCCTAATGATGTCTTTTTCTTTTAACTTATATATTCTCCACTTGAATGTACCTACTTTTAACTCTGGTTCTTCTTCCTTATAAAATTTATATAATTCTTTAAAAGTAAAAAATGGATTTCCTTTGAATCTTAATTTTATATCTTCAATTCTTAATTAAGTATTTAATATTTGACAGTGTTTAAATATTGTAGTATTTTTGTATTGTAAATACAAAATATAGAGCATTTTTTTTATTTTAAGCACAAAATATTAATGATATGACAATTATAAAGCGGTATTTTAAAAGCCCCAAAAACAGTTATTTTCTTTTTGGACCAAGGGGAACCGGTAAAACAACATGGTTAAAAACAAATTGTAAAAATGAATTGGTAATAGATCTTTTAGATCCAGGCACATATCGCAGGTATACGGCAAGGCCCGAAAGGCTTAAAGAATTAATAGGGGGAAATCCTGATAAAAAAAATGTGATTATAGATGAAATCCAGAAAGTGCCTCAATTGCTGGATGTTGTGCATTTAATAATAGAAGAAAAACCGCAAATAAGATTTATTCTAACAGGTTCAAGCGCCAGGAAAATAAAGCAAAAAGGAGTTGACCTTTTAGCAGGAAGGGCTGTTGTGCGCTCACTTCATCCGTTTATGGCTTCTGAGCTGGGGGATAAATTCGATTTTCAAAAAGCCCTGGCTGCTGGCCTTATCCCCCTGGTTTTTTATGCCAAAAATCCGGCAGACACACTGAATGCTTACATTTCTCTTTATATGAAAGAAGAAATACAGGCTGAAGGACTGATCAGGGATATTGGAGGATTTGCCAGATTTTTAGAGACTGTAAGTTTTTCCCACGCAGCAGTGCTTAACCTCAATAATGTAGCCAGAGAATGTGAGGTTAAAAGAGAGACAGCGGGGGGCTATATTGAAATTCTTTACGATCTTTTGATGGCTTATTCTTTGCCTGTTTTTGCAAAAAGAGCCAAACGGGCTGTAATAAAACACCCGAAATTTTACTTTTTTGATTCCGGCGTATTCCGCATTATAAGACCTGCCGGCCCTCTTGATAAGCCTGGTGAGATTGATGGGCCCTGCCTTGAAGGCCTGGTTGCCCAGCATATAAGGGCCTGGATAGATTACAGCAGTTTATCCTTTAAGCTCTATTACTGGAGAACAAAGGCAGGCACTGAAGTTGATTTTATTATTTATGGCCAGAATGGTTTTTGGGCAATAG